>VFQS010000478.1_pt1 | contig 44484 bp, 39 predicted proteins | sample 3512361 | NCBI WGS metagenome assembly VFQS01 (sample SAMN10412375, study PRJNA504923) | tailings metagenome | isolation source: Relicate 1 Philex TSF3 active mining | place: Philippines
GGCCGCAAAGAGGATATCGATTTGTTAGTCGATGTAGCAAAGAAAATTGAAGGAAATACGATTTGTCCATTAGGGGATGCGGCGTCTTGGCCAGTGGCTGCGGCGATTCGCCATTTCCGCGATGAGTTCGAGTGGCATATTGAGCACCCAGAATTAGCGACAAAACCAGGCGCGGTATTCATGCGCGAAGGGGCTAGTTGGACAAAATAATTTGGCAGAAATTAACGAATATGAAAGTTACGATAGATAATATCACCCTTGAGGTAGAACCAGGAACCACCATCATGCAGGCAGCTCGCATGATTGGGCCTGAGGTTGCTCCGCCAGCTATGTGCTATTATGAGCCTTTAAAAGGTTCAGGTGGTAAATGCCGTGCTTGTTTAGTGAAGGTGACAGCGGGTTCAGAAAAAGATCCTCGTCCGATGCCTAAATTAGTCCCAGCCTGCATTACAGCCGTTCAAGATGGGATGATCGTGGAAAATACGGTGAACGAAGATGTGTTAGAAACACGCAAGGGCATCGTGGAATTCTTGTTATTAAATCACCCATTGGATTGCCCCGTGTGTGATCAAGCGGGTGAATGTCACTTGCAAGACTTCTCGTTCGAGCATGGTGTTTCATCGACGCGTACGGTTGAAGAGCGTAACACGTTTGAGCCGACGGATTTAGGTCCTAACATTCAGCTGAATATGAACCGTTGCATCTTGTGTTACCGTTGCGTGTATACAGCGGATCAAATCACAGATGGTCGTGTTCACGGGGTGATGCACCGCGGAGATCATGCGGAAATCAGTACGTATATCGAGAAAGCAATTGATAATGACTTCTCTGGTAACGTGATTGATGTGTGCCCAGTAGGCGCTTTGACCGATAAAACCTATCGTTTCAAGAGCCGTGTATGGTTCTCGAAGCCAGTGGATGCACATTGCGAGTGTGAGAAATGTTCAGGAAAGGCGACAATCTGGTACAAAGGAGATGAGGTAATTCGCGTGACAGGACGCAAGAACATGTGGGGTGAAGTAACGGATTTCATTTGTAATGGCTGTCGTTTTGACAAGAAAAAAACGTCTGATTGGGTAATCGAAGGACCGACGAATGTGTCTCGTCACTCCGTGATCTCAGCGAATAAATATGGTGCGAATTTGATTAAGCCAGCGTTCCCTGTGTTACAAGCGGCACGTGATTACAAGCAAATCAATGACGACCGTGACCGTAGTTTTTTAGGCATTCAACCTGCTTTACCTAAATCTAAAAAGAAATAGATGAACTTATTTGATTCAGTTTTTATTGCCAAAGCTTCCTTCATCGGGGTCATCTTCTTGATCACGTTAGGGGTTGCAGCCTATTCAACGTATTTCGAGCGTAAGATCGCGGCTTTTATGCAAGACCGTATTGGTCCGGATCGTGCGGGTCCATTTGGGATTTTACAGCCTTTAGCGGATGCGGTGAAGATGTTTATGAAGGAAGATTTTATTCCGGCTAACTCAAACAAATGGTTGTTCATTATGGGCCCCTGTTTGTCGATGTTAACGGCTTTGATGACTTCGGCGGTGGTTCCTTTTGGGGATACAGTGACGATAGGTGACGTTACCTTTGACTTGCAAGGTATTGATGTGAACATTGGTATTTTATGGGTTTTCGGTATCGTTTCACTGGGTGTTTATGGTATTTTGATCGGTGGTTGGGCATCTAATAACAAATATTCATTGTTAGGTGCAATTCGTGCAGCTTCCCAAAACATCTCTTACGAACTTGCCATGGGTCTTTCAATCATCGCTATTTTGATGATGACAGGTTCACTTTCTACCAAAGCCATTGTGGAAGCACAACAAAACGGTCATTGGAACATCTTGTATCAACCAATGGGTTTTGTAATCTTCTTGATTTGTGCCTTTGCTGAGTGTAACCGTACGCCATTTGACTTACCAGAGTGTGAGACAGAATTAATTGGTGGATATCATACGGAATATTCATCGATGAAATTAGGCTTCTTCTTGTTTGCAGAGTACATCAATATGTTTATTTCAGGAGCGGTGATGGCTACGCTTTATTTTGGTGGTTATGATTATCCAGGCGTAGACTTTGTAACGGCTCAATTAGGAGCGACTGCCGCTACCTTAATTGGAATGGGGGCATTGATTGGAAAGGCTTTAGCCTTCGTATTTATTTTTATGTGGGTACGTTGGACTTTACCTCGTTTCCGTTACGATCAATTAATGGGTTTAGGCTGGTCAGGTTTAATCCCAATCGCCATGTTTAATGTGGTGGTGACAGGATTAGGTGTTTTATTAAATCAACAAATCTTAGTGGGATTTGGAGGCTTGGTGGTATTCATCGCGGGAATCGTGGTATACGATCAATTAGTAGTGAAGAAAAAAATAGCATAGCAATATGAAATTAAGTAACCGAACGAAGGTAGTCGAGCAAGGCGAAATGACTTTAGCAGAACGCATGTATCTTCCTGCGATTGTAGGGGGTATGGCGACGACGTTAAAGCACTTTTTCTCTAAACCGGTGACGATTCGTTACCCAGAGCAAACCCGTTATTTAGGACCGATTTACCGTGGTCACCACATCTTAAAGAAGGATGAGCAGGGTGCAGAACGTTGTACGGCTTGTGGTCTTTGTGCCGTGGCTTGTCCAGCAGAGGCTATTTCAATGGTCGCTGAAGAGCGCAAGAAGGGAGAAGAGAAATTGTACCGCGAAGAGAAGTATGCCAAAGTATACGAGATCAACATGCTTCGTTGCATTTTCTGTGGTCTTTGCGAGGAGGCTTGTCCTAAAGAAGCGATTTTCTTACGTCACGATAAAATGGTTCCTGTATTCAATAGCCGCGATGAGGTGATTTACGGGAAAGATAAATTAGTTGAAAAAATGGACCAACGCTACTTGCGTGAGGGCTGGAAATAAAGTCATATGGAGATTTCTAATATTTGGTATTTTCTTTCAGGTTTAACGTTACTAAGCGCCCTTATGGTCGTTTTGGCGAAGAACCCCATCCACTCGGTTTTATACCTTGTGTTTACCTTTTTCTGCATCTCAGGACATTACGTCCTATTGAATGCTCAATTCTTAATGGCAGTGAACATCATCGTTTACGCTGGAGCCATCATGGTTTTGTTCCTTTTCGTGATCATGATGTTTGATTTACGTAAGAACCAACCAGAGTCTAAATCAAACCTCACGAAACTGGCTGGCTCTGTAGTCGCAGGTTCGTTATTAGTGGTTTTAATCGCTTTAGTGCGTCAAAATAACTTTATGACACCACAAGTGGAAGGTTTTATTTCTCAAACAGGTATGGTAGAAAACCTGGGTAAAGTCTTGTATTCTGAGTACCTATTACCTTTCGAACTTGTTTCTATTTTGTTCTTCGTGGCAATGGTAGGTGCGGTTCTTTTGGGTAAGAGAGAGGCTGGGGAACGGAATTTTTAATTTTGTCATTCCAAAATGCGCTGCGCGATATTTTCTGAATGACAAAATCAAAAATTCTCTACCTTTAAAGCATAAAGAATAGAGCACAAAGCATAAAGTTCGAATTCGCTTCGCGGAAACGTATATGAAATATGTTTCATAATATCATTAAAAAAGGGGATCCATAAGGTCCCCTTTTTTAATACCAACTCTATGCTTTATTCTTTGTGCTCTGTGCTTTAAATCTCTACTCTCTTATCTCTTCACTTTTTTGTCAAAAACCCCCACTTTAATTCCTAAAGTCCCCGCAGCTCTTGACATCCCATCCGTTTTTTCTTCCCCAAAAGCGAAACGGTAATTAGCACCACCGAATACTTTCACATATTTAAATAGATTCACTTCTAGATTAATGCCTGGTTGAACACCTAACGAACGTGGACCATGGCTAAATCGATCATGAGCTTGTCTGTAGGGCAGAGGCTGATAGGCAGTTCCAGGGTAAGCAGGGTAATTGATCAGCGGAGCTTCCTCTTGTATTCGTCCTATAGCCAAGGGGAAACTTAAATGAAACACCTTATTAGCCATAGGCGTAATTTCCATCGTCAATGCGTTAAATCGACGACGTGGTTCATCTGCATAGCGATTCGGGTCATCATTGCGCGGATTTGAATTAAAGGAAGCGATCCCCACAGACAATTTATTGTTCAAATGAAGTTGTAAACCCACTCCACGTTCTGGACCTCCTTTGCCAAAAAGAACCTGCGATTGGAGAGATAAACCAACTGATTTGAGTTTTTTAGGTTTGAATAAAGTTCTCATAGTGGAGGTTGTGTCCTTTCTTAATTTGATTAACGTTTCTTGGCCAAATGATTGAAAGCCAATGAACAATAACAAGGCAAGGCGAATTGAATGTTTCATATTTTGTTTTATTTTTTTACGAATGTACAAATTATAGCGTTTCAATAAATCCAATTAGATACATAGGCTTTATTAGCAGATTAAAGGACTTATTCTATCGATGAAGGAAGGAGGAGGATTCCGCTTATTTGGCTAGATTTGTAAAAATCATTTGTGCTATGTGGCAGGTTATTAATTCTAGGAAAACGAAGCGCACCTTTCAGGTGTTGTTTAACCTGATTCTTTGGGGAATGTGGGTAGGATTACCTTTATTGAGTCCAGTGCATCAAACCCACGAAGTGGCTCATCCACATCCGCATGATAATCCGGAATTCTCAGAGCATATTTGGGTAGAGTTAATCACCGTAATGCCCTTGTTTTATGTGATCACCTTATTGTTAATTCCATTTGTATTTAAGAGAAAAGGTATCTGGTTGTTTTTCGTGGCATTAATTGTTACCAATGTGGCTTTCTTTTTGTTGCAAACATTATTTCACCATACCTTTTTAGAATTTGAACATCAACATGGCACAGGCCCTGAGATTTTAGGGGTATTTCCACTCATCATGGTATCTGCCATAGCTTCTGCCTATGGCTTATTATTAGAGTTTTTAGAGCAAGATGCGAACAAGGAAGAACAGAAAAATGAGCAACTAAAATCCGAATTAGCCTTTTTACGTTCACAGATTAGTCCGCATTTTATCTTTAATATTTTGAACAGTATTGTGTATTTGATCCGGACTAAAGCTTCTGAAAAAGCAGAAGACGTGACGATGCGTTTGTCTTCATTAATGCGTTATATGCTGTATGATTCAGATCAAACAATGGTTCCTTTAACCAATGAATTAGCTTATGTGGAGAATTACATTGATCTCCAGAAAATGCGATTTGATGGAAATGTTGATTTTGTTTTTCAAGTGAAAGGGAATGGAGCTGGTCATATGATCGAGCCTATGTTATTGATTCCCTTTGTGGAAAATGCGGTAAAACATGGAGTGGGTTTAGTAGATAAACCCTTCATTTATGTGACTCTAGAGACAACCGAACTGGGTTTGCATTTTTGTGTAAAGAATAAAAAGGGCAAAGAGGAACAGGTATTTAAGGACCCTAGCTCGGGTATAGGTTTGAAGAATGTGAAGCGTCGATTGGAACTATTATATCCTAATAAACATACCTTACTAATTGAGGAGGATGAAGAAAATTTCTCTGTGGAGCTAAACTTAACTTTGAAATAAGATGGTAAAGATGAACTGCATAGTCGTAGACGACGAAATGATGGGCCGTAAATTACTAGAGGAAAATGTGAAGCAAATTCCATTTTTGAATTTAGTAGGTTCTTGTTCGAATGCATTTGAGGCCATGGAATTGCTCCAAAAACAGCAGGTTGATTTACTTTTCTTGGATATTCAGATGCCTGGCTTGCTAGGGACCTCATTCCTTTCTTCTTTGGCCGTAAAACCACTCGTGATTTTTGTGACGGCTTATGCAAATTATGCGGTGGAAAGTTACAATCTCGATGCGGTGGATTATTTAATGAAGCCGGTTAGTTTAGATCGTTTTGCATTGAGTGCGAATAAAGCGTATCATATTTTTGTGGGTAAAAATGTAGTAGGAAAGGAACCATTAGAGGATTTCTTTTTCGTCAATGTGGAATATTCGCTTGTACGTATTTCAGTACCTACCGTGACTCATATAGAAGGATTGAAAGATTACGTAAAGATCTACGTAGAGGGAGAGAAATACCCTATTTTGACTAAGCAGACGATGAAAAGTGTGGAGGCTAAAGTTATGCCTCATGGTTTTATGCGCGTTCACAAATCGTTTATTGTGAATTTACAGAAGATTGAATCGATCAAGCAGCAGCGAATAAAAATAGGGAATTACGAAATAGCGGTGAGTGATTCACATCTTAGTGAATTGATGGAACGACTTAACGCAAGTAGGTTAAGTTAAGCCTTAACCCGATGTGAAAGTTTCTCCCGGGTGAGGGATTGTAAAAGCGACCTCCGGTAGCATTTAGATCTGGACCTGAAGAATACTGCTCATCACCTAAATTATCCACGGCCGCCCAGAGTGTCCAACTTTTTTTAGCATAACTTATTTTTGTGTTCCAGAGGCGGTAGGAGCCCATTTGCTCCGTATTAGCATCATTTAAGAATTGGTAATCCACAAATTGGAAGTTTTGCATAATACTTATTCCGCAGGGGTGTTTCCAAAGTAGTGTGCTGGCTTGCTGATAGGGTGTAGTTCCCGTTAAGAAATTTCCATTGGCAAATCGGAAGTTTTGCCACGTATGCGATTGTTCCAGCGTAACTCTAGGAGTAATTAACCAAGAGGCACTTAATTCCAATCCTTGCTGAGTAGTTGATCCCGCATTCGTAAAATAATCAGATCCATCCATTGCTCTACGAACCACAATGGTTTCGTCTAAGTTGAATTGATAAATGCTCAGATCCCAATTGAATTTCGCGTACTTGCCCCGATATGTAATTTCGTGATTCCAGCCTTTTTCCGCTTTCAAAGCCCGATTAATTTCTCCAGATGAGGGTCTTAATTCGCTTATGCTGGGTGGAGAATAGCCGTGAGCTACTTTGGCAACTACACTTTGATTCGGCCCTAATTTTCGTAAAATGGCTAATCGAGGAGAGAAAATCGCTTCGTTTCCGATGTATTCTGTCCAATACCCACTCAAACTTCCAGAGAAAGTAAAGATCCAATTGGCTAAACCGGCATATTCATTCTGAAGGAAAAGACTTCCTTGCTGGACATGGGTGTTTTGGGTGAGAGTCAGGTTACCTTTAATTCCGCTGTTATTCCCGTAAGTGGAGCTATTCAGTTGTCCATTTTGGTATTCAAATCCCAAATCGCTGTTGATTACTCCTTTTCTGTGAAGTACTCCCCGTGTGGAATAATTGGGTTCATGGCGAATTTCATAATTTCTGATAGTCGGATTTTCGACATCATTCACTTGCACAGCCTGACTTAAATCCCAAGCCCAAACATTATTCAACACTTGTGAGGCACGTGCACTTAAACCAAAACTTTTCATTTTAAACGTCGCTCCTTGTTGTTGCGCGCTCTTGAAAATACCAGCTGCGGGTCTTGCCTGCTTGGGATCAGCTAGGAATTGAGCTTTGGTTAAGCCTCCTGGGGTTTGGTAGGCTAAATCTACATAATAGGCACTTAAGTCTACATTCAAGTCATTTGCGAATTGGTGGTGGAATTCGTATGAAATCCATTGTTTCTTCACGGCTGATTGAGCACGATATCCCTCTTGTTGATTAAAGGAGGTAAATAGTCGGTGATTTTCGGCTGATAAATCGATTGTCGTATTTACTCCGCCTAAGGAATGGTAAACCGTCTCTGTATTCAGTGAATGACCTCTTGCCACACTTTCAAATAGTAAAACTCCCCCCGTTCCTGCCCCATAAATTCCGGCAGCTGGACCCTTGGTGACCGTTAAAGATGAAAACAACGCGGGTTCTACTAAGGAGATATACGTGTTATTTCCGGCATCTGTAAAAGGAATCTGATTCCAGTAGACTTTGGTATTTCGAACGCCAAAAGGAGCCCTTAGTGAGCTACCCCTAATCGCAATTCGGTAACTGCCTGGTGATCTTTCCTCCATCCGAATCCCTGCCATAGCATTTAGTGAGGATACAAACTGAGTCGAACTATAGCGTTGAAGATCTGTACTACGAACAAAGGCATCTGGGGTAGTAAGTATACTTCTTTTTTGTTCAAACACATAGACCTTAACTTCCTCTAAAACCTTGGTAGAATCTGTTTGTGCAATGGCTGAATAGTAAAAAAGGAGGAATAGTAATTTCTTCATCTTAGAAGAAATAAGTTAATAAGGTCGATGGAATGATAGCCTGTGATGCTTTGATTGACTTTGATTTAGGATTTTCCGCTCCTCCTAAGTTGAGTGTCTCCAGATTCAAAGTCCAACCGAATTTACCTTTAACGACTTGAATTTTAGCTTTGAAATTTAAGTGCTTATCAGACACTAAAGATTGAAATGGAACGCCCACATAACGGCCATATAGGGTCACCTCTTCATATAAGGGTTTAAATACCTGGGCTTGAATGCGAACGATAGTTTTTCCAGGGATAACTAATCCCATTCCACCACTTATCCCATGTAGGGAATATTTTTCTTCCTCTATATATTCAGAGCGCATGGAATTTATTTTTCTTGCTAATGATCGGCTATAGAAGCTAATTACCGGAGTTAGATGAATCTTTTTCGTATTTTTAATAGTGTTCCAAATGACACCTGCCTGCGCCTCTCCACCTCGATAACTTGCCTGCAGGATATCAGTGGGCAGAATGGGTTGGTTATAATTATTCATTGGTGGCTCGATGAACGTGTAGGTGTTTCTGTCGATGGCTGTTCCAGTGATATTCCCCATCGTTTTTAAGGCGATGAATGTCTTGTGATTTTTTTCGGGGTTTTGAAAGGAAATTTCAGCGGCTAAATCTAACGTCATTTGTTGCTCATGCCACGAAATCAAAGAGGTTCCTACGCCTGAATTAAACCTGAATTTTTGGCCAAAACTGACCAAGTTTATTGTGAGAAAAAGAAGGGTTATGCGAAATCTCATGGAGACAAATATAGCTGATTTACCAATACTTACCCTGTTTTTTAAAGGCAAAAATCAACCCTCTGGTGATAATTACCAGGTGGTTGATTACATTAGATAAAAATCCAAAATGTGATTTTAAAACTTCATACCGCTCTTTCCAGGATCGCTTTAGATTTTGGACGGATGCTCCTCCCATTAAGTAATGGCAAATGGGGAATTCGGTTTTCAGCACAATACGACTTTTTTTCAATACTTGAATCTCCCAATCGATATCTGAACTTAAACGATATTCCAGATTAAACAAGGGAGCGATACTACGTTTGGCAATAAATGCTTGATGACATACAAGCATTCCATATTTGAAATCTTTCCAGCTTAATTTTGCAGGCAAACGATGAGGCGTCACCTCACTGCGAAGACCCAATGGCTGTCCCTCCTTATTCACAAAAACGGCTTCTCCGAATAGGACATCTGGATTCGACGCAAGTTCAATTAGGATCTTTTTCAACGTAGATGAAGAAGCAAATGTGTCCCCTGCATTTAAAAAAAGGACATAATCACCTTTAGCTATTTGCATTCCCTTATTCATTGCATCGTAAATACCTTGGTCTTTTTCAGAAATGACCTGATTAATCTTGGCTTTATTTGCTTCGATGATTTCTAACGTTCGGTCTTTAGACGCACCATCTACGACGATATAATCGATTTCCTGTGCACAACCTTGCTCGAAAACACTATGAAGTGTGCGTTCGATGTAGGCCTCTGCCTGGTAGGTGATGGTGATAATACTAAGCTTGGGCATAATAGTCGAGGTGTTGCTGGGCGACAATGCTTTGGTCGTATAATTGTAGGGCGCGCTCTCTGGATTTTGATCCTGAGGTAGTAGATTGAAGGCACCAGTTTATGCCTTTTGCTAAATCTTTTGGGTCAAATGCCTGTGCGACATAGCCCGTCACTTCATGTTTAATCATTTCTGGAATTCCTCCCACTTCGAATCCGACGCAAGCCGTGCCACAAGCCATTGCTTCCATGATTGTATTGGGTAAGTTTTCTTCCAAAGAAGGCGTGACAAACACATCTGCCGCAGCATAGATATCGCGCATTTTGGCTGGGTCTGAAATCTGCCCGAAATTATGTGATTTCAAAGGTAATTCCTCCGTCATTTCACCTCCCACAATCAGAAGTTCGGTGGTGGCTGCATCCAAATAGTGCAAGGCCTCTTTCAAAAGATGAAATCCTTTAGCAGGAGCATTTACGCGCATGGCGACGAAAAGGACATATTTTTTGTTCGCATCTAATCCTAATCCAGTAGCGTCGTTTGGCGAAAAGAATTCCGTATCAATCGCGTTTGGAATGGTTTGAATGGAGTGGCTTCCCAAAATACTACTTTGTTTCGCCCTTTTTCCCAGCCAATCGCTGCAGGTAATGATGTGCAGGTTATTCGAGGCGAATTCCGTTTTCTTTGCCTCCCACAATCGGTGTGAAAGATCAGTGGGATGGGGGTTTTTCAAGAATTTGCAATCTCCACAGCTCTGCTGAAAATGTTCGCATGCACCACTGTGATGGCATCCACCGGTAAAGGCCCACATATCGTGTAAGGTCCAGAAGACAGGTTTGTTCAAACGTGTCAAGGACGCGATATCGCTCACAGATAAAAAGCCAAAATTCACCCAATGCAAATGCACGATATCAGCCTGTTGAATCAGCGGATGTTTCGAAATATCACTCCCAAACACACCTGGGTTAAATAGGAATCGAATCGATTTGTCTTTCTCGAAACGCAAAAAGAACAATCGCTCGGCTATAAATTTTAACCAAGAAATAAGTCCAGTACCGAATTTTATCGCGTTTGAAGTGCTTGCTTTTTCCCTGACGAGGTAGTCCACTTGATGTCCTGCTTTTTCCAAAGCTACCTTTAATCTGCCCGCGGCAATCCCCGCCCCGCCATTGCTGTCGTGGTAGGATAGGAGGACGATATGTAGCTTCTCAGTGGACATTAAGCAAATATTTCAGCTAATTGTGCGGCGATACGCTCCGCCGCTTTTCCATCCCAAAGTGGCGGAATACTCCCTTTCTTTACCTTGCCTGCTAAAATCTCTTGCAAGGCAGCATAGGTTTTCTTTGGATCTAAATCTGATAATAATTGATTCGTACCTAAAGTCACCGTAATCGGACGTTCCGTCGAATCACGGAAAGTTAAACAAGGGATTCCTAAATAGGTCGTTTCCTCTTGAATACCGCCTGAATCCGTTAGAATCGCCGTGGCATTAGACATCAATTGAATGAATTCCAAATAGCCTAAAGGCTCGGTCATAATCAAGTTTTGTGCCTGATCTAATCGCTCCGCTAAACCAAATTTCTCCATGTGCGCCCTCGTTCTGGGGTGAATAGGGAAGATGATTTTCGTATCCTTACTGCTTAATTCGATTAATTCTAGAATCGATTCGAGACCTTCTTTCGTATCCACGTTCGCTGGGCGGTGCATGGTCATCACGATGTAGTTGTCAGTGGTCTGTGGGCAGTCGTCAGTGGACAGGCCTAAGTCCTTTAGAATCGTGGTGGTTTTTGCTTTTTCTTGGTATCTAACCAAAGAGTCAATCATCACATTGCCGGAGAAGAAAACGCGTTCATCTGCCACGCCTTCCTTTTTCAAGTGTTGCAATCCACTTTCCTCTGTCACGAATAGATAATCCGCCACACTATCGGTCAAGATTCGATTTAATTCCTCTGGCATCGACCGGTCAAAACTTCGTAATCCCGCTTCGACGTGAGCCACTTTAATCCCCATTTTTATCGCGACTAAGGTACAGGCCAAAGTCGAAGTAACATCCCCCACCACAATAATCAAATCCGGTTTTTCAGCTTCAACAATTTTCTCGAAGGCCACCATAATCTTTGCCGTCACTTCTGTATGACTTCCTCCTCCAATTCCAAGAAAGAAATCAGGTGTAGGTAATTCCAATTGCGTGAAAAAGACATCACTCATCTTCGCGTCAAAATGCTGACCCGTATGAACGATTTTCGATGTCCATCCGGTTAACTTTTGGATCGCACGGTGTAGTGGTGCAACTTTCATGAAATTAGGGCGCGCGCCCACGACTTGGATTACTTTCATTTGATTTTTATCTGGACTTTAAAGATAATAAGAAACTTGCTAAAGAATAGAGCACAAAGCATAAAGCAAAAAGTAGATATCCCCTACGGGGATGAACTCGGGAAATGTAAAAATGCTCTATTCTTTATTCTTTATGCTTTGGAGTCCGAAGGACTCCCCATAGCGCCCCTAAACGCCTCCATATAATTCCCTAGCACTGTATGTATGTTAATCTCTTTCTCAATAATCTCCCTTGACCTTTGGCCCATCTTCGTAATCATCTCAGGATTTGAAAAAAGATTTTCAATTACCTCTTGCAAACTTTCCAAAGAACCCGATTCAAAGTAATGTCCGTTATATCCTTCGCGTACTAAGCGTTTTTCGGTCCCATCTGCCACGGAACAAATGACCGGTTTCGAGAAACACATGGCCTCGTTAATAGATAGACCTCCCATGCCTGCTAGTACATAGATGCCTGATTCACAGGTGATTTTGCCAAGTTCTTTGGGGTCATAAATACCTCCGTGAAACTGAATGAAATCGTGTCCTGCGGCTTGCTCTTTTAAGGCAGCTAATTCTGGTCCATCACCCACGATGCTGAGTTCGGTTTTCGGGAATTTCGCGCGTAAAGCAATGGCTGCTTCAATTAATAAATCGACCTGCTTCCATTTGACCAATCGACCAATATGCAAGAGGCGGAATGGATTGGATTGGACTTCTCTCAACTCGTTTGCCGTAGCTAACAAGGCATCCGTATCCGGAGAATTGGCGGTGATGAATACCTTTTCAGCTGGTACGCCATAACTGCCATGCAGTGACACTGCCTCATCCAAATAATTAATGTGCGCGTCAACCAAATTAGAGAAACGCTTTCTTGTTTCGCGCACGATGAAGAATTTCAATCGCGCTAAAGGAGAAGGGTTTGATTGATGTGCTTGGTTGTTTTCGGTAACCCCGCCGCCTTGTAAGTAATAGGAGATGGCGTTGTCATAATGAGGCACTTGGAAAGGAATCTCTTTAGAAATAAGCGCCACCTTGTGCTTGCGCAGGAAGCGGTACCAGCCTGGATAAAAGACGAAAGAGGCCTGATAGGGCCAGTTAACCATTAAGATGTCTGGTTTTTCTGCCAAAACCAATTCCTTTAACCCACGAAAAAACTTCTTTCCATAATAGGTGGTGTATTCCTCACGTCGAAACACCTTGAATTCGATCCCTTTGTCTGAAGTATAGACCCCAGCGCCTAGCGTAGCCCCTTTTTCTGTAGGCACCACCACGCAAACTTCCACCCCATAATCGCGTTGCAATTTGTTCAGAACTAGGTTATAATAGTGTGGAAGGCCACCGGCCAGGGACATTATTTTCATTTCTTAAACCAATTAGTAACAAGCGCGCTGATGTCAGGAGATAGCTTGAATCGTGTAACCGCCAGAATAAATAAACCACTAATCGCAGCACTTCGAACGCCCACATTTAATAACCAGGCTATCAAAGGACTTCCTTCGAAAACTGGAATTTGCCTCACCAACAGGTAAATCAAGCCGCTTACTATCAGAATTCCTAAAGACCTAACATCAAAGGGTTGTAGGTCTAATTTCCACCAGATAAAGCCAAACTTCAAGGCATTATAGCCCGCTAAAGCTAGTAGGGAAGCTAAGGCAGCACCATTGTAAGAGTACAACGGAATCAAGATTAAATTACCTACCACTAGACCCACGGCGAGGATGATGTAGAAAATAAGGTCGTAGCGGTAATATTTGGAGTTAATTAAGACTTCTGAATTCAAGCCCGTTCCCATATCGATAATCTTGCTTAATCCCACCATTAAAACCACCCAGCGACCTGCCTCGTAGATTTCGTGGCGAGGGATAATGGTATAGATGAAGTCCAAATTACACCAGATCAACAAGAAAAGTACACAGCCGATGAGGAGGAGATTTAGGGAGGATTTTTGGTAAATATCCTGAATGTTTTCGCGGTCATTCCGGTTCCAAGCCAGCGCTAAAATGGGTGCCGCAATCGCTGCAATGACATTCCGCGGGATCGAAATCATAATCGCCATCCTGGAATTAATGTCAAAAATAGCAGTCGTACTCAAACCGCCCATGTAAGCCGGCAACATGATCTTCTCTATATGCTGAATCAGTGTGAAACTCGCACCTGCTAATATCACCCAGCCACCATAGGAAAGCATTTCTTTGAATACCGGGGTGCGTAAAAAGGAGAAATCAACTTGAGTATAAAAGCGCTTTAGCTGTTTAATGTAGACTAATAAACCCGCCACAGCGATGACGTAAGACCATGTTATCGCTAAAATCAACTGATTAAATGTCAAATAACCCATGGCAAAGGCAATAACCAAAACCCCATTTGAAATCCGTAAATACAATTCTCGGATAATCGCCGGCACCACAATGCGAAGATGAACCCGGGCATAGGCTTCGAGCACACTCATGTAGAGGTAGCTGGCCGTTAGTGGAATAATGTAGTAGAAATACTGCGGCAATAAGGGCGAATTCGTGCCATAAGCCTCAAAAAACAAAGGTTTTAAGGCTAAATAGCCCAGCACAAAAAGAGTTAACCCAAACAGAGGAGCTACCAGTAAAAAAGTAAAGAAACCCTTATGGCCAGTAGCCGGATCATCGAAATGGGGGAAAAAACGCACCGCAATGTGGGGAATTCCCAGTTGTGTGAACGAAGCAAAAATGAGCGGAATGCTGACCAATGCACCGGCAATCAATCCCACCTGCTCCTGCGAAAGAAATTGATTGTAAAGGAAGATCACGTTAAAAGTCCCAATCGCCGTACCTAAATAGGTAACGATTGAACCCTTTAAACTTTGTCGAATGACGATCCCCATGCCTTATTTAGAATGTAATTTACAAAAATACGATTTTGCGGGGCATTCTTTATACGAGAAGACCTTTGATTTTCGCCGATAGCCTTACCACATCATAAGCTTCCTCCATATGCTTTCGTGCTGCAGCACCATAAGCATGCGTCAGGTCAAGGTCTGAAGCTAACTTTTTCAGCGCAGATGCCATGCCCTCCACATCATGCTCATCTACCAAAAGCCCCGTCTTTCCCTCAATGACCGCATCAGGTATCCCAGCGTGTCGCGTAGAACAGATGGCTAATCCACAAGCCGAAGCTTCTAAAATGGCCACCGGAGTTCCCTCGGAATCCCCACTGGGTGTTAAGACTGAATGCTGAATAAAGACATTCGATTCCTGCAATAAAGGTAAGTAGTCCGATTGTCCCATGGCCCCTAGGAAATGAATGTTATGGGATAGGCCCTGGCTAGCAACATAGGCTTTCGCTTCTTCCCAAAGTGGTCCATCACCCACCATCCGTAATTGGGCTTGAGGGAAATCGCGCAATAGTATTTCGAAGGCTTGAATACTTTTTAAAGATCCTTTTTTCTCCGCAAATCGGGCCACTGAAATAACATTGAATCCGTCTTTGGCCTTGCCTGGCGTAAATCGCGAGGTGTCTACTCCACAAGGAATCACGTGTAAATTAGGTAGTGGTCCTGCGATATCTTCCAGAGTTGATCGCATCGATTCAGCCACACAGAAGATGGCTTTTGCACGCGGTAAACTAAGCGCGTAACGGCGACCATAGCTCGCTAACGTCTTTTTTTCTGCCGCATCGAATCCAAGAAAAACAACAGAATAGGGGATGCCCTCCGCCAGGCATGCCTCGTAGATATTCGTCCCCAATGGACCATAATTCGCTAAGAAAGCCTCTACTTTATGGACACGTAGAAAGCGTCTAAGGTAGTGGGTATATATTTTTTGATAAAGCCCCGGAATTACGCGTCTTAATACGCCTCTAACAGCAAGTAAAGAAAAGGGAAAGGGATAGATGGAGCCGCCTGCCTTTAATCGACTTGGTTGCCAGCCCTCATACAATACGTGTAGAGGTTCTAATTGTTTGATCTGCTCTTCGATAAAAGTCTCGGAATATGAAAAGAAATTAGAGCGGGCAATGATTAAACGCATTCAGGGCTGATTTTTAATGCAAAACCGAAATTAGCTAAATTTTTCGGCTATTTTTACAGCAAATACACGTCATGGAGAAAAATTTAGTCGTTGGTGGAAGTGGTTTTTTGGGCTTGAATTGGCTGGCTTATATGCAGCAACACGGTGCAGGTAGCGAAGTCGTAGTTTTCGCGCATGAGAAACCAGAGGGAGTGATTTTTCCGTCCTTCGTGACTTTTGTGGTGGGGGATTATGCGGATGCACAAGCTTTGGACGACTTATTTAGTGCGCATAAATTCGATCGCGTCTTTCATTTTGCTTCTTCCATTATTCCTGCGATTTCCTCAGAGAACATTCGCCAAGACATTGAGTCTAACTTATTGCCCACCATCGGTTTGATGGAGATGATGAAGAAACACCAGGTGTCTAAATTGCTTTATTTGTCTACAGGTGGGGCGGTTTATGGGAATGTGACGGTAGAAAAAGTGAAAGAAGAGTATCCCTGCAAGCCCATTTCATCTTATGGAATTATCAAGCTAGCCGTGGAGCATTACATCGAATTGTATGCGAAATTATACCAAATCGACTACTTGATTTTGCGTTTATCGAATCCTTTTGGAGAGTTTCATCGCTCGCCTAAACAGGGCGTGATTAATATCGCGGTGCGCAAGGCGCTTCAAGGGGAGGTGATGACAGTGTGGGGTGATGGGACACAGGCCAAAGATTATATTTACGCTGCTGATATTGGAAAAGCCATCGATGGCTTGATAAAAGTCGGTGTGAAAAATGAAACAATTAATGTGGGTTCAGGCCAATCCCTCAGTTTGAACGAGATTATTAAGCGTATTCAAGCGAAACTACCCGCATTTCAGGTAGAGTACAAAGAGGCGAAGTTGACGGATGTGCAACAAATCTGTTTAGATACGGCTAAACTTTCTTCAAAGATAAACTGGGAAATTACGTCCTTCGATCAAGCTTTGGACGCCACGATTGCTTACGAAAAAGCTAGACTTTCTTAGCCACTAATACGAAGGTACAAGCGTCTTCGTTGCGCGATTTTGCCGTGATTATCTGATCAAAAAAGATGATTAAGGGTTGCAAAATTAAAGACAATAAGAATCGGAAAGGCTTAGGCAATTTGAACAACAAGCCATCTTGGAATAACTGCAATCCCATCGAGGATCGACCTAGAATTCCTTCGAAATAAACTACTTCGAATCCTGCTTCTGTCACAATCTTTTTCAAACCCGTCGAAGTCCATCGCCAAAAATCCGTCGGATCCGGGTGGAACATCCAATATCCGTGTGTCGACAAAATCAGTTTACCTTCTTTTTCTAAAATGCGGTGGGCCTCATTCAGATAGGCCTTGGGGTCCTCTACATGCTCTAAAACCTGCGTGGATAAAACAAATCCGACACTTTCGGCTGGCATATCGATGATTCCTGCGGGGTCTACCACCACATCGGCTTTGGTATTATAGGCTAAATCGAGCCCGATGTATTTTTCTACAAAAGGGGTGAAAAGTGGCTCGTAGGGCTTGTTCCCACAGCCGTAATCAGCCAATATTGGTTGCGGTGAATTGCGCACATGTAGGGAAATGACACGTTCTAATTGTTTGCGCAATTGGATTAAATAGTAGTAGCGCGCGGACATGCGGCCCGTAATTTTAGGATATAGACGTTCAATTCCGGCTTCTCTACTTTCCATGGGATAGTCGTTTGTATTCGATCAGCGAGTTTTTGTATTCGATAAAATCCGCTGATTTGTGAAGGTATTTTCTAAATAATTGGGGTTTTCTTTCGCGGTAGGCAATGCGCGCGAGACCTAAATAAGCTAATCCTCTTATGTCCTTCGTTAATCTTTCTTCGAATGGATAAGCGATTGATTTCATATACCAAAACTCCGCCTTATTCAAGTCTTTTCGCTCTACTTCCTCGCGCATCCCCCGCAGTGTGTACGCCGCACCCGTGTAATAGGACGATTTAAGTGCTTCCATTTTTTCGATAAATGGTTCTGCTTCCTCAAACTTGCCCGTTAAGGTAAGTAATTCTGCCCTTTGCAATAAATACCAGTGGTTATTAGGGAAGTTGTCACTGAGGATTTGGTTATAGGCCAAAGCCCGCAGAGGATTCCCTTCGTATTTGTTCTGCACATAACCCATGTAAAACAAGCATTCGTTTTTCACAAAAGTCGTCCGTTTTGTTCCTGCTTCTAGTTGGGTTAAACCTAATCGTTTATTTCCATCTTGAAACAAGAACATAAAGGGTTTCAAGACTGGATGTAATTCCGGATAGGCGACACTGTAATAATTATACATTCCGGTCGAATACAGGAATTCAGGTTGTTTTTCCGTGTTTTTTAGGCCTATTTTTAGGAATCCATAAGCCTTTTTGGCATAAGAAACCACCTTCATAAAGTTCTGTTCATCCGCCTCATAAGCGGCTAAGAAACCCAAAGAAGCCGTACAAAAAAAGGAGGCTTCTAAATCGTTCTCATCCTTGTCATATAACTCCTGGGCTAATTCATAAGCCTTTTCGAGATGGGCTAAATAGTTTCGACTTTGCGCTGGGTGATCTTTTAATGGAAAATACTGCTGCTCCCATTGCATGGCCAGTAATAAATAGGGAGCTGGATGACGGGGATATTTTGCTTTAAGGCTATTGAAGATTGCCGTGGATTCTTTGAAATCGTATTGGTATAAATTCGTTAGGCCTTGGGTGATTTGCGATTTTGTTGTGGGATCTTGCAGGATTTGGGCCTGCAACTTCATCGAAAGAAAAAGGAAAAGTAAGAATGCCGCCCGAATCATGTGAAATGTTTACCCCGCAAATTTAGTGAAGCTCTGTGGTTTTTGGGTCGATTTTTTTACTTTTGTTTACAAACCCTAAGACATGATTTCATTCGAAGAATTTACCCTCGCTAACGGCCTTAAAGTCATTGTGCACGAAGATCCGGACACGACGATGGCGGTGGTAGATGTAATCTACAACGTAGGTTCTCGGGATGAAGACGAAAACCTGACGGGTTTTGCGCATTTGTTCGAGCATTTGATGTTCGGAGGATCTGAAAACATTCCGTCCTTTGATACGCCCTTGCAAAAAGTAGGTGGCGAGAACAATGCCTTCACTACGCCAGATTTAACGAATTACTATATAACTGTTCCGGCCCAGAACATCGAAACTGCTTTTTGGCTCGAATCGGACCGGATGAAGCAATTAGCGTTTAACACGCAAAGCCTCGAAACACAGCGCAAAGTGGTGATAGAGGAATTCAAGCAGCGATATTTGAACCAGCCCTATGGCGATGTGTGGTTAAAATTCAGGCCTTTAATATACCAGAAACATCCATACCGCTGGCCAACCATTGGTGCGGGAATTCAGCACATTGAGGAAGCAAAGATGAGTGATGTAAAAGCTTTTTTCGAAAAGCACTACGTGCCCACTAATGCCGTGCTTGTGGTAGCAGGAAGAGTGAAAGTGGATCAAGTGAAAGCCTTAGCGGAGAAATGGTTTGAATCTATCCCCGCAGGTGTTAAACCGGAGCGAAATTTGCCGCAAGAGCCTCTGCAAACTGAAAATCGGGAGATGGAGGTAGTGGCGGATGTGCCAGCAAATCGTCTATATAAGGCCTATCCAGTGATTGGTCGCTACGAACCGGGCTACCACGCGATTGATTTGATGGCGGACTTATTAGGTAGAGGGGAGTCATCGTACTTATATGAGCATTTAGTCCATAAGCAACGTCTATTTGATACCATCGGGACTTACCAAACAAGCTCTATCGATCCTGGTTTGTTGATCATCCAAGGTCAGGTGAGTGACGATGTAACGATTGAGGAGGCAGAGGATGCATTAGAGAAAGCGTTAAAGGATTTTGCGAACTCGAAAATCGCAGAGAAAGACTTACAGATGGTGAAAAACCAATCGGAAGCGAGTTTGGTTTTTGGGGAAGTGGAAGTATTGAATCGGGCGATGAATTTAGCGATGGCCGCAAATGCGGGGGATGCGCATCTAGTCAATTCGGAGGCGGCAAAGATCTCGGAAGTGCAGGTGCAGGATTTGGAAAAATGGGCTCAGCGCTTGTTTATTCAAGGGAAATCGAATACCTTAAAGTATAAAAAAATAGCCAAATGAAAATTCGCGTAGGACAAGGGTATGATGTGCATCGCTGGGTAGAAGGACGTCCTTGTATCCTGGGGGGTGTGGAGATTCCGTCGGAAAAAGGACCCTTAGGTCATTCAGATGCTGATGTAGTTTGTCACGTATTGTGCGACGCCTTGTTAGGGGCCGCGAATATGCGCAATATTGGGTACCATTTTTCGGATAAAGACCCCATGTGGAAGGGGGTTGCCTCGACGCTTTTGTTGAAAAAAGTGATGGAGATGATTCGTGAAGCAGGTTGGGAATTAGCGAATGCGGACGTGACGGTGATCTTGGATCAACCGAAACTAAATCCGATCATTCCAGCTATTAAAGATAATTTAGCTTCCGTGATGGGAGTGGAGGTGGACCAAATTTCGGTCAAAGCAACGACCTCTGAGGGTTTAGGTTTTGTAGGTAGAGCAGAAGGAATCTCGGCGATGGCCGTGGCCCTTATTCAGCAAGATTAAGATGCAGATAGATTTAGAAAAGGAACGATTAGAGATTTTGAAGCGCTATCGCAAATTATTGCGGACGGCGAAACCTTTTTTAAAGGATGATGATGCGAAGCAAATCAAGAAGGCTTTTTTGATTTCGGCCGAGGCACATAAAGAAATGCGTCGTAAATCCGGCGAGCCCTACATTTACCATCCGCTAGCTGTGGCGCAGATTTGTGTGGAGGAAATTGGATTAGGAACCACATCGATTATTGCGGCATTGATGCACGATGTGGTGGAGGATACGGATACGACTTTGGCCGATATCGAAAAACAATTCAATCCTAAGATTGCCTCTATCATTGATGGCCTAACGAAAATTGCGGGGACTTTTGAATACGGAACTTCACAACAGGCAGAGAATTTCCGAAAAATGTTGTTGACGCTCTCAGATGATATTCGCGTGATTTTGATCAAGCTCGCAGATCGGTTGCATAATATGCGCACTCTGACGAGCATGGCCAAAGAAAAGCAGTTGAAGATCGCCTCAGAGACGATCTATTTATATGCGCCATTGGCCCACCGATTAGGCTTAAATGCCATTAAGTCTGAGTTAGAGGATTTGGGTTTGAAACATACGGAGCCAGAAGCCTACAAGGATATTGCGGATAAATTAACGGAAAACAAGCGTAGTCGAGAGAGTTTTGTAGAAAATTTCATCAAGCCTATCAAGAAATCGTTGGATGAACGCGGATTGAATTATACCATCAAAGGCCGCCCTAAATCCATTTTTTCCATTTACAACAAAATCAAAAAAGGCAACACGCCTTTTGAGAAAATATATGATTTATTTGCGGTGCGCGTTGTCTTAGACGTACCCGTAGAGCGGGAAAAATCAGACTGCTGGGAAGTATATTCTGTGGTCACGGACCATTATCGTCCTAATCCGAGTCGCTTGAAGGATTGGGTTTCTACGCCTAAATCGAATGGTTATGAGTCTCTACACACAACTGTGATGAGCACGCCCTTTGGGCAGGATAAAGAGGGTCGTTGGGTGGAAGTGCAAATCCGATCAAAACGGATGGACGAAATTGCCGAGAAAGGGGTAGCAGCGCACTTTAAATACAAAGGAACAGATACTCGGACGAGCGAGGCGTTTGAATCTTGGTTATCCCAGGTGCGTGAAGCTATCGAGGCAAACGACAAGAGCCAATCTGCGGTGGAATTAGTAGAGGACATCAAGAACTCGCTCTACCACGAAGAAGTTTTTGTATTTAGTCCGAAAGGGAAATTGATTGTTTTGCAATCCGGTGCCACAGCTTTGGACTTTGCTTTTGAGATTCACTCGGAGGTAGGCGCGCGTTGTATAGGGGCAAAAGTAGGGGGCAAACTCGTTCCTTTATCGCATAAATTGCAAAATGGGGATCAGATTGAGATTCTGACTTCTTCGAAACAAAAACCGTCTGAAGACTGGTTGCGTATCGTATTTACGACCAAAGCAAAAGCACGAATCAAGGACTTTATCAAGGAAGAAAATAAATCACACTTAATTAAGGGGCGTGATTTGATTGAACATCGCTTAAAGCATTTAGGCTATCCGATGTTAACCTTGGAAATTACGAATCAGTTGCGGGCGTATTTTAATGCCAAAGACGCCAATGATTTGTTTTACCGTTTTGGCAAAGCCTACATCAATATCGACCAGCTGAAGCACTGGAAGTTAGATCGTGAATTGCACGAGCGCAAGCAGGCGGAAAAATCGATTCAATCGCCTATCGTGGATAGCAAATCCTTTAGAAAGGAGATGCAGCAATACCACAAAGAGCGCAAAGAGTCCGATACATTGCTAATTGGCGAAGATATGGACAAGGTGGATTATACCTTAGCTAAATGTTGTAATCCCATCTCAGGTGATGAGGTTTTCGGATTTGTGACTATTAATGAAGGAATAAAGATACACAGAGCGGCTTGTCCTAACTCCCCTGAATTGCTTTCTCGTCACGGGGATCGCGTGATAAAGGCGCAATGGACTTCGCAAATTGCGATGTCATTCGTCGTGGATTTGATCATTCGTGGAATCGACCGGGTGGGATTAGTAAATGATGTGACCCGACTTATTTCTGAGAAGCTGCAAGTGAACATTACTGGATTGAACATAGGGGTGAAAGATGGACTATTTGAGGGACAAATATCACTTATGGTACAAGACACAGATCACTTAGATAATTTAAGTTCTGAATTAGAACAAGTTCCTGGCGTAATTGAAGTTGAGCGGAAAGTTTCTTAGTTTTTGTCCGTTATTTTTGCTTATTTTACGTCGTTTTTTTTCCATAAATGTCCCAAGAATTAGATAAACTCGATTCAGTTAAAAAGATCTTTACAGCTTACCTGGAAAACAAGGGTTTGCGGAAGACTCCGGAGCGCTTTGCGATCCTGGAAGAGATCTACATGCGGGACGATCACTTTGATGTGGAGGAGTTGTATATCTCCATGAAAAACAAGAAATACCAAGTCTCTAGGGCTACCGTTTACAATACACTCGATGTGTTAGTGGAATGCGATTTAGTGGTGAAACACCAGTTTGGTCGCAATCAGGCACAATTCGAGAAATCCTATGGACGTCGTCAACACGATCATTTAATATGTACCGATTGCCACAAAGTCACAGAATTTTGTGATCCTCGGGTTCAAACTATCCAAAGTTTAGTAGGTGAAATGCTGCAATTCAATGTCATGCACCATTCCCTTATTTTTTATGGTTCTTGTACGAACAAGAATTGTGAACACAGAGCAAATTACCAAGCAAGAAATCAAGAATAAAACAATATTATGGCAGTTGATGTATTATTAGGCTTACAATGGGGTGATGAAGGGAAAGGAAAAATCGTAGACGTTCTAGCTCCTAAGTATCAAGTAGTAGCGCGTTTTCAAGGAGGACCTAATGCGGGTCATACCCTAGAATTCGACGGATTTAAGCACGTTTTGCATCAAATTCCTTCTGGAATTTTCCGCCAAGAAGTTCAAAACATCATTGGGAATGGAGTGGTATTAGATCCCATCATCTTCAAAAAAGAAATCGACGGTTTAGCGCATTTCAATTTAGATTTACGCAAGAACTTAGAGATTTCGAAGAAAGCGTCTATCATCTTGCCTACGCACCGTTTATTAGACGCGGCTTACGAAAAAGCGAAAGGGGATGCCAAAATTGGATCTACTTTGAAAGGAATCGGGCCCACTTATACGGATAAAATCTCTCGTCAGGGATTACGTGTAGGAGATATGATTTCCCCTGATTTTTCTGCCAAGTACAAGGCACTAGTCGATCGCCATAAAGCGATTTTGGATGTATATCAGTTCGAATACGATTTAGCGGCAGCAGAGAAGGAGTTCTTTGAAGCCGTTGCTTTCATGAAAGAATTCCGCTTAGTGGATTCTGAATATTCTGTGAATCATGCCATTACGGCCGGGAAAACGATTCTAGCTGAAGGGGCACAAGGTTCACTTCTAGACGTTGACTTCGGTTCTTACCCATTCGTTACCTCATCAAATACCATCACCGCAGGTGCTTGTACCGGTTTAGGTGTGGCTCCTAAAAATATCGGTGAGGTATTCGGTATCTTTAAAGCGTATGCAACGCGTGTGGGTTCAGGTCCATTCCCTACGGAATTAGAAGATGAAGTGGGTGAGCGTATGCGGGTAGAAGGTCGAGAATTTGGTTCTACCACGGGTCGTCCGCGCCGTTGTGGTTGGATTGATTTGCCGGCATTGAAATATGCGATGATGATTAACGGGGTGACTCAGTTAATTATGATGAAGGCGGACGTCTTGAATATCTTTGACGAGATTCAAGTGTGTACAGCTTACGAAATGCCGGACGGTACGATTACAGACCAAATCCCTTTCGAAATCACCGATATCAAAGTGAAGCCGGTATATGAAACCTTGAAAGGTTGGGCTTGTAGCTTAGAAGGAATGCGCGATTTTAACGAATTGCCAGTTGAACTAGCGGATTACATCAAATTTTTAGAAAAACACTTGAACCTACCGATTAACTTCATCTCGACGGGTCCAGACCGCGAGGCTTGTGTCTTAAGAGGTTCATTAGCCTAAAACATCAACATGGAGGGGATTTCAGTTGCTGATTTGTACAAATTCGACGAGATCTATTGGGTCCCGCAGGATAAGTCAGAGGCACAGCTAGCGGAATACCCTGCTGTTGAGGTGATTGCTGACACCATAGCAGAAGTAAAACCGAAGGTATCCACCCCTTGGGTAGTCGTAGGCCAAATCGCCGAAACCGAACTCTCCCGCCTAAAACTTATTTTCTCTGCTCCGCCATTAGTGTTAGGGCCGTCCGATTGGTCTGTCTACACACCCACAGATGAAGAACCAAGCTTCACAGAATTCCTGAAAGAGACGAGCGCAAAACGTTATATTTTTATTGGTCAACAACCTGCAGCTTGGCAAGGTGAATTACCTACCACGGAGATCGAAACAATGGAATCAAAATTAGTGTATTTCTTTCCACGCTATATTTCGTCGCTGACAGATGCTGAGAAGACGCTGAAGATGGCGTTTTGGAATGCGTTGAAGGAGATGAAAGCATAGAGCACAAAGAATAAAGCACAAAGTAGGAATCAAAAAAGCGGCAATTGCCGCTTTTTTGATGAATATAGAAATGTTTCTGAAGGCTTCACCGAAGGTGATTCCAACTCTATGCTTTATGATCTATTCTTTGTGCTTTAAATTATAAAGAATACCTCGCCAGCGGACTCACCTCTTGACCGCAAAACTCTCCAGCTTCCGCCTTAAAATGTCCCGCCATGGCAATCATTCCCGCGTTATCGGTGCAATAGCTAAAGGCAGGAATAAATACTTCCCAGCCTAATTCTGTTCCCATTTCTTGTAATCGCGCGCGTAAACCGGAGTTAGCTGAAACGCCACCGGCGATGGCGATTTGGGTGCAGTTCATTTCCTTCATGGCCTTTTTCGTCTTGCGAAGAAGCATATCGATGAGGGATTTTTGAACGGAGGCGCAGATATCTGCTTTGTTTTCTTCGATGAAGTTGGGGTTGTTTTTGACTTCTTTTTGGAGGAAGTACAAGATGGCTGTTTTGATGCCGGAGAAACTGAAGTTGAGGCCGGGCATTTCACCTAGTGAGAAGGGGAAGCGGTTTGGATTACCTTCTTTGGCTAACTTATCGATCAACGGACCACCCGGATAAGGTAAGCCGATCAGTTTTGCTGTTTTGTCAAAGGCCTCACCCACGGCATCGTCCTGCGTTTCACCGATTACCTCCATGTCAAGTGCCGATTTTACCCAAACCAATTGGGTGTGACCACCACTTACAGTCAGACAAAGGAAGGGGAAAGTGGGCTTAGGATCCTCAATAAAATGGGCCAATACGTGCGCCTGCATGTGATTCACCTCGATTAAAGGGATGTTCAAACTTAAGGCCAAAGACTTCGCAAACGAGGTGCCGATTAATAAAGCTCCTAAAAGCCCAGGGCCCCTTGTGAAGGCAATGGCATTCAGTTCATTTTTGTTTATATTTGCTTTTTGCAGGGCCTCTGTCACGACAGGGATGATCGATTTTTGATGAGCTCTGCTGGCTAATTCGGGAACGACGCCGCCCCATTCCGTGTGAATGAGTTGTGTCGAGATGATGTTAGACTTCAAAACGCCGTCCACCATGACAGCAGCCGAAGTTTCATCGCAAGAAGATTCAATAGCCAGTAGCTTCATAAGAATAGAATTCTGCGCAAAAATACGGCAATATGGTCAAATATCTTAAAATCTTCGTCAAAACAATCCTGTACGGGTTGCTGGGGATTTTTTTGTTGATTTTTGCTACCATTCTTCTCCTTAGAGCGCCCGTTAATCAGACCTTATTAGCCAATTACTTAACGCCTAAAGTCGAAAAGGCAATTGGCTACCCCGTGAGAATGCAGGGTATTCAGGTCAAGTTTTTCGATGAAGTCAGCATTAAAGGCTTAGAGGTAAAAGACCCTTGGGGCGCTAAAATGATTCAAATCGATCAACTCGATGTCAATTTCAGTATCTCTCATTTATTCTTACAGCCGGGAAAACCAAGTTTGGATTATGCCAGATTGACTCGGCCAAAGGTGCATTTAATCTTTGAAAAGAAGACCGGAAAAATGAACATGGAGGAGTTTATTTTGCGCCTGGAAAACTGGATTACCGGAGGAGTGAAGACGGCTAAAAAAGGGCCTTCATCCATTTTTACGATCCCAGAAGCTGAAGTAATTGACGGGGCCTTTTCTCTAGATGATAACACCTTAAAAAGTGAGGCGACACGCCGCCATTTCGATATTTCACATTTTACTTTAGCGAAGGTTTATTCCAAAGTCAAGAATTTTTACGTTAAAAATGATACGCTTGGGCTTCAGGCCATAGGTTTGCGTACGAGGGATCCGTTGACCGGTTTTGATGTGAAAAATCTGAACACGGTATTTATGATTTCGGACCACCAAATGCGGTTTGATCAACTGGATTTACGTTTTAATGATTCGCGCGTTACGCGGAAATTTGTGGTGAATTACCGAGACATGAGCTCGATGACGCGTTGGATTACAGAGGTGGACATGCAAGCGGATTTCAATGGTGCATTGGTCAAGGGAGAAGATTTAGGTCGCTTTGTGGAGGCAATGTATGATTACAAAGGAATGTATCGTTTGAAGGGGACAATTAGAGGTACGGTGGCAAAACTAGATTTGAAAAAGTTTGAATTAGGCTTCGGTTCCAAGAGTGTCTTGCGGGGTGATTTTAATTTCAAAGGATTGCCTAATGTAGACAAAACGGAGATGGATTTTGCCATGAAATCTTCCGTGTTTTACCCACAAGATCTAGGCCCTTATATTACAAAGTCTGCCGCAGAAAACATGGTTGTTCTGGGTCCTGTGGCTTTTGATGGTCTCTTTAAAGGGAACAATCGTATTTTTAGAACGGCCGGTAAATTGAAGACGGGTTTAGGGTATGTAGAGGCGGATGTGAAAATGAATTTGCAGGATTCGATGGCCTTTTCGCGCTATGATGGGAAGATCAAATTACAGAAATTTAAGTTAGGTAAACTACTGGGCTTGGAACCTATACTAGGAACTTTAGATGCAGAAGGGAATTTGAAGGGTAGTGGTTTTGCAAAGAAATCGGCTAATATTGATTTTGACGGAAACGTTTCAGAGATCTATTTTAATCAATACCTCTACCATAAAATTACGTTGAAAGGAAACTTTCAGAAGCAATTATTCAAGGGTAGTGTAAGTTCGAAGGACACTAACTTCGTGGCTACCATGTCTGGTTTAATTGATTTGCGTGGGTCGAAACCGCTGTATCAAATGCAAGGGGAGATTAGTCATTCAAACTTGCATAACATTCGTTTAATGGACCCTCAGGTACGTTTATCGACTGATTTTGAATTAGACTTTAAAGGTAATCGATTTGATGATTTGGAGGGACGCACCGTATTTTATAATTCAACCTTGCGAACACCCAATAAACCAGATTTACACGTAGAGTTAGTGACGCTAACTTCTGAAAATGGGTCTGGCCAAAAACGCCATTACAAATTGACCTCAGACCTGGTTTCGGCAGAAATTAGTGGAGAGTTTACTCCCAGTTTATTGCAATCGCAACTGGGGCAATTAGCAGATGAATACGCACTTTACTTCCAAAAAGGAGCAGATGAACGTTGGGGTTATTATGCCACCCATCGCCATGAAACTGACACTAAATACAAGGCGGACTTTACGGTGATTTGCCACCGGATCGATCCTATTTTAGCGCGCTTTTTCCCATCTGTTCAAATTGGTGAGAATACGGTTTTCTCGGGTAATATCTCGAAAGGAAGAACACTTTCGGTGAGTTTGGAAGCCTATCCGGATACCTTGGCTTTTGGTGGATATCACTTTTATCAGTCTGTATTTTCTTTTCAAAGTTCGAAATTCCTAGGTGCCCCTGAAGTTTCTTCAAGTCTGGTTTTCTCTTCTAGAAAACAGCAATTAAACTTCTTAACGCCTACAGAGAATTTTAAATTGGATGCGCTTTGGGATCAAAATCGCATCAACTTTGGTCTTGATTTTAAACAGCAAGGGGAGGAGAATTCAGCCCATTTAGCCGGTGCTTGGGCCTTCGAAGAGGACGGATTATCTTTGAAATTTAAGGATACGTATTTCCGTATTTTAGGCCAAGACTGGGCAATGGATCCAGCGAATAAAATCACCATTCAAGGGCCAGAATGGAAGGCGGATCGGGTGTTAGTTTCGAACCAAAACCAATCTATTTCGTTGCAAGGTAGCCTTTCAAATGACACAACGGAGACCATTAAATTACGAGCTAAGCACTTTCAGCTATCCACCTTGAAACCCTTATTTGCTACAAAGACATCAGGTGAACTGAATGGAGAGATAGCTATTCAAGATTGGTATAATCATACGCGTTTGGACTCGTGGTTGTTAGTGGATTCGTTGCGATTAAACAAGTTTTACATTGGTAATTTGCAGGGGGTAGGAACTTATTTAGCGGACGATAAAGCAATGGATTTAAACCTGAATTTGAATCGATTGGGAGAATCCGTTTTATCCTTGACAGGATCTTATAAGCCATTTGAGGAGGAACAAAAATTGAATGTGAAAGCCGAATTGAATCAGACGGATTTGCAGATATTAGAACCCTTTACAGAGGGAATTTTCTCTGGTTTGAAAGGATCCGCTTCGGGTAATTTACGCATCGGAGGTTTACCTACAAAGCCAGAGATTACGGGTGATATCGTATTTTCGAAAGCAGGAGCTGTATTCGATTACTTGAAGACGTCGATGTCCGTATCGGACACTGTGAACTTTACGCCGCGTCGGATTTATGCCCAAAATTGGAAAGTCTTAGATACGGAAGGGAACAAAGCCTTAGTCAATACCACGCTACAATTTCCAGAGGGTAAGCCGTTTGAATTAGACATTCAAGCAAATTTGGATCACTACAAATTATTGAATACCAGCAGGGAACCTAATTCGATATATTATGGGTTAGGCTATGCCTCTGGCCCGATGCGAGTTACGGGTTCGATAGATAATTTAGTCGTTTCGGCTGATTTAAAGTCAGAGAAAGGCACGCGTTTATTCATTCCCTTAGATAGGGAAGAAGATGCGACAGAGGCGGAAGATTATAGCTTTGTTAGTGATATTGCTGCGACTAACGTGGAGCAAGCGGCAGCAGCAGTGTCTTCTAAATTACAGGAGGATGGCATTACGTTAGATCTACGTTTAGCCTTGACGCCAGAAGCCTATGGTGAGGTTCAGTTTGATGCCAAAAAAGGGGATGTAATGCGGATGTATGGTTCTGGTGATATCAAGATGAATTTGGACAAAAAAGGCGCCTTTAAAATGGTGGGTGATTATGCCATCGATCAGGGAGATTATACCTTTACACTTCAAAATTTGATCAACAAAAAATTCGCGATTCAACGAGGTTCCAAGATCTCCTGGACCGGTGATCCTCTCGAAGCGAATGTGAATATCAAGGCAATTTACACGCAGTATGCGTCCTTATTCCCCATCTTATTAGATACGACTAATAAGGGTAATTTGCCGGAATTTAAGCGCCGTTATCCCGTCGATGTGACTATTAGCTTACAAGACCGTTTGTTGTCACCTAGTGTGAATTTTGATATTGGAATCCGGGATTATCCGAAGGATATGACCTTGAACGGTGCAGTCACCGCTTTCACGAATCGGATTAAAACAGATGACCAAGAGTTAACGCGTCAGGTGAGTAATATCTTGCTGTTTGGTCAGTTAGTTTCTCCATTCGGGGGTAGTGGTTTAGCTCTAGGGAATTTGATGGGAAATTTCACGGAGATGCTCTCTAACCAGTTAAGTAATTTGGCCTCTAAAATCAATAAGGATCTCGATATTTCTGTTTCTTTAGGAGGTGGATCCTTGAACCAAGATATCTTGTCGAACTTACAATTGCGGGCCTCGTATAACTTTAATGATCGCTTACGTATCACGAGAAGTGGTGGATTTACCGATGCTAGAAACCAAACGAGTCCGCAAGTGTTGCTAGGGGACTGGGCACTAGAATGGTTTGTGAAACCAGATGGAAGTTTGCGCTTGAAGACCTACAATAGAAACGTTCAGACGACGATCTTGGGATCGTTTAACTCCTATCAGATTAACCAAACAGTGGGAGCCAGTTTACTGTATAACAAGGGTTTCAATACCTTCTTTTGGCAAAAGAAGAACTAAAAAAGGCCACCCTTTCGGATGGCCCCTTTTCATAAATCTAGGAAAAAATTACTTTACCTCGAATGCACCAGTTCCGATTTGGAAACCCTCTGCATATAACTCTACGGTATATTTTCCAGGTTTGTAAGCCACCCCACCACGTGGGTACGTTACCGCTACGGTTTGGCCATCGTTTGTATAATCAAAAGATTGCTTAGCTGTATAGGTTAATTCTTTACCGTTGATTGCAATACGACCAGAACCGATTGCTTCGTCAGAAAGAGTAGCGCCTTCGCCATCTAAAACACGCACATAAACTGTCTTGCTTTCTAACTTCGTTATCGGGTTTGTTGCCAGGCTAAATACCACTTTTAATTTCTCGATTTTCTTTCCGTTTAAACGAGCTCTTTCTGTTTCTTTACCTTTCGCGTTCACCGCTAATACCTTCAAGTTTTGGGCTTTTAAGGCTGCAGCGATGCTGACTTTGCGTGCTAATTCCTTGTTGCGTTGGCTAACCGAAGAAAGCGTATCGTTTAAGGTTTGGTTTTGTGTTTTTAAACCAGAGTTCTCTGTGCTTAACGTGGCGTTTTGCGTTGTTAAGGTTTGATTGCTCTCTGTTAGAATACCGTTTTGCTTTTTCAATTCAACAATTTCGTTGTCTTTAGTTGCCAAAACCGCGTTGTATTCTTTGATTTTCGCTTCATAAGACGCGATCGTAGCATGGTTTGAATTCTTTAAAGAAGCTTTGTCTTGTTCTAATTGAACTTTTAATGCTTCTAAATCAGCTACTTGACCACCTAGTGATTTAATTTCGGCGATTTTAGCATCTAATTGTGTTGAAATCGAGTCTAAAGACGAGCGTGTATTCGCTAATTCAGTTGCTTTTTGTTCGATTTGAGAGGCTTGGTCTTTCGTCGTTTGATACGAACGGAAGTACAAAACTCCTAATACTGCCGTTAGCACTGCTAAGACAATCAGGGCGGTTTTGGAATTGTTGTTAGGCGATTGTTCCATGGGTATAAATTGATTTTTAAGGGTTTATATTTTTTTATAGCCGCAAAACTACAAAATAAAGTCGACATTTAAGGAGGTATTTCGGATTGAAGACTCTTTTTGATTAATTTGCATACCTTATTTACATCCTATGCCTACATACGACTTTATTGTCATCGGTTCCGGAATTGCTGGTTTATCTTACACAGTTAAGGTGGCAGATTATTTTCAGCAACGTAAAATTCCCATTAAAATTGCCTTAATAACAAAGACCGTGGCAGAAGAAACGAACACGAAGTATGCCCAAGGGGGTATTGCAACGGTTTGGGATTCAGCTGATTCTTTTGAGAAACATATAGAGGACACAATGGTGGCGGGGGACTTTGTAAGTGATCGCAAAGTAGTGGAAATTGTCGTAAAAGAAGCGCCAGAGCGTTTGAAGGAATTGATTGCGTATGGCACGGATTTTGATCGCCAAGCGGATGGAAGTTTTGATTTAGTGAAAGAGGGTGGCCACTCCGATAAGCGTATTTTGCACCACAAAGATTCGACCGGCAATGAAATTGAACGCGCTTTATTAGCCAAAGTCAAATCGTATGATTGCGTGGATTTTTTCACTCATTACTTCGCCGTTGATTTAATTACTCAACATCATTTAGGCGAAAAAGTAACGAAGGATACGCCGGGTAAGAAATGTTTTGGGGTCTATGTATTGAACCTCAAGACGAATAAAATTGAGACTTTCTTAGGAAAAACCACCCTATTAGCTACTGGTGGAATTGGTCAAGTCTATCAATCAACTACCAATCCGACGATTGCGACCGGGGATGGAATCGCCATGGCTTATCGCGCCAAAGCCTTCGTTCAAGGGATGGAATTCATTCAATTTCACCCCACAGCCTTATACAACCCAGGCAAGAAGCCTTCTTTTTTAATTTCTGAAGCCGTTCGTGGCCACGGAGGTATTTTGAAGAATCAAGACGGTTCCACTTTTATGGAAAAGTATGATTCTCGTCTTTCCTTAGCTCCGCGAGATATTGTGGCGAGAGCGATTGACTCAGAGATGAAGAAGAATGGAACGGATCACGTTTTTTTAGATACTCGTCATATTCCTAAAGAGGAGATTCTTCAGCATTTCCCGATGATCTACAACCATTGTTTGAAGGTGTTGGGGATTGATATGTCGCAAGAAATGATTCCAGTCGTTCCCGCACAGCACTATTTATGTGGTGGAATTATCGTGAATGAATTTAGCCAAACGAACATTGAAAATCTCTATGCCGCCGGTGAATGCTCGTTCACGGGATTACACGGTGCGAATCGCTTGGCCTCTAATTCCCTTTTGGAAGCGATTGTCTATGCGCACCGCGCTTTCGAGAAATCGGTAGCAGAATATGGCACTCAAATTTTACCAGACGGTATTCCTTCCTGGAATGATGAGGGCACAAGACATCCAGAAGAGATGGTCTTAGTGACTGAGATGACCCGTGAATTAGAGTCGATTATGTCGAATTATGTGGGAATTGTTCGGACGGATCGCCGCTTAAAAAGAGCCTATGATCGGTTAGAATTAATCTATTTAGAGCATGAAGAATTGTACCGTCAATCGAAAATTACGGTGCCTTTGTGCGAACTACGAAATATGATTAATGTGGCCTATTTGATCATCAAACATGCTCGAGCACAGCGGGAAAATAAAGGTTTACACTATAACCTAGATTTGATTCTTTAGGTAAGAAACGATTACTTCTAGTCCTTTTTCGAAGTGGTGATTATTAGGGATCACGATGTCACAACTTCGTTTATGTGGGCGAATATATTCCTCGTAAGTGGGTTTAACGTGGTATTTCCACCGGTACATCACATCCTGTAAATCATATCCACGCTCTTCATTATCGCGCTTGATTCTACGCTTTAATTTGATTTTATCTTTAGCGTCGATAAAGATTTTGAGGTCCAAAAGCTGTGCCACCTCCGGGAAGTGAAACACAAAAATTCCCTCCACCACCAAAATTTTTCGAGGATGAAAATGCAACATATCCGGCACTTTCTCCGTGTTGTTAAAGGTATATTCTAAACGACTCACTACTTCGCCATTGCGTAATCGTTCGATGTCAGCCGCAAAAGCTTGGTCATCAATGGCACCTGGAAGATCGAAATTTTCAATCCCATTGTGGTCTTTCGTCTGGTGCTCAATAGGACGGTAGTAATTATCTTGAGATAAAAGACAGATGTCATCCGTCTTGAACTGCTCCATTAAACGGCTTAAAAAGAGGGTTTTACCTGAGGCACTACCTCCAGTGATACCGATAATAAAGGGACGTTCGATTGTTGACATAGGTGTTTAATTCCGCTGCAAATTTGCGAAAAGGTTTTTATTTAAGCTAAAAAACCGCTTTCATTTTCGGAATTTGAGGTAAACAGCTACCTCATCTTTGACCCGCGTAGCTACATAGTGTAGTCCTGCTTCGGTGAATTCGTTGATGATTTCGGACTCAAAAAACAAGTCTTTCCCACATCCTTCGTGCTGCAAGCGTTTCACTTTTGAGACCTCTTCTTCGATGATGACAATGCCGCCTTCCATTACGCCATTTTTGATTTTCATGAGCATCTCGGAACGATTTTCGAATTCGTGCCAAGCATTAAAGACCCAAATTTGATTTTGGTTTTTAAAACCTTCCGGATTCAATTCAACCCCCGACTGCCAAACTAAACCCGTTTTCTCTGTAAAATAGTCGATGCTATCTTGGATATCTTCCTGTTCTACAAGTGGATCCACCAGCGTTAGGTGTTCTGCTGGATAATGCAAGCAAAGACTCACTTCCCACCAGCCATGTCCGCAGCCAATTGAAGTGATATGGTCTCCTTTATTCCATTGTCCAAAATCGTAGAATTCTTTCATAGACTCGCAATTTAAGGTATATTTGACCAATAAAATAAAAACACTATGGCGATTTTTATTGCACCTACGGCCAGTGTCATGGGCCGCGTTTTTGTCTCAAAGGATGTCTCCGTTTGGTATGGAGCGGTGATTCGTGCGGACGTAGAGGAAATTCACCTGGGTGAGGGCTGTAACATACAGGACAATGCTGTATTGCATGCGGATGAAGGAGATAAAACCATCATCGGCCCTCATGTAACGGTAGGTCACGGGGCCATTGTGCACGGCGCAGAAATAGGGGAGGGAAGTCTTGTAGGTATGCAAGCCACGGTGTTGAATAGGGCCAAAGTAGGTAAGTATTGCCTCATTGGTGCTCACGCTTTAGTAACGGAAGGAATGGAAATTCCTGATTATTCACTTGTTTTAGGAACTCCAGCCAAGGTCGTAAAAACGCTGAATGAAGATCAAATTAATCGTTTGAAATACGGACCACCGCATTATGTTAAAATGGGTGCCGAACATAAATCAGGTAAATTCCCTTTATTAACCGCAGCTGATTTCGAATAATGGAACTCATTCTTATTCGCCATGCGCATGCAGGGCCACACACAGCAGACGATAAAGGACGTCATCTTTCGGAACGAGGTATCGAAGAAGCCCTTATTTTAGGAGAATGGATGCATTTGAAGCAATTTCCTGCGGGGTTTTGGTTGATTTCTGATGCCATCCGTACTCGCGAAACGGCTGAATTACTCGGTAAACCTTTCTCTGAATTCGAACTATCGGAATTTTGGTATACCTCTAGCGGTCCAGATTACGTGGCAGAAATTAGCAAGCGGAATGAACCCATTCTGTACTTAGTCGCTCATAATCCTTCTATTTCTTATTTGGCCTCGTATTTAACAGGAAATATGATTCAAATGGAAACTGCTAGTTGTCTATCTTTGCATTTTCCAGGTTTAAGCTCTTGGGCAGAAATGACGAAAGGCTCTGCCACCATCACACATCAACTATGAACAAGAATCAAAAAATCTTTCGCTGGGTCTTAATTTTATTTACGCTTCTGATGATTGCGTTAGCGGTGCAGATGGCAGTGAATACGACAGCGCCGTGGCATAAGAAATCATTTATGAAATCTCAAAATCGTGCTGCGCAATGATTTTACAGATTTCATAAACGATTTCTGTCTAGAGAGCTAGTAAGATTATTCAAACTTTGAACTTTGCTCTTTGAAATTTGATATTTATATCATTTCATGAATGCATCGCCGCAGGCGATTCAAACTTTATGCTTTATTCTTTGTGCTTTATGCTTTAAAAGAATATCTCTACTCTATACTCTAAACTCTATGCTCTATAATCTATAATCTATACTCTCTACTCTAAAGTACGCTTTCAATATGCTTTAGGTGATGGGTACAATGCCACGCATATATCCCTAACACTTTATCTAATTGATAGGTAATCCCACGCTCAGGATGTAAATACGTTTTCTTCCAATCCGCCTCATTCATGGTTTCCATCAAATAAACCCAACGCAAGTGAATGTAGTGCAAGCCTTCAATTGACCAAGCGATTGGTGCTTGATTACCGTCTGGCATGGACGCCCAATTATTTTCATCATATGGTTTAATGGTCGGATTTTCTTCCGTTAAAGCCATCTTGAAACGGATGTAGCTGTTCATGTGGCTATCCATTAAATGGTGAATTACCTTGCGAGCAGACCAGCCCCCTTCACGGTAAGGTTTCTCTAATAAGGTTTCATCAACACCCTTTAATAAGGCAGTTAAATCGTCAGCTGTCGTTGCGATCGTTTTAATCCAAGCGGCTCTGATCTCTGGGGTAATTACCTCCGGATTCTTGTACTTACCAATGGGGTATTGCAATGGGTTTAGTTCTGTACTAGACATTCGTGTAAAATTTAGTGATATCGATGGCTGCTTCTCGTGTATGTGCTATCAAAGGGTGAACTCCTGTTTTGATGGCTTCTAACATTTCTTTGGCCGTATCTTTACTTAAATGAGCGACATGCAATGGAAGCAACGTTTCGCCTTCCTCGATTTCCAAAGGAGTACAAACACGAACGTTTTCGGTTCCAAGGGCTGCTAATTCAGCTGCTTTCAGTTTAATAGTTTGGAAGCTCGTTTCTAGAGCCTCATCAGTCAAACCACTGATCTCTAAAACCTGTACTTCTTTCGCTGCTTTCGCTTGCAAAGAGGCCGCAATAGCTTCGTCTAATGTTTTCAATTGCTGGCTAATGAAATAGTAGTTTTTGCCGGTTCTTAAGCGCTCACGGATAGATTGGCGGATGAAGTAGGTCAAAGAATCGGTTACATTCAGCCCTATTTCGGCCATTTGCTTGAAGATTAATGAGCTAGGCGACATCCCTGGGATGGTATTGGGATCATGAAGAACAACAACCCCATTTTTATCAAGGAATCCATCGATGCGCGTACAAACGCCAAAACCTAAATCTTCAAAAGCTTGTTTTACTTGTGCTTGAATCACTTGTAAGTGAGCAAGGCTTGCGTGCATAGGGATGCGTTTGCGCGTTAATTTGGATTTGTATTTGGCATTAAAATCAAACACCTCTACGGATTCGTCGATAACGATTTCTGTAGGAGGAAGTGCCACTGCTTGTCCGGCTGGGGTTTGGATGACGCCACAGCTGAATTCGTTTCCATTCACGAATGACTCTAATAAGATGGCATCTTCCGAGTGAATGGATTGAATGCTTGCTTTTGTAACGGTATGCGTGAAGTATTCGCGGAGCGCTTCTAAAAGATTAGCAGGATGGTGGTATACCTGTTTTTGGAACACGACTGGGAAACCGATTCCCTCGTCTAGATTGACCATTTTTTGCAATAAAGCAACCTGTGCTTCTTCGTCTAGTTGTATCCACTCCTCACGGTAAATCTCTTCGATGAACAAGCATTTTTTGATGGCTTTATCGAAAACTTCAAGGGAATCTTCTTTCACGAAAGCAAGGCCGATGGAGGAACCTTGGTGCGGCGCTTTGGCTACAAATGGAATACCGATTTCTTTCTTTACTTGTTCGAAAAGGGTCTCTCTGCCATATTTAGTATAGTCGTCGCGCTGTAAAACGAAGAATTTCTTTTCTAATCCGACTGATTTCTGAAGCCATTCATTTTGTTTGGCCTTATCGATACCGATCGCTGAACCTAGAACGCTAGGACCAGAGTAAGGGATATTATACCACTCTAACAGTCCTTGGATACTCCCGTCTTCTGCACCAGGACCGTGCATGGCGATGAAGGCAAAGTCAAAGTGTTTGGCAAAATCAGCCGGTTGAATAACGGTTCCAACCTCACTTAATAGTTCTGCAGGATCTGCGTCAGGCAATGATTCAATGTAAACATTAAATGGAGCGGTTTGCAGGCGTTTAGGTGGGTAAAAAGAACGAATCGAATCCTCGAAAATGAGCTCCTCTTTGATTAAGATAAAATGGCCTAGGCTATCCACGAAAACGGGGATGGGCTGAAACAATGCCTTGTTCAAGTGAGCCATGGCCGTTTTACCGCCTAAAAAACTGATTTCCCGTTCACGCGCGGGGCCGCCAAAAAATATTCCTATCCGCATCATATGCCTTTTAGGGTTTTACTTCTTCTACTGCTGTAATTTCTGGGACATCTCTGCGGATGGCCTCTTCTACCCCTGCTCTAAAAGTCATGGCAGACATACTACAAGATTGGCAATTGCCTGTTAGCGCTAATTTAAGCACATTCTCAGGAGTGATTTCGACAATTTCTACATTGCCACCATCAGCCACTAAATAAGGCCTAATGCTGTCTAACGCGGTTTGAATTCGGGTATGTAGTGGGTGGTTTTCCATATTAAGAGGCTTGATTCGCGTTAGAAATAGCTACTTGCTGGGCTAAATTAGCGGCAATGGACGCAAAAGCATGGGCGCTTGGTCCTTCGCTCGATGCGATAGGCTTACCTTCATCTCCTGCCTCTCTAATCGCTTGAATTAAAGGGACCTCCCCTAAGAAAGGGACCTCATATTTTTCGGCTAATTGCTTTCCGCCATCCTTACCAAACAAATAGTATTTGTTTTCAGGCAATTCAGCTGGAGTGAAATAGGCCATGTTTTCTACTAATCCTAACAAAGGTACATTGATGCCGGCTTGCTTAAAGAAGGCTAAACCTTTCGTTGCATCAGATAGAGCGACTTTTTGAGGAGTCGTCACGATTACGGCGCCGGTTAATTTGATCAATTGTACTAAAGTCAAATGGATGTCTGATGTTCCTGGAGGAAGGTCGATTAATAAATAATCTAATTCATCCCAGTTCGTATCTCCAAAAAACTGGCGCAAAGCCTGCGTCATCATAGGACCTCTCCAAGGCACCGGACTTTCGCTCGGAGCTAAAAACCCCATTGAAATCATCTTGATACCATATTGCATGATCGGCTGAATGCGATTCTTACCGTCTACTTCTGTTACAAGTGGCTGTAAATCCTCCGCCCCAAACATGACCGGAATGGAGGGACCAGAAATGTCTGCATCTAAAATCCCCACTTTCGCTCCCGCATTTTTCAAGGCCATCGCTAAGTTTGCCGTTACCGTCGATTTACCTACACCACCTTTACCTGATGCCACTGCAATCACGTTTTTTACGCCGGGAATGAGGGGGTCTTTAGAGGTCAAGGTAGTTACTTCGGCCGTCATGTTAATTACAATTTTCAGGTCTGGATGCACTAAGTTGTGAATCGCGTCCTCGCAATCTTTTCTAATTTTCTCTTTAAGTGGACAGGCTGGTGTCGTTAGAACGACCGTAAAGCGAACCTCGCCTACACCTAATTCCACGTCTTTAATCATGTTCAAGGTAACTAGATCTTTCTTCAGATCTGGTTCTTGAACAGTACTTAAAGCACCTAAAATAATCTCTTTGCTTATGCTTAATTCTCCCATGAATCTCTTTTCCTTTTCAAACCTCAAATATACGTGTTTTTTATTTCATGCGCGACGTATTCAGCGATTTTGCACGTATCAATTTCTTGGTATTTTTCGGTATTTAATTCCGCTAATAATACTTCTAAAACCCGCCTGTGGTCGATTAATTTAGCTGGGTGGGGTTTGTGTGCCAAAGTCCGGTAGATCGAGTTCCATTTTTTCACAATCGTTTGTAATTCTTGGTCGAAATAAACCGCCATAAATCGCTCCCAAATATAGTCCTGCGCCTGCTCATTCGGATGAATCATATCTGCCTCATAAAAGCGGTAATCCCGCAATTCATCCAGCATAATTTCGTAGGCTGGGAAATAGTGTACGTTCTCGAATTGTTTGGAAACGATGTCAGCCGCAACTCGCAGGGTTGATTTAGAAACCTGGTTTTCCGTCATTCCGTCTTTCGTATGGCGGACAGGGGAGACGGTTAACACGACTTGAGTCGTAGATGGGAGATTATAGAGAAGAGAGCTGAAATTGGATACAATCTCATCTACCGTCGATAATCGTTTTTCGAAACGATCCGCTGGCATTTTGTGGCAGTTCGCGACGGTTTTATTTAGATGTTTGTCAAAATAACTAAATGATGTTCCCCACGTAAGGATTAAAAAGTCTGATGAAGCGGCAAAGGTGGATACCTCTGTAGCCACCGAACGAATGTCTGATAACAATTCAGAAGAGCTTGTCGCCGTAAATATGGAATGGTAATCGGGGTGTAAAAAATACCCTTCGTGCACATACAAATCTTCAGAAACTTCCCCTGATAATGCCTTGGAAATAGCGAATGGATGAAATAAAGTACCCAAAGGCTGCGTCATTACCTCCAGCGGCAATTTATTTAAACGCGATCCCATGGAGGCTGCAAAACAAGAACCCATCGTCAGCACCCGGCTCCGATGGTTAATCGAAACGGGTGCTGCTGGGATGGAGAAAGTTGTCGTAAAATTCATTATTTTTTAGAAGTGGCCCAATTGTTCATTTTGGTTTCCAATACGTCTAATGGCATATTTCCATCCTTTAATAGTTCATCGTGGAAATCAGAAAGCTTGAATTTAGGGCCTAATTCTTTGGTTAATCGTTCGCGAATCTCGCGGATTTTCAAGGCGCCTATTTTATAACTCAAAGCTTGAGCGGGAATGGCCATGTAGCGCTCGATTTCGGCAATTGTGCCTTCTTCACTTAATGGTTCATTGTCCATCATGAATTTAATTGCTTCTTCACGAGTCATGTTTTTTGAGTGCATTCCAGCATCCACAACTAATCTTATCGCGCGGTGCATTTCATCGCCAAGAGCTCCCATGTACTGGTATGGATCCGTATAAAGGCCTAATTCTTTGCCTAGGCTCTCGGTATACAATGCCCAACCCTCAGCGTATGCAGAGTTGCCTCCGAAGCGGCGGAATTTAGGCAAGTCACTATTTTCTTGCTGCAAACTCACTTGGTAATGGTGACCAGGAATAGCTTCGTGTAAGAATAAGCTTTCCATTCCGGATGTGGTATTGAATTTTTTAGCATCCAAAATAGGCACATAGAAAATTCCAGGACGTGTCCCGTCCTCTGATCCTTGGAAATATTCTGCTGATGCGGAGGCAGCCCGGAACGCTTCAGTTTGGCGAATTTCGAATGGCGTTTTAGGTGTTCGACCAAACATGGTCTTTAATTGCGGCTCCATTTTTTTGTGAATCGCATGGAAAGCGGCTAATACTTCTGCTGGTGTCTTGTAGGGATAGAATTTTGGGTCTGTCTTCATGTGAGTGAAGAATTCGGCTAACGTTCCCTTGAATCCCACTGCGTTCTTTGTTTTCTCCATTTCCGATCGAATACGTTTTACCTCACTCAAACCGGTTTGGTAAATTTCTTCCGCTGGTTTATCGGTAGTAGTTAACAAACGAATAAGGTATTGGTAATAGGCTGCTCCATTTTTCAACGCACTTATCCCCGTACTGGTACGGGCTTTTGGCAAATATTCATTTTGTAAGAATGAGGCTAAATGAGCATACGCTGGGAGAACTTCGTTTTGAATGGCTGCCGTGTATTCTGCCGTAAAACGCTTTTTATCTGCTTCAGAGAATGAGGCAGGGAATTGCTTTAATGGACCGTAAAAAGTGGATTCCTTGATGTCTTTAACTGCGAAAGCGGTTAATTGGGGGATGATTTTGACTACCAAAGCCTTGGGCAACACATAATCCTCTTTCATTCCTCTTCGGAAATAAACGATGGAGGAATCTAAGTAGGCTACTCCTTTTTTCATTCGCTTTGCCCAGTTTTCATAATCCTTTACGGTTTTGAATGGTTGAATTACTTGGCCTGAGCCTAATTGAGCGAAAGTTAAGTGAAAGCCGTAGAACTGGTTCAATGGGGTCAAATTGTCTGGGTAAGTCAATCCTTCCAAGCCTAATTGGATGTCACGTGTCAATAAATCATAAGTGATTTGATCGTTCGCATTTAAATCATCCCGATGCAAGGTTGATAATGATTGCTGGTATTTCTCTAAAACCGATTTAACTAATGCGCGGTGACTGTCCGTAAAATCGATGTTTAATTGATCATTGTAGCGGTTATCACCGTTTGCTGTGGCCGATCCAGGATTGAGTTTTAATTGCTCTTCGTAATAATCGCCTACGATTTTGGCTAATTCGGAAGAGGGTTGGTCTGATTTTTTACACGCGAAAAAGGTCAAAAGGAGACCTAGGTAGAGGAGTTTTTTCATGGAGAATTTGCTGATTTTAGAGGCAATTTACGTAAATTGGTCTTTGCATTTATACCTAAGTTACGAATTTATACTTTAAAGATTTACTATGTCAGGATTGGGAGCGGAGCGCGCACGGTTACAATTACGAAACGATAATAAAGGGTGGAAAAAATGGGGGCCTTATTTGACGGAACGTCAGTGGGGTACCGTGAGAGAAGATTATTCTACCCATGGAAACGCCTGGAGTACGATAACCCATGATATGGCGCGTTCCAAGGCTTATCGTTGGGGTGAAGAGGGCATAGGTGGAATATCTGATAATAAACAACACGTTTGTTTTGCTTTTGCTTTTTGGAATCACCGAGATCATATTTTAAAAGAACGCTTTTTCGGGTTAACCGGTGCAGAATCGAATCACGGGGAGGATGTTAAAGAACTCTATTATTACCAAGATTCAACGCCTACGCATTCCTACCAAAAAATGCTGTACAAGTATCCACAGCAAACGTTCCCTTATCAAAAACTGATAGACGAATCGAAGAAACGAAACCGACATGAGCCAGAATACGAGCTGTTAGATACGGGCATTTTTGACAATAATGAATACTTCGATATTTCGATTGAATATGCGAAAGCAGATGAACAAGATATATTGATCAAAGTGACCGTGGAGAATCGCTCGAAAGTCGCAGCGCCTATCACGGTGTTACCTACTATTTGGTACAGAAATACTTGGTGCTGGGGGTACGAAAAATACAATTACAAACCTCTTTTGACGGGGGTGGGCAATTCCTTCATTGAGGTAGATCATCGCGTGGTAGGTCGATTTAAGTTGTATGCGGAAGAGGCAGATGAATTTCTATTCTGTGACAATGAGACCAATTTTCAGCGTTTACACCACTCGGATAATTTATCGCATTTTACCAAAGATGGAATCAATGAATACATCGTTAATAAAAATAAGCATGCGGTAAACCCGAATCACATCGGGACAAAAGCCTCCGTAAAATACACCGACAAAATTCCGGCGGGAGGGAAGAAAGTCTATCGTTTGCGTCTGAGTAATGTGACCCAGCGTGAACCATTCGCAGATTTTGATCAAATTTTTGAAGATAGAATTATCGACGCGGATCAATTCTATGCAGAATTGCAGAAGGGTATCGAGGACGATAATCTGCGGTCATTGCAACGTCAGGCCTATGCCGGAATGTTGTGGACGAAACAGTGGTATTACTATAATGTGTTCGAGTGGATTAAGGGCGATCCATCCATGCCTAAGCCGGATCCTAGCCGGAAAAATGGCCGAAATAGCACTTGGAGGCATATGTATGCCGCGAATATTCTGTCGATGCCAGATAAATGGGAGTACCCTTGGTTTGCCGCGTGGGATTTAGCGTTTCACACCTTGCCTTTGGCCAGATTAGATCCTGATTTTGCCAAAAGACAGCTGGCCGTTATCCTCCGCGAATACTATATGCATCCGAACGGCCAAATTCCTGCCTACGAATGGTCCTTCTCGGACGTTAATCCGCCGGTGCATGCTTGGGCAACTTGGAAAGTATACGAGATCGACAAGGAAATGAATGGCGGAAAAGGGGATGTGGTCTTCCTAGAACGCATTTTCCATAAATTACTATTGAATTTCACTTGGTGGGTAAACCTGAAAGACGAAGGAGGAAACAATATTTTTGGGGGAGGATTCTTAGGGATGGATAACATCGGGGTGTTTGACCGCTCAGCTCAATTGCCTACAGGAGGGCACTTAGAACAAGCCGATGGAACGGGTTGGATGGCTATGTACAGCTTAAATATGCTGCGTATTGCCTGCGAAATCGCGATCGAAAATCCAGTTTACCAAGATATGGCTTCTAAATTCTTCGAGCACTTCTTGCACATCGCAGGAGCTATGCAGGCCATCGGTGGTGATAAATTAAACCTTTGGGATGAAGATGATCAGTTTTATTATGACATGTTGCACAAAGAAGATGGTTCGGCTGAACTTCTGAAAGTGCGCTCCATGGTAGGGTTGATTCCACTTTTTGCGGTAGAAACCTTGACTTCTGATATGCTCGAGAAATTGCCAGCTTTCAAACGCCGTGTCGAATGGGTTTTAGCAAACCGTCCAGACTTAGCGAACTTGATTTCGCGTTGGTATGAACCGGG
>VFQS010000479.1_pt1 | contig 44470 bp, 42 predicted proteins | sample 3512361 | NCBI WGS metagenome assembly VFQS01 (sample SAMN10412375, study PRJNA504923) | tailings metagenome | isolation source: Relicate 1 Philex TSF3 active mining | place: Philippines
ACACGCTGGGGTATCCGCATGTCGAGGAAACGAACAATCCGGTTTACCGGTTGTTCCTGCGCGGTTGAGGCTGCGCAAGACCCTCGGATCAAGCCGAGGATGACCCCGGTGATTGGCCATTGCAGGATGGCGTTTGAGTGCCCTTCCCGACGGGTATTTGATTGTCATTCCAGACTTGATCGGGAATCCGTTCACGGCAACGCCAACTCCAGCATGGCGCCACCCGCCCCGGCCGACAGTCGCACACCCATCTGATCCACAGAGTGCAAGCGCCAACCCTCCGCCACGGTTTGCCCTTGCACAAAGGCCTGGGGCGGCTGGCCATCCACCCTCAGCAAGGCACTGCCCTGACCAGAATCGGCCGCGATGACACCCAGCAACTGGAAGCGCTGCTGGGCCTGTGGTGATGCAGTGGTCACGGCTGTGTGGCCTAGCACACGCAGCACATGCCCACTGTCTTGCGCGGCAGGCGCAACCGGCGCCACGCTGATGGACATGCCCTCTTCCCTGCCAGACTGGGGCAGGTGCAACCACCAGAGCACGACGGCACCCGCCGCCAACGCCCACAGCAATGCGGCTGCACTGGCTGGCAGCCAACGTACGGAAACACCAGGGACCCGCAGCGACAACATGCGCAGATTATGATCGACCACATGAACACTTTGCACCGCAACCGCAACCGCCGTGCGCGCGGTTTCACACTGATCGAACTCATGGTGGTGCTGGCCATCATCGGCGTGCTGGCGGCCCTGATCGTGCCCAACGTGATCGGCCGTGCCGACGACGCCCGCGTGACCGCTGCCCGCACCGATGTGGGCAATCTGATGCAGGCACTCAAGCTTTACAAGCTCGATAACCTGCGTTACCCCACGCCCGAGCAAGGCCTGCAGGCGCTGGTGGCACGACCAACCAGCGAGCCGGTGCCGCCCAACTGGAAGGCCTATCTGGACAAGCTGCCCAACGACCCCTGGGGGCGTCCTTATCAATACATGAATCCGGGCCTCAAGGGCGAAGTGGATGTGCTGTCCTTTGGTGCCGACGGCAAGTCCGGCGGCGAAGGTCACAATGCCGACATCGGCAGCTGGCAGTAAATCCCCCGTCCACGCCGCGCGTGGCTTCACCCTGATTGAACTCATGGTGGTGGTCGCCTTGATCGCGATCGCCACTGCCGGTGTGAGCCTGGCCTTGCGCGACAGCGCCGACAGCGCGCTCGAACGCGATGCCCAGCGGCTGGCCGCCGTGCTGGAAGCCAGCCGGGCTCAGGCCCGTGCCAGCAACGTCCGCGCGATCTGGCTGCCGCGTGAGGGCGGCTTTGTGGTGCAGGGGCTGTCCGCCCCACAGCCGCTCCAGCCCTGGTTGTCAGACCAGACGCGGACGCAAATCACCGCCCCCGTCGTGCTGGGACCAGAGCCGCTGATCGCGCCTCAGCAGATCGCCCTGTTCGCTGCGCAACAGCCCCAGCGTCGCCTTTGGGTGGTCACCGATGGTCTGCGGCCTTTCGAGGTGCAGCGCACCCCACCCGGGAGCCGACCATGAGTGGACAGGCCAAGGCGCGCGGCTTCACGCTGATCGAGGTGCTGGTGGCCCTGAGCATCGTGGCCGTGGCCTTGCTGGCCGGCCTGCAGGCCACAGGTGCTTTGAGCAACAACGCCCAGCGGCAAACCCTGTCCATGCTCGGTCAAATCTGTGCCGAAAACGAGCTCATTCGGCTGCGATTGCAGCGCCAGTTGCCCAACGTCGGCAACTTCCAGAGCGAATGCGTGCAGGCTGGACAGTCGCTGCAGGTGCGCCTGCAGGTGCAAGCCACACCGAACCCGAACTTCCGCCGTGTGGATGCCCGGGTTTTTGAGCAGGGCCAGCCCGTGCTGCAGCTGTCGACCGTGATGGGGCGCAACTGATGAAGCGCAGACACACCAGAGGCTTCACGCTGATCGAGGTGCTGGTGGCCATTGGCATCATGGCCCTGATGGCCTTGATGTCGTGGCGAGGTGTGGAGGCCATGCTGGGCGCACACACCGGTTTGCAGCAGCGCGCCGACCAGGTCCGCACCTTGCAGGCGGGCCTGGCCCAATGGCAGACCGACCTGAACCGCATTGCCAACCTCAAAGGCCTCTCCGGCTGGGATTGGGACGGCAAAGTGCTGCGCCTGACCCGTGAAGACGTGCAAGCCGGCGACGGCGTGCGCGTGGTCGCCTGGACCTGGCGGCAGGATGCGGGTCGACCTGGGGGCGGCGACTGGCTGCGCTGGCAGTCCACGCCCTTACAAACCCGGGCCGCCTGGCAGGAGGCCTGGCAGAACGCCCGCACCTGGAGCCAGACCCCCACCGTTGAATTGCGTGCAGCCGAAGTCAGCATCCATCCCCTGTCCGGCTGGCAGTTGTTCGTGCATCGCGGCGGTGCCTGGACAAACCCTTTGTCCAGCGATGCCACCACAGGCAACGCAGCAGATGCCCGTCTGCCCGACGGTGTGCGGCTGGTGCTGACGTTGCCAGCCACCACACCGGTGGCCGGAGAGCTCACGCTGGACTGGGTGCGCCCCACCTTGTCGGGGGGCAACCCATGAAGCGTTCTCGTCCCCGCTGGCAAAGCGGCGCTGCCTTGCTGAGCGCCATGCTCACGGTGGCCCTGGTGGCCTCGCTTGCGGCGGCTGCGCTGTGGACGCAGTGGCGCCAGGTGGAGATTGAAATCGCCGAGCGTGGGCATGCACAGAACCAGTGGCTGATGGCGGGCGCGCTGGACTGGACCCGACTCATCCTGGCCGAAGACGCTCGCTCGGCGCAAAGCATCGACCACCTGGGCGAACCCTGGGCCCTGCCCGTGCAAGAGTCCAAGCTGTCGACCTTCCTGTCACAGGACCAGCAGTGGCGCGAAGGCGATCCGGACATCTACCTGTCGGGCCAGATCAGCGACGCGCAGTCTCGCCTGAACCTGGCGTCGCTGGTGGAAGACGGAAAACCGACTGCCGCCGCACTGGCGGCGTGGACGCGCCTGTTCGAACGGCTGGAGCTGCCCATGGCCGAGCTTGACGCATTGACCCGCCTGTGGCCGCAGGCGCTGGCCGCTGCGCAACCTGCCTCATCCAACAAAACACCTGCAGGCGATGCCTTGTCCAAGGCTCCGCTGTTGCCCCAGCGCCTCGAACAACTCGTCTGGGTGGGCCTGAGCACAGACACGATCGCGCGGCTGCGGCCTTATGCCACGGTGCTGCCTGCGCCCACACCCGTCAACCTGAACACCGCTGCCGCGCCCGTGCTCGAAGCCGTGCTTCCGGGGCTCGATGGCGCCAGCGCCCGCCAGTTGGTGGCGCGCCGCAACCAGAAGCCATGGGCTTCCCTGCAGGAGGCCGCCGACGCCATGGGCCCGGCCGGCCGCCTGCTCGATGACCGACAGCATGCGGTGCGCAGCCGCTTCTTTGAAATCCAGGGTCGCCTGCGTGCCGGCTCCCACATTCAGGACGAAGTGGCCCTGCTCGAGCGCGAAGGCACTCAGGTGCGCATGCTCTGGCGCGCACGCACACCCGCGCAGCAGGTCACCGCCGGCTCTGGCTCCCTACAATCCTTGAAATGAGAACATTGCTGTTGCAACTGCCCACCAGCACGCCGGGGCCCACGGCGGTCTACGGCCAAGCCTGGCTGGACACGGCTGCAACAGAAGATCGGCCGATGAGCACCCAGGCGCCGCTGGCTTTGCTGCCACGCCCACAGCGCCGGGAAGAAGTGGTGGCCCTGCTGCCCGCTGCGGCGCTCTCGTGGCACCGCATCAGCCTGCCTGCTGGCCTGGGCCGCTCGGGGGCCCGGCTGCAAGCCGCCCTGGTCGGACTGCTGGAAGATCGCCTGTTACAGGACCCGGCCCAACTGCATCTGGCCTTGCCCGCTCACTGGGCAGCGGGTGAGCCCACCTGGGTGGTGGCCTGCGACAAAGCCTGGTTGCACGCCCACCTGCAGGCACTCGATGAGGCTGGCCTGTCCGTGCAGCGCATCGTGCCCGAGCTGGCGCCCGCCCCGCAGGGTCAGCGCTGGCACGCCTTGGGCGACGAAACCACGGGCTGGCTGTGGTGCTGCAGTGCCGAGCATGGCGTCACGGGTTGCCCGGTGACTGCAGTGGGCCAATGGCCCGAGGCCTGGCTGGACAAACCAGCCACCGTGCAAGCCGAACCGGCTCTGGCCACTTGGGTCCAGGCGCGCTTGCAGGCCCGTGCCGAACTGGTCGACCCGGCCAGCCATTGGCGCCCGGCACTCGCCGGTGATTGGAACCTGGCCCAGTTCGAACTGCAGTCCAGATTGCGTGCACCTGGCTGGCACCGACTGCGCCGCACCGCCGACGTGCTGCTGCTGCATCCCCAGTGGCGCCCGGCCCGCTGGGGCCTGCTGGCCTTGCTGGCCGCGCAACTGGCAGGCTTCAACGCCTGGGCCTGGATGACGCGCCAACAGTGGCAGGCGCAAGAGGCCCAATGGGCCACCTTGCTGCAGCAAAGCTTTCCCAAAGTCACCGTGGTGGTCGATGCCCCGTTGCAGATGGCCCGCGAAGTCGCCCGCCTGCGGCAGGATGCGGGCGAGCTCGGCCCCCAGGACTTTGAAGCCATGCTGCAGGCCCTGGGCGCAGCCCTGCCACCCGATGTGGCCAGCCCCACAGGCCTGTCGTATGAGAACGGCACGCTGCAATGGCCCGAAGTGGTCATGAACGACGCGCAGCGAACCGCCTTCGAACAGGCCCTGCACAGCCAAGGCTATCGGCTGCAGCAACAGGACAAGACCTGGCGCCTGCAGGTGCAGGAGCAAGTGCAGGAGGCTGCGCGATGAAAAACACCGCTCATCCTGACGCCCGGATCAAGGCCCTGCGTGCCGCCTGGCAGCAGCGGCCTGCCCGCGAACGCCGCACACTGCTCGCTGGCGGCGCCTTTCTTGCACTGCTCGTCCTCTGGCAAGGCGCCATCGCACCGGCTTGGTCGGTGTGGCGCGAAGCCCCTGCACGACAAGCCCGGATCGATGCCCAGACGCGACAGATGCTGCAACTGCAAGCCCAGGTGCAAAGTCTGCAAGTCACCACGCGCATTGGCCGTCGCGAAGCCTTGACCCAGCTGCAGAACGCGGCGGACACATGGCTGGGCCCGGGGGCACAGCTGCAGCCTCAAGGCGAACAAGTGCTGGTGACCCTCAAGGCGGCCCCTGCGAGCGGGCTGGCGCGATGGCTGGCGGTGGCACGCAACCAGGCCCAATCACAAGCGCTGCAGGCGCAGCTGCAACGCTCCGATCCGTCAACCTCGGACCGTTCCGAGGCCCTTTGGCAAGGCACCCTGCTGATGCGCCTGCCCTGACCCGCCATGACGCTGCCACGACATCCCCCTGCCCTGCCTGCCCCACCGTGGCGTGTGGCGCTGGTGGGCGCATGCGTGGGTGCCCTGCTGGCCGTGCTGTGGGGCGCCCCGGCACAGTGGCTGGCATCGGGCGTGCGCTGGGCCAGCCAGGACCGGGTGCAGCTGCGCGACACGCGCGGCACGGTCTGGTCGGGATCGGCCACGCTGACGCTGACCGGCGGCCCTGGTAGCCAAGATGCGCGCAGCCTGCCCAGCCGCCTGCAATGGCACCTGACATGGGCCTGGCCCGGCCTGTCGCTGACGCTGTCGAGCGCCTGCTGCACCCCCACCCCTTTGCGGTGGCGTGTGAACGCCGGCTGGCAACGCGTCGAACTGGCCCTGCAGGACCAGCAATCCGTCTGGCCCATGGCTTTGCTGACCGGGTTGGGCGCTCCGTGGAACACCTTGCAGGCCGAAGGCCGGCTGCAGTGGCAAAGCAGCGGCTTGCGTCTGGACTGGAACGCGGGCCAATGGCGCTGGCACGGCCAGAGTGAACTGCAGGTGCAGGACCTGGCCTCGCGCCTGTCCACCCTGCGCCCCATGGGCAGCTACCGCCTGGCGCTGCAGGGCACCGAGCCCGGCACCCCGACGCCGTCCCTGACCCTGGCCACGCTGCAAGGCCCCCTGCGCCTGAGCGGCCAGGGCCAATGGCTCGGACAGCGGCTGCGTTTCACAGGCGAAGCCATGGCCGAGCCGGGCCACGAAGACGTCCTCTCCAATTTGCTCAACATCATCGGCCGCCGCGACGGTGCGCGCAGCCTGCTTTCCCTGGGATGACCATGAAACGAATCCACATCCTGCCCCTGTCCCGTCCCACCATCCTGGCGCTCGCCCTGGCTTCGGTGCTGCTGCCCTCTGCCGCTCTGGCTCAGGCCCGCAAGAGCCCGGTCAAGCCGGGCGAGCCGGTCGTGCTCAACTTCGTCAACGCCGACATTGACGCGGTGGCCCGCACGGTGGCCACCCTTTCGGGTGCCAATGTGGTGGTGGACCCCCGCGTCAAGGGCACGATGAGCCTGTCCAGCACGGTGGCGGTGCCGCCAGCCCAGGCCTTGCGCCTGTTTGCCGCGCAGCTGCGCACCCAAGGCTTTGCGCTGGTCGAGAACTCGGGCATCCACACCGTGGTGCCCGAAGCCGAGGCCAAGCTTCAAGGCGGCCCGGTCAACACCGGCAACACGCTGGCTGGGGGCGGGCAGGTTGCCACGCAAATTTTTCGGCTGAACCACGAAAACGCCAACAATCTGGTCCCCGTGCTCAGGCCGCTGATCAGCCCCAACAACACCATCAACGTGACCCCGGGCAGCAATGCGCTCGTCATCACCGACTACGCCGACAACCTGCAACGCCTGGGCCGCATCGTGGCGGCGCTCGATGTGGCCAATGCCACCGGCGTGGATGTGATCCGCCTGCAGCACGGCATCGCCAGCGACATGGCGCCGATGGTGCAACGCCTGGTGGACACCAGCACCGCCCCCATGCCCGCCGGCGCGCCGGGCCCCAGCGATGGCGGCTACCGGACCACGGTGCTGGCCGATGTGCGCGCCAATGCCCTGATCGTGCGCGCGGCCAACCCGGCGCGCCTGGGCCTGGTGCGCACCCTGGTCGAACAGCTCGACATTCCCCCGGCCAGCGGCATGGGCGCAGCCAGCGGCAATATCCATGTGGTCTACCTCAAGAACGCCGATGCGGCCAAACTGGCCGTCACCCTGCGAGCAGCGCTGGCAGCGGACCGCAGCAGCGTGGCAGGTGCAGGCGCTGGTACGGCTGTCGGCAGCCTGACCAGCGGCGTCGCATCGTCCCCACCCACGGCTGGCAGCACCGGCAACCCGGCCACCAGCAGCATCGCGCCGTCCGCGCAGCCCTCGACCGGCGGGCAGATCCAGGCCGATCCGGCCACCAATGCGCTCATCATCACCGCACCAGAGCCGCAATACCGCCAGCTGCGCGAAGTGATCGACCGGCTGGACCAGCGCCGCGCCCAGGTTTTCGTGGAAAGCCTGATCGCCGAAGTCAGCGAAGACAAGGCCGCCGAATTCGGCATCCAGTGGCAAGGTCCGGTCGGGCAAAAAGGCGATGGCAGCATCGGGCTGATCGGCACCAACTTCACCATCGGCGGCACCAACATTCTGCAATTGGCATCGCAACCGCTGAGTGCCACCAACCTGCCCTCGACAGGTGCCAACTTCGGCGTCGCCACCCGGGCCAGCAACGGCACCTATGTGCTGGGTTTTCTGGCGCGCTTTCTGCAGTCCAGCGGCGAGGGCAATGTGCTGTCCACGCCCAATCTGCTGACGCTGGACAACGAAGAAGCCAAGATCGTGATCGGCCAGAACGTGCCGTTTGTCACTGGCCAGTACACCAATGCCAACGCCACCGGCACCACGGTCAACCCGTTCCAGACGATCGAGCGCAAGGACGTGGGCCTGACGCTCAGGGTCAAGCCGCAGATCAGCGAGAGCGGCACCATCAAGATGCAGATCTACCAGGAAGTCAGCAGCCTCGACACCAACACGACCTCAGGCCTGATCACCAACAAACGCTCGATCGAGTCGAATGTGCTGGTCGATGACGGCAGCATCATCGTGCTTGGCGGCCTGCTGCAAGACACCGCTGGCAACAACCAGCAGAAAGTGCCGGGACTGGGTGACATTCCGCTGTTCGGCAACCTGTTCAAGGCCGAAACGCGCAGCCGTAAAAAAACCAACCTGATGCTGTTCCTGCGCCCGGTGGTGGTGCGTGACGGTTCGGCCGCCGAGGCCCTGAGCATGGGGCGCTATGAACAGATGCGCACCGGACAGCAAAGCAGCCCGCTGGCCAACAGCACCTCGCTGTCGGTGCAGGGCGCTGCCGTGTTGCCGCCCTTGCCACCCCAGGCCACGCCACCGGCCATGCCAGGCAACGCACCTGCCACCAAGCCCTGAACGGTCCCTCATGCGCCAGCTCCTGCCTTACGCCTTTGCCCGGGACCACCAGCTGCTGCTGGAAGACGACGGTCAGCAGCTGACGCTGTGGGTCTGCACCGACTCCGACCGCAGCGCGCTGTCTGAAGTGCTGCGCGTGCACGGCAGCGGGCAACCGCAGTGGCAACACCTGCCCACCGCAGCACTGACCCAGCGGGTGCAGCAAGCCTACGCCCATGCCCAGACCGATGGCACCGGCAGCGCTGCGGCAGTGGTCAGCGAAGTGGAGTCGGCCGCCGACCTCTCACGCATGATGCAGGCGCTGCCTGCGGTGGAAGATTTGCTGGAGGCCAGCGACGACGCGCCCATCATCCGCATGCTCAACGCCCTGCTCACGCAGGCCGCGCGCGACGGCGCCAGCGACATCCACATCGAACCCTACGAACGCCACTCCAGCGTGCGCTTTCGTGTGGACGGCACGCTGCGCGAGGTGGTGCAACCCAACCGCGCGCTGCACGCTGCGCTGATCTCGCGCCTGAAAATCATGGCTGAGCTGGACATCGCCGAAAAACGGCTGCCGCAGGACGGCCGCATCAGCCTTCGCCTGGGCACGCGTGCGGTGGACGTGCGCGTCTCCACCCTGCCCAGTGCACACGGCGAGCGCGCCGTGCTGCGCCTGCTGGACAAGAGCGAGGCGCGCCTGACGCTGGAAGCCATTGGCATGCAGGGCGCAGTGCTGCAAAAAGTCGATCAGCTGATCGCGCAGCCGCATGGCATTTTGCTGGTCACGGGCCCGACCGGCTCGGGCAAGACCACCACGCTGTATGCGGCGCTGCAACGCCTGGACGCCACGCGCAACAACATCATGACGGTGGAAGACCCGATCGAATACGAGCTGGCGGGTGTGGGCCAGACACAGGTCAACGCCAAGATCGACCTGACCTTTGCCAAGGCGCTGCGCGCCATCCTGCGCCAGGACCCGGACGTGATCATGATCGGCGAGATCCGCGACTTCGAGACGGCGCAGATCGCCATCCAGGCCTCGCTGACGGGCCACCTGGTGCTGGCCACGCTGCACACCAACGACGCCGCCAGCGCCGTCACCCGCCTGACCGACATGGGGGTGGAGCCGTTCCTGCTCAGCTCATCCTTGCTGGGGGTGCTGGCACAACGGCTGGTGCGCAAAACCTGCGCAGCCTGCCACGGTGCGGGCTGTGAGGCCTGCGGCCAGACCGGCTATGCCGGCCGTACCGGCATCTTTGAATTGCTGGTGGCCAGCGAGGCAATTCGGGCACAGATCCACAACCAGACCGCCGAAGCGGACATCCGCGCCACCGCGCTGGCCCAGGGCATGGTGCTCATGCGCGATGATGGCCAGCGCCTGGTGGACGCAGGCATCACCAGCGCTGAAGAACTGCTGCGCGTAACACGGGACTGACAGATGCACATGCCACGCCAGCGCTGCTTGCCACTGCCCTGCCTGCTGCTGGTGACCGTGGTGTGGACCGAAGCGCCTGCCTCTGAGCCGCAAACAGAAAAACGCCCCTCCGAACTGGTCTGGAGCCTGGGCTTGCGCCTCAAGATGAATGACATGCGCCAGCCCGGTCAACTGGGATTGCGCCCGATGATCGGACTGCGCTACGGACGCTGGCGCACTGGCGTGGTGGACGGCGAGAACTGGCACCGTTTCGGTCAGATCGTCACAGACAACACCCTGACCTACGACCTGCTCGATTCAACCCAGTGGCGAACCTCGCTGTCGGCCAGCATTGTCAACCTGCAGCGCGAAGGCACCTTTGACACGGTGCAGTCCGGGCGCAAAACCGTGCGTGGGCGCGCCACGATCGATTACCTGGGCTGGTCGCACTGGAGCGTGGGTTTGGTGCTCACCCAGGACCTGCTCGGCCGCGGGGCCGGGACCTCGCTGGGCCCCTCCGTCACGTACCGGCAGGCGCTGACTGACAGCAGCACCATCTTGCTGAGCCAGTCCTTTACCTGGGCCAAATCGGACCTCTGGCGCTACAGTTCGCAGCTCGACCCTTCGGTCAACCTGGGGCAGCCCTCGCACTGGGGCACCAGCATGAGCACCAGCCTCACGCTGCGTCAGCGCTGGAAAGCCCACTGGTCCTGGTTTGCGCAGATCAGCCGCAGCCAGACCCTGCAGAGCGGTGACCCACTTGCCCGTGAAGGCCAATCCAACTGGGCGGGCCAGATCGGTCTGGTCTATTTCCAGCGCTAGGAAGCACGCATGCCCGCCTACCGATTCGAAGCCCTGCAAGCCGACGGCCAGACCCGCAAGGGCACGCTGGAAGCTGACAGCGCACGCAGCGCACGCAGCCAGCTGCGTGCGCAAGGGCTGGTACCGCTCGATGTGGGCCTGCTGGGCACAGCAGAACAGCCCGACCAGCCGGCCCTGCCCTGGTGGCAACGGCCGTTGGGTCCCACACGCACAGCGTTCAGCAGCAGCCAGCGCGCGGTCTGGACACGCCAGCTGGCCGAGCTCGTGGGCAGCGGCCTGACGGTGGAGCGCGCGCTTGCGGCATTGACCGACGAGTCCGAGCATGAGCGCCAGCGGCATCTGCTGGCAGCCATCCGCGCCGAAGTCAACGCCGGCAGCAGCCTGGGCCGCGCCCTGGAGCGGTTTGCGCACGAGTTCCCGGCCATCGACCGCGCCGTGATCGCCGCGGGCGAGCAAAGCGGCCAGCTGGGCCAGGTGCTGAGTCACCTGGCCGACGACCTGGAAGCGCGGCAAGTGCTGCGCAGCAAGCTCATCGGCGCCGCACTTTATCCCGCCATCGTCACACTGGTCGCCATGGCCATCGTGGTGTTTCTGCTCAGTTCGGTGGTGCCGCAGGTGGCCGGCGTGTTTGCGGGCAGCAACAGGCCATTGCCCTTGCTCACCTCGGCCCTGCTGGCCGTCAGCGCGGCGGTCCGTCAGTGGGGCGCGTGGATGCTGCTGCTGACCTTGGCGGGCACCATGGGGCTGCGCATCGCCCTCAGACAAGAAGCCCTGCGACTGCGCTGGGACGCGGCCTGGTTGCGTCTGCCCATCATCGGACGTCTGGCACGGGGCTACAACGCGGCACGCTTTGCCTCGACCCTGGCCATGCTCAGCGCCGCGGGCGTGCCCATCCTCAAAGCCCTGCAGGCGGCGGCCGACACCTTGTCGAACGAGGCCTTGCGGGCCGATGCGCTGGAGGCCCTGGTCCAGGTGCGCGAAGGCGCTCCTCTGGCCCTGGCGCTCTCACGGCGCGAGCGCTTTCCTGGCCTGCTGGCCATGTTTGCCCGCCTGGGCGAGCAGACCGGCCAATTGCCCCTCATGCTGCAACGTGCCGCGCAGCAGCTGGCCAACGAGGTGCAGCGCCGTGCCATGGCCCTGGCCACCGTGCTTGAGCCCCTGCTGATCGTGGCGATGGGTGCGCTGGTCATGGTGATCGTGCTGGCGGTGCTGATGCCCATCATGGAAATGAACCAGTGGGTGCGGTGACCCCCATGCCACCCCTTCGCGTGCAGGGGCGCGCCCCTACCCTCTTGTAGGAGGCCGCCCCTGCGGTCGAAGGCTGTTCGCGAGCAGGGGCTCGCTCCTACAATGGCCCAAAGCTTCTGGAGTAACGCATGCCCGCCACGTTGGAAGGCCAGCTCGTCGTCGCGATTTCCTCGCGCGCGCTGTTCGACTTTGAAGAAGAAAACCGCGTTTTCGAACAAGGCGACGACCGCGCCTACATGCAGCTGCAGCTTGGCCGGCTCGAAGAGCCGGCCAAGCCTGGCGTGGCCTTCTCGCTGGTGCGCAAGCTGCTGGCTTTCAATGACACCGATGCGCAGCGTGTGGAAGTCGTGATCCTGTCGCGCAACGACCCGGTCTCGGGCATGCGGGTGTTCCGCTCGGCCCAGCACTACGGGCTGCCCATCCAGCGCGGCAGCTTCACGCGCGGGCAATCGCCCTGGCGCTACCTCAAGCCACTCAATGCGAACTTGTTCTTGTCAGCGCACCTGCCCGATGTGCGCGCGGCGCTCGACGCCGGCGTTCCAGCTGCGCAGGTCTATCCGCATTCGGCGCGCGCCTCCGAAGAGCATCCGCACGAGGTGCGCATCGCCTTTGACGGCGACGCGGTGCTGTTTTCTGATGAAGCCGAGCGTGTGTTCCAGGCCCAGGGCCTGTCGGCCTTTCAGCAGCACGAGCGCGACAAGGCGGCCACGCCCCTGTCGGCTGGCCCCTTCAAGCCCTTGCTGGCCGCCCTGCACCGGCTGCAGCAGGAAGGCACACCCAACATGCGCATCCGCACCGCCCTGGTGACAGCACGCAGCGCCCCCGCACACGAGCGCGCCATCCGCACGCTGATGGACTGGAACATTGAAGTGGACGAAGCCATGTTCCTGGGTGGCCTGCCCAAGGGCGAGTTCCTGCGCGAATTTGAACCGGACTTCTTCTTTGACGACCAGACCGGTCACATCGAATCGGCCGCGCAGCATGTGCCGGCCGGACATGTGGCAGCGGGCGTGGCCAACCTCAAGGCGTGACCTTCGCGCGCACAGGCACGCCCCTACAAATGCTTCCAGCACCTGTGGGAGGCCGCCCCCGCGGCCGAACAGGCCTTTGGCCGTGGCGGCACAGACCTTCGCGCGCGGGGCGCGCGCCCGCGAAAACGTCAGCGGCGGCTTTCGCGCCGCGCAATCCAGACGGTGGACAAAAGGATCACCAGCGCCCCGGCCCAGGTGGATGAACTGGGCACGTCGGCAAACACCAGCCAGCCCAGCAACGAAGCCCAGACCAGGTCCAGAAAACGCAGCGACTGGGTGGCCGAAATGTCGGCGGTGTGAAAAGCCCTTGTCAGGCAGTAGTGTCCCAGGGAACCCAGCACCCCCGTGATGGCAAAACCTGCCCACTGCGCAGCGCTAGGCTGCTGCCAGTGCGGCAAGGCCATGGGCAGGCTCAGCACCGTCACGGTGAGCGCCTGCCACAGCACGATCACGCCGGGCTTTTCATAGCGGGTGAGTGCCTTGGTGATCAGGAAAGACGCTGCAAACACCGGCGATGAAGCCAGCATCACCAGGTTGTACCAGCCGCCGGCACCCGTCATCTTGGGCAACACCACCACCAGCACCCCGGCAAATCCGATGAGGGCGGCCACCCAGCGGTCACGGCGCATGGGCTCTCCCAGAAACCAGGCAGCACCGATCATGATGAAGATCGGGCCGGTGAACCCGATCGCGGTCATGTCGGCCAGAGGAATCCTGGGCAGCGCGGTGAACCACAGGATCAGCCCCAGCGTGTGCACTGCACCTCGCCAGAACTGGCCCGCCACATTGACCGGACGGTAGGCCTGCAAGCCGTGCCGCCACACGAGCGGGAGCATCGCGATCAAACCCAGCAGGTACCTCAAAAACTGAGCCTGGTAAACATCAAGCTGTTGCGACAGGACGCGCGCCAGCGTGTTGAGGAAGGAGAAACACAGGCCCCCGGCCACCATCCACAACATGCCACGCACCGGTGCCGGCCAGCGCTGCAGCTGTCGGCGGGTTCGCCGGTGCATCACGGCACTGTGGCGCAAAGGGGCATGAAAAAAGGGCTTGCGTGCCATGCAAGCCCTAGTGTTCAAAACAGGAGTAAAGCTGGATCACTTCGCCATCATGGATGGCTCCATCGCCGCTGTCAGTCGCTTGGGCGTCCTCAGCTGTTTTGCAGGGCGGCGATGCGCTCTTCGATCGGCGGGTGGGTCGAGAACAGCTGGCCAATGCCACCGGCAATGCCCATGGCGGCCACACTCTTGGGCAACTCGGCGCTGTGCAGGCCGCCCAGTCGGGCCAGGGCATTGATCATGGGCTGCTTGCGGCCCATCAGCTGGGCAGCGCCGGCGTCAGCGCGGAATTCGCGCTGGCGGCTGAACCAGGCCACGATGATGGCAGCCACGAAACCCAGCACGATGTCGAGCACGATGGTGGTGATGTAGTAACCCATGCCGGGACCGCTGCTTTCCTCATCGTTCTTGCGCAGAAAACTGTCGACCGCATAACCGATGACGCGCGACAGGAACACCACAAAGGTGTTCATCACCCCCTGGATCAGTGTCATCGTGACCATGTCGCCATTGGCAATGTGGGCCACTTCATGGCCGATCACGGCCTCGACTTCTTCCTTGGTCATGTTGTGCAGCAGACCGGTGGAGACAGCCACCAGGGCCGAGTCGCGGAAAGCGCCTGTGGCAAAGGCGTTCGGATCGCCTTCAAAAATGCCGACTTCGGGCATGCCGATACCCGCTTTGTCGGCAAACTTGCGCACAGTGTCCACAATCCAGGCTTCGTCCTGGTTGCGCGGCTGTTCGATGATCTGCACGCCGGCCGACCACTTGGCCATGGGCTTGCTGATCAAGAGCGAAATGATGGCGCCACCAAAACCCATGATCAGGGCAAAGCCCAGCAGGGCGCCCAGGTTCAGGCCGTTGGCCGTCAGAAAACGGTCGACGCCCAGCAGGCGCGAAACGATGCCCAGCACCAGCACGACAGCCAGGTTGGTCACTACGAAAAGAAGAATGCGTTTCATGTTTTTTTCAGTCCAAAGTCCCCTTGAAGCGGGGACCTGCGCGAATGGTAGGGGTGAAATGTCCGAAATCAAGCGAGCCCGGGTATTTCCTGAGCCACAGACGGTTTTTCGCTCGCCTGCCGCATCCGTTGGGGCCGGAACACCTGGACGTCGTCGTAAAAGGCGGGATCGGTATTGGCGCTCCACCAGCCGGGCACGCCCAGCACTGGCAGGGGGCTGAACGGTTTGGAGGCGAGTTTGTCTGGCGTCAGGTCTTGCGCCAGCCAGGCATCCACCCCTTCGGCCTTCACTGCTGCAGGTACGCGCCACAGATGTACCGTGATGGACTTGTAGGGCTGCACCAGTTTTTCGAGGGCGGCATGGCCGAACATCCAGATCCGGCAGTGGACCCACAACGCACGCTGGGCCACCAGCGCGTCATGCCAACGGTGCTCGGTCAAGGCCTGCCAGACGCTGTCGGGGGCCTGGATCAACACGGCGTTTTCATCAAACACGGTGATGGCATCTCGCACCGGCCCACGCTGGCCCTGCACGCCATCACGGGCGATCTCGGCCGCCTGCAGCCGGTTCAGACGCGCCTTGGCCAAAGGGAAATGCATCCAGCACAAGGCATTGAAAAAGTCATGCAGGCCCTCGCGCGTAGGCACCTGCTTGGTGTCACCAATGAAGGCCTCGTAAGCCATTCCGTCGGGCAGATCGGCTTGCGGTACAAAACACACCGGTGCATGGCCCGCCGCGGTCAGGACCTGAGGCTGCGGTTGTCCTGCTGCAATCCTTGCGGCCAGCGGTTCGCCCACCGCACGCCAGTCGGCCAGCCAGGGGGCCGTCCAGTCGATATCGGCCACACCCAGCTGCGCGGGGTCAAGCCCTGCACAACGTGGGCCAGATGCGTGGCGCAGTGGCGTGTTCAGGTCGTCACCAGACGCCACGGCAGGGCCTCTCCGGCGCGCAGGGGCTTGAGTTCGGCATCGCCAAAGGCAAACGACTCGGCCGGCGTCCAGCTTTCGCGGCGCAGCGTGACGGTGCCGCTGTTGCGCGGCAGGCCATAAAAGTCAGCGCCGTTGAAGCTGGCAAAGGCTTCGAGCTTGTCCAGTGCGCCCGCGTTGTCAAAGGCTTCGGCGTACATCTCGATGGCGGCGTGTGCGGTGTAGCAACCGGCGCAACCTGTGGCGTGCTCCTTGAGGTGGGCCGGGTGCGGCGCGCTGTCGGTGCCCAGGAAGAACTTCGGATTGCCGCTGGTGGCGGCCTGCACCAGCGCCAGGCGGTGCGTCTCGCGCTTCAAGACCGGCAAGCAGTAGTAATGCGGACGAATGCCACCTGTGAAGATGGCGTTGCGGTTGTAGAGCAGGTGGTGGGCAGTGACGGTGGCGCCCAGCAGATCGTCGCTTTCTGCCACATACTGCGCGGCCTCCTTCGTGGTGATGTGCTCCATCACGATCTTCAGGCCCGGGAAATCACGGCGCAGTGGCTTGAGTTGCTGCTCGATGAACACGGCCTCGCGGTCGAAGAGGTCGATGTCAGACGATGTGACTTCGCCGTGCACCAGCAGCAGCACGCCCTCGCGCTGCATGGCTTCGAGCACTGGATAGATCTTGCGGATGTCGGTCACACCCGCATCGCTGTTGGTGGTGGCGCCGGCCGGATACAGCTTGCAGGCCACCACGCCAGCAGCCTTGGCGCGCTTGATCTCCTCAGGCGCCAGGTTGTCGGTCAGGTACAGCGTCATCAGCGGTTCAAAGGCCATGCCCGCAGGCACGGCGGCCAGGATGCGATCCTTGTAGGCCAGCGCCTGCGCGGCGGTGGTCACCGGCGGCTTGAGGTTGGGCATGATGATGGCGCGGCCGAACTGGGCGGCGGTGTGCGGCACCACGGTCTTCAGTGCAGCCCCGTCGCGCACATGGAGGTGCCAGTCGTCGGGGCGGGTGAGGGTGAGTTGCTGGGTCATGGACCCTATTGTCTCAAAGACCGGCTTCGCGCCTGACTGGCCGGGTTTCACCCCGACGGGCGATGAGATATTCGTTGGCCGGGATATGCGCCCGCCGGGGCGAGACCCGACCAAGCGCCCTCAACAAAATCAATGCGCCAGGATCTTGGACAAAAAGTCCTTGGTCCGGGGCTGCCGGTTTTCCGGGTGGTTGAAGAACTCGTCCTTGGAGCAGTCCTCCAGAATGCGCCCGCCCACATCAATGAAGATCACGCGGTTGGCCACCTTGCGGGCAAAGCCCATCTCGTGGGTCACCACCATCATGGTCATGCCCTCATGGGCCAGCTGCACCATCACGTCCAGCACCTCGCCCACCATCTCGGGGTCGAGCGCCGAAGTCGGCTCGTCGAACAGCATGACCATGGGGTCCATCGACAGGGCGCGGGCAATCGCCACGCGCTGCTGCTGGCCACCCGAGAGCTGGCCGGGAAATTTGTCCTTGTGCGCCATCAGGCCCACACGGTCGAGCATCTTCAGACCGCGGGCCTTGGCATCGGCGATGCTGCGACCGAGCACCTTGACCTGCGCAATCGTCAGGTTCTCGGTGACCGACAGGTGCGGGAACAGCTCGAAATGCTGGAACACCATGCCCACGCGCGAGCGCAGCTTGGGCAGGTCGGTTTTGGGGTCGTGCAGCGGCACGCCATCGACGAACAGCTCACCTTTCTGGAAAGGCTCCAGGCCGTTGACGGTCTTGATGAGTGTGGACTTGCCCGAACCCGAAGGCCCGCAGACCACGACGACATCGCCCTTGTTGATGCTCACCGAGCAGTCATTGAGCACCTGTACCGGGCCGTACCACTTCGAAACGTTCTTGATTTCAATCATTTGCAACTCCCTTCAGCGCACGATGGCGATCTTCGCCTGCAGCCGCTTGACGCCCCAGGACAGGGCAAAACAGATCACGAAATACACCACCGCAGCGACCAGGTAGGCCTCTTCGGGACGGCCATAGATCTTGCCGGCGTTGGTGAAGCCCTTGAGCAGGTCATAGGCACCAATGGCATAGACCAGCGAGGTGTCCTGGAACAGGATGATGGTCTGCGTGAGCAGCACCGGCAGCATGTTGCGAAAGGCCTGCGGCAGGATGATCAGGCGCATGTTCTGCGCATAGCTCATGCCCAGCGCCTGGCCTGCAAACACCTGACCACGCGGGATCGACTGGATACCGGCGCGCATGATCTCGCTGAAGTAGGCTGCTTCGAAGGCGATGAAGGTGATGATGGCCGAGACCTCGGCGCCAATGGGCTTGCCGATCAGGAAAGGGATCAGCAGGTAAAACCACAGGATCACCATCACCAGCGGCACGGAGCGCATGCCGTTGACGTAGAAGGTGGCCGGAGCCATGAGTGCCTGTTTGCCCGACAGGCGCATGAGGGCCAGCAGCGTGCCAAAGAAGATGCCGCCCAGCGTGGCGATGAGGGTCAGCTGCACGCTGAAGGCGAGCCCCCCCCAGACGAACTTCTGCAGCACATCGAGGTTGATGAATGAAAAGTCGAGACCCAGCATGTCAGTGGCCTCCCCCGGTGCCCGCAGCCACAAAGCCGGGCACACGCATCCGGTTTTCGATGAAGGCGAAAACGCGGTTGACGGCAAATGCCGACAAGGCGTACAGCGCCGTCACCGCCAGGTAGATCTCGATGCCGCGCGAGGTCTCTTCCTGCGCCTGCATGGCGAACATGGTGAGTTCGGCGATCGACACCGCAAAGGCCACCGAGGAATTCTTGAGCAGGTTCATCGACTCGCTGGTCAGCGGCGGCAGGATGATGCGAAACGCCATCGGCAGGATCACATAGCGGTAGCTTTGCCAGGTGGTGAAACCCATGGCCATGGCGGCGTAGCGCTGACCGCGCGGCAGCGCCTGAATGCCGGCACGGAACTGCTCGGCAATGCGGGCCGAGGTGAAAAAACCCAAACCGAACACCACCAGCACGAAGCCGGGCACCTGCTGGAAGGCCGGGATGATCTTGGGCACCACGAAGTACCACAGGAAGATCTGCACCAGCAAGGGGATGTTGCGAAACAACTCCACCCAGGCGTTGGCCAGTCGCACCAGCCAGGGTCGGTTGGGCAAGGTGCGCAACGTGCCCACCAGGGCGCCCACCACCATCGCCACCAGCCACGAGGTGCCGGCCACCGCCAGCGTCCAGCGCCACGCTTCCAGCATCCATTCCAGATAAGTGCGGCCACTGCCGTCGTCCTGCAGGAAAACCTGCCAATCCCATGTCATGGTTCTTGCTCCATGTTCATCAATAAAAAGACCCCGACCGGCATGTCCCGGCGGGGTCTGTCTTCACTCACGCCAGGATCACTTCTTGGCGTAGTCCTCGGCCGGCTTGTCGTTCAGGTTGGCCCAAGCCGCCTTGTTGGTGTCGCTGGCAGGCATGTTCAGGCGGGCACCTTTCGGAGGAATCGGCTGCACAAACCACTTGTCATAGAGCTTGGCCAGCTCACCGCTCTTGGCCAGGGCAGCAATCGTGTCGTCGGCCAGTTTCTTGAACGCTGGGTCGTCCTTGCGCACCATGATGGCGATCGGCTCGACGTTGAGCACTTCACCCACGATCTTGAAGTCGGCGGGGTTCTTGGCGTTGGCAATGTTGCCGGCCAGGATCTGTGCGTCCATCACAAAAGCATCGGCACGGCCGGATTCGAGCAACAGGAAGCTGTCGGCGTGGTCCTTGCCAAACACTTCCTTGAAGTCGATGCCGTTGGCGCGCTCGTGCTTGCGCAGCAGCTGCACCGAGGTGGTACCGGTGGTGGTGGCGACGTTTTTGTCCTTGAGCTGGGCAATCGAGGTGATACCGGAGTTGGCCTTCACCGCAAAGCGCACTTCTTCGACGTAGGTGGTCACCACAAAGGCCACATCTTTCTGGCGGGCCGTGTTGTTGGTGGTGGAGCCGCATTCGATGTCCACGGTACCGTTTTGCACCAGGGGGATGCGGTTTTGCGACGTCACGGACTGGTACTTGACTTCCAGCTTCTTGCCCACGGCTTTTTCGAGGTTGCCGATGATGCGCTGGCACAGCTCGATGTGGTAGCCGGCGTACTTGCCGTCGCCCAGGGTGTAAGACAGGGCGCCCGAAGAGTCGCGCACCCCCATGGTGATCGCACCGGAGGCCTTGACCTTCTCGATCGTGTTGGCTTGAGCCGACAGGCCCACCACAGCGGCCACAGCGGCCAGCAACAGTTGCTTTTTCATCCGTTTTCTCCAATCAGGCATCGCCACTGGCGACTTTCATGTTCGGCATGGCCCATACGCAGAAACCATGCCAGCTTTTGACACCCGCGACTATAGTCAGTCGACGACCTGGTTCAGATCAGGGTGTACCCGCAGCATTATGCAAAACACGTCTGCTGGTCACTTAGAGTGCTGCCGGATCAGGAAATCCCACAGATCCTGCACACTGCGTTTGGCCAAGCCACGACTGCCCGGATGCGCGCGGTATGCACGCACCTGCATGCTCAGGCTCGGCAGCATGCTCTGCCCGCTGGCCGAGACCAGCTGCCCGGTCTGCAACTCCTTGCGAACCGCGCTGCTGGGCAGGAAGGCGACGCCATGCCCCTCCATGGCCATCGCCTTGAGGCCTTCGGCCATATCGGTTTCGTACACCCGGTCCAGGTGGATCGGCGTCTGCGACTGCTTGAGCATCCAGTCGGTCACCGCCCCGAGGTACGCCCCGGGCGCGTAACCCAGGTAAGGCAGCGGGCGGTTCACATGGCCGGGCAACTGAAACAACGGGTTGCCATCCGGCCCGGGCTTGGCGTAGGGGGCAATCACTTCCTCACCCAGCACCACCATGTCGTAACGTGCGGCATCGAGCTGAAGGGGCTGTGAGGGGTGGTGGTAGGCGATCAGCAGATCGCAGCCGCCTTCGACCAGCCGCATCGCCGCGTCGTGCACATTGAGCGCGATCAGGCGGCTCTTGACCTGTCCGAAACTTTGGCGCAGACCCACCAGCCAGGCGGGGAAGAAGGTGAAGGCCAGCGTGTGGGGAATGGCGAATTCGATGAAATCCTGCCCACCCGAATCGTGGCCGCGCAGCATGGCGCGCGTGTTCTGCAGGGACTGCAGCAGCTCCAGCGCCTGCGCGTACAGGGTCTGACCAGCGGGGGTCAGGGTGGTCGGATAGGAGCTGCGGTCCACCAGATCGACGCCGGCCCAGGCCTCGAGCGACTGGATGCGCCGTGAAAACGCCGGCTGCGTCACATGGCGCAGCTGGGCCGAACGGCTGAAGCTGCGCGTCTCGGCCAGGCTGACGAAATCTTCAAGCCATTTCGTTTCCATGGCCGATTATTCCCCGCTTTGCTGCAGGGCCCACATGCTGGCATAGCGGCCCTGCTGCGCCAGCAGTTGCGCGTGCGTGCCGCGTTCGATGATGCGGCCCGCGTCCATCACCAGGATCTCGTGCGCATCCACCACCGTGGACAGGCGGTGTGCAATCACCAGGGTGGTCTTGTTCTGCGCTGCGCTGGCCAGCTCGGCCTGGATGGCGCGCTCATTGGCCGAGTCCAGCGCCGAGGTCGCTTCATCGAACACCAGGATGGGGGGGTTCTTGAGCAGGGTGCGCGCGATCGCCACGCGCTGCTTTTCACCACCCGAAAGCTTGAGGCCACGCTCGCCCACCGCGGTTTCGTAAGCTTTGGGGGTCGAGACGATGAAGTCGTGGATGCGGGCAGCGCGAGCGGCCTGCTCGATCTCCTCCTGACTGGCGCCAGGGCGACCGTAGGCGATGTTGTAGGCCACGGTGTCGTTGAACAGCACTGTGTCCTGCGGAACAATGCCGATGGCCTGGCGCACGCTGGCTTGCTGCACGGTGCGGATGTCCTGCCCGGCGATCTGCACCGAGCCTTGCTGGACATCGTAGAAGCGGAACAGCAGGCGGGCCAAAGTCGACTTGCCCGAACCCGAAGGCCCCACCACCGCGACCGTCTTGCCGGCCGGAATGGTGAAGCTGATGCCATGCAGGATGGGGCGGTCGCCGTCGTAGGCGAAGTGCACATCCTCAAACCGCACCTCGGGCGCACCGTGCAGGGCCAGCGGCTGCGCGCCGGGCCGGTCGGCGACTTCGCGCTCGCGGTCCATGAGCGTGAACATCTTGTCCAGATCGGTCAGGCTCTGCTTGATCTCGCGGTAGAGCACACCCAGAAAGTTCAGCGGGATGTAGAGCTGGATCATGAAACCGTTGATCATGACCAGATCGCCCAGCGTCATGCGGCCATCCACCACCCCTTGCGTGGCGCGCCAGAGCATGGCGACCAGCGCGGCCGCGATGATGAGCTGCTGGCCGGTGTTGAGCAGGCTCAAGGTGGTCTGCGCCTTCAGGCGCGCGCGGCGCAAGCGCTCCAGGCTCTCGTCGTACCGGCGGGCTTCAAAGGCTTCGTTGCCGAAATATTTGACCGTCTCGTAGTTGAGCAGCGAGTCAATCGCCTTGGTGTGCGCCGCCGAGTCGAACTCGTTGGCCTGCCGGCGAAACTGGGTCCGCCACTCGGTGATGCGCACCGTGAAGAAGATGTAGAGCGCCAGCGCCGCCATCGTGATCCAGGCAAACCAGGCGTCGAACTTGACCGCGAGGATGGACAGCACCAGACCCACTTCAATCAGCGTGGGCACGATGCTGTAGAGCGAATACGAGATCAGCGACTCGATGCCGCGCACGCCGCGCTCGATGTCGCGTGTCATGCCGCCGGTCTGGCGCGCCAGATGAAAGCGCAGGCTCAGGGCATGCAGGTGCTCAAAGGTCTGCAATGCAATGGTGCGGGCCGCGCCCTGCGTGGCCTTGGCGAACACCAGCTCACGCAGTTCGGTGAAAGCCGAAGTCGCCAGTCGCAGGCCGCCATAGGTCAGCAAAAGAGCCACCGGCACCACCAGCAAGGCGCGCGCATCGCCTGGCTTCAGGCTCATGGCGTCGACCAGTTCCTTGAGCAGCATGGGCACGCCCACATTGGCCAGTTTGGCCCCCACCATGAAAGCCAGCGCCAGCAGCACGCGCCACTTGTATTCCCAGAGGTAAGGCAAAAGCCGCTGCAGGGTGTGCCAGTCACCCCCTTGTCCGGGAGCTGCGGGAGGAGAAGTTTCGCCACGGTGGCGCATGAGGGACAATCCTGAAAGTCTGTTTGACCCGATTGTGCCCATGTCCGAAATCACCCGCCCCTCCGTTGACCTGCCCACCGATCAGGAACTGGTCCTCAAGGTCGTTCCCATGCCGGCCGACTGCAACGCCAACGGTGACATTTTTGGCGGCTGGGTGATGGCGCAGGTGGACATTGCCGGCTCGGTGCTGCCCGCCAAACTGGTGCGCGGCCGCATGGCCACGGTGGCGGTCAACGAGTTCATCTTCAAGCATCCGGTGAGGGTGGGCGACATCCTGTCGTTTTTCGCCCGCATCACCAAGGTGGGCCGAACGTCCGTGACGGTGAAGGTGGAGGTGTACGCCGAAAGCTACCGAGCGCAGGGCACCTACTCCAAGGTCACGGAAGCCCAGCTGACCTATGTGGCCATCGACGAGCAAGGCAAGCCACGCCCGATCGAGGTTTGAAACACCGCCGAGTTGTGGGAGCGCACCCTTGCGCGCAAAAAGCTTCGGCCGCAAGGGCAGCCTCCCACCAAAGAACGGTCACCAGGCCGGCTGCAGCGCGGCAAAGCCCTTGGGGGCCAGTGCCTCGTTCTCGAAACTGACCAGTTCCCACGCGTCGGGCTGCGACAACAGTTCACGCAGCAGGCGGTTGTTCATGGCGTGGCCGGAGCGGAAGGCGCTGTAAGCGGCCAGCAGGGGCCGCCCCACCACATACAGGTCTCCGATGGCGTCGAGGATCTTGTGCTTGACGAATTCGTCGTCGTAGCGCAGGCCGTCCGAGTTCAATACCTTGTAGTCATCCATGACGATGGCGTTGTCCAGGCCACCGCCCAGTGCCAGGCCATTGGCGCGCAGCATTTCCACATCCTTGGTGAAGCCGAAGGTCCGCGCACGCGCAATGTCGCGGGCATAGACCCCCTCTGACATGTCAAACACCACCGCCTGCCCGGTGTTGTCGACGGCCGGATGACGGAAATCGATCTCGAAGCTGAGCCGGTAGCCGTGATAAGGGTCCAGGCGCGCCCATTTGACGTTGTCGCCCTCGCCTTCGCGCACTTCCACAGGCTTGAGCACACGGATGAATTGCTTGGGCGCTTTCTGCGTCACGATACCGGCACTCTGCAGCAGGTAGACAAAGGAAGCGGACGACCCGTCCAGGATGGGCACCTCCTCGGCCGTGATGTCCACGTACAGGTTGTCAATGCCCAGACCGCAACAGGCCGACATCAGGTGTTCGATGGTCAGCACCTTGGCCTGGCCGCGCGAAATGGTGGACGCCAGGCGGGTGTCGGTCACCGCCTCGGCATTGACCGCAATCTCGACCGGCTCGGGCAGGTCGATGCGGCGAAAAACGATGCCGGTGTCTGGCGGCGCCGGTCGCAGGGTCAGCTCAACCCGCTGACCGCTGTGCAGGCCGACACCAACGGCGGTGGTGAGGGTTTTGAGGGTGCGTTGGGCAAGCATGGTGCGTATTTTAGTTTTGTGCCTTTTCTTTTGCCGGCTTGCGGACATTCGCCCCGACTCCAGCAAAAAAGGGCTGGCCGACCCGCCAGGGTCAGCCAGCCCTTCAAAGCACCAGAGTGAAGAGGAACTGGAGATCAGTCGGCCTGCTTGCGCAGGAAGGCAGGGATCTCGATGTCGTCCATGCCAGCGGACGCCATGCCGTCCACGCGGGCAGCAGCATGGGTGCGGCCAGTGCGCCAGACAGCCGGAATGCCGGCACCGCCCAGACCCGCAACCGTCGCGGCCACAGGGGCAGCCGCTTCCGGTGTGCCCACGGCAAACGGCATGTTGTCGGTACCGGTGCGCAGCACCTGCAGCGGAGGGGCAGCACGGCGGGCGTTGTTCTTGGACAGGCCGGTGGCCACCACGGTCACACGGATCTGGTCACCCAGGGATTCGTCGTAGGCCGTGCCGTAGATCACGTGCGCGTCTTCCGAGGCGTAGGCGCGGATGGTGTTCATGGCCTGCTTGGACTCGGACAGCTTGAGCGAGCCCTTGGCCGCGCTGATCAGCACCAGCACGCCCTTGGCGCCGGACAGGTCCACGCCTTCGAGCAGCGGGCAGGCCACGGCCTGCTCGGCGGCGATGCGGGCGCGGTCCGGGCCGCTGGCAGCGGCGGTGCCCATCATGGCCTTGCCGGGCTCACCCATGACGGTGCGCACGTCTTCAAAGTCGACGTTCACATGGCCCGGCACGTTGATGATTTCGGCGATGCCGCCCACGGCGTTCTTGAGCACGTCGTTGGCATGGGCAAAGGCCTCGTCCTGGGTCATGTCCTCACCGCCGGGCAGCTCCAGCAGTTTCTCGTTGAGCACCACGATCAGCGAGTCGACATTGGCTTCGAGTTCCTGCATGCCGGCGTCGGCGTTCTGCATGCGGCGGCCACCTTCGAACTCAAAGGGCTTGGTCACCACGCCCACAGTCAGGATGCCCATTTCCTTGGCGATGCGGGCGATCACGGGGGCGGCGCCGGTGCCGGTGCCGCCGCCCATGCCGGCGGTGATGAAGAGCATGTGCGCACCTTCGATGGCTTCGCGGATGTCGGCTTCAGCGCTCTCGGCGGCTTCGCGACCCTTGTCGGGCTTGCTGCCAGCGCCCAGACCGGTTTGACCCAGCTGCACGATGCGGTGCGATGCGCTGCGGCTCAGGGCCTGGGCGTCGGTGTTGGCGCAGATGAATTCCACACCCTGGACCTGGCGTTCGATCATGTGCTCGACCGCGTTGCCGCCGCCACCGCCCACGCCGATCACCTTGATCTGGGTGCCCTGGTTGAACTCTTCGGTCTGGATCATTTCAATGCTCATGGTGCTCTCCTACTTCAATGTTTGCAGTTGCCTGATTTCAATTTCTCGTTTGTTTTGCTGGGGGTGATGTTGCGGTCAACATCGACATCGCTCACGCCCCGGAGGACTGCCGCGCGCCAGAAAACGTTTTTTCCAGTTCATCAGAAGTTCCCCACGATGAAGTCCTTGAGGCGGCCGAAGGTGTTGCTCACCGAGCTCTTCTTCTGCGTGACCTTGAAGCCCCGCAGACGGGCCAGGCGAGCCTCTTCGAGCAGGCCCATCACGGTGGCCGCACGCGGCTGGCCGACCATGTCGGCCAAGGCGCCGTTGTATTTGGGAATGCCGCGGCGCACCGGCTTGAGGAAGATGTCCTCACCGAGTTCCACCATGCCGGGCATGACGGCGCTGCCGCCCGTGAGCACGATGCCCGAGGACAGCACTTCTTCGTAGCCGGACTCGCGCACCACCTGCTGCACCAGCGAGAAGATTTCTTCCACACGCGGCTCAATCACACCGGCCAGCGCCTGCTTGCTCAGCATGCGCGGGCCGCGGTCGCCCAGGCCCGGCACTTCCACCTGCGCCTCGGGATCGGCCAACATCTGCTTGGCGTAACCGCTCTCGACCTTGATGTCTTCGGCATCCTTGGTCGGCGTGCGCAGGGCCATGGCGATGTCGCTGGTGATCAGGTCACCGGCGATCGGGATCACCGCGGTGTGGCGGATGGCACCACCGGCGAAGATCGCCACATCGGTGGTGCCGGCGCCGATGTCCACGCAGGCCACACCCAACTCGCGCTCGTCCTCGGTCAGCACGGCCAGGCTCGACGACTGGGGGTTGAGCAGCAACTGTTCAACTTCCAGGCCGCAGCGGCGCACGCACTTGATGATGTTCTCGGCCGCGCTCTGGGCGCCGGTCACGATGTGCACCTTGGCTTCCAGGCGCATGCCGCTCATGCCGATCGGCTCTTTCACATCCTGGCCGTCGATCACGAATTCCTGCGGCGCCACCAGCAAGAGGCGCTGGTCGGTCGAGATATTGATGGCGCGGGCGGTCTCCATCACGCGGGCCACATCGGCTGGCGAGACTTCCTTGTCCTTGATGGCCACCATGCCGCTGGAGTTCAGGCCGCGGATGTGGCTTCCGGTGATGCCGGTGTTCACGCGCGTGATCTTGCAGTCGGCCATCAGCTCGGCTTCTTTCAAAGCCTGCTGGATGCTCTGCACGGTGGCATCGATGTTGACCACCACGCCACGCTTGAGGCCGTTGCCCGGCGCAATGCCCAGGCCAGCGATCTTGAGCTCGCCATCGGCCAGCACCTCGGCCACCACCGCCATCACTTTGGAGGTGCCGATGTCCAGTCCAACCACCAGATCCTTGTACTCTTTTGCCATGTCGTTTCCTGTTTTCTGATTCAGTTTTCCGAAGCTCAAGGCTTCTTGCGAGGATCACCTTCCGTGGTCGTCACCCCTTGCAGACGCAAGGCGTAACCGTCCTTGTGGCGCAGATCTGCCGCTGCCAGTGATTTCGGCGTGCGGCCGTAGCGTGACGTGATCTGCGGCAGCGTGCGCAAAAAATCCTGCAGCAACGCGGTCAATGCCTGCGGCTGTCCACGGCCCAGCTCGATCGTGACGCCCTGCGAAGTGACGACCTTCCAGCTGCCCCGCGGCGACAGTTCGAGCTCGTCCATGTCCATATCGGCCCCTTGCAGCACCGGCCGCAGGGTCTGGTACATGGCCAGCACCTGCTGCGACTGGCTGACAGGTCCTTTCAGACGCGGCAAGGCATCCGCTTCCACCTCGCCCAGATTGGCTTCGAACACCTGCCCCTGTTCATTGACCAGCGTGCTGCTGCCTTCCTCACCCCACAGGGCGACCGGGTGCTGCTCCTGCAGACGCACCCGCAGACGGTTCGGAAACTCCCGGTGGACCACCGCCGAACGCACCCAGGGCACAGCCTCAAAAGCCTGCCGGGCCCGCTCCAGCTCCAGCGTGAAGAAGTTGCCGTTGAGTTGCGGCACCACATTGGTCTTGAGGGTCAGGGCGTTGTTGCGCGAGACCTCACCCTCGACGGTGATGAGCTGCAAGGCAAAGGACGGATGACGCAGCACCCACCACAACCCCGAAGCCAGACACACCAGCACGAACAGGGTCAGCATCAGGCTGGCGACCTTGTTCATGAGCCGGATGTCAAAAGGCAGCGGGGCCATCACTTTCATGCCTGGGCCTCCACGGGGTTGTCCAGCGTGGCGCCCTGCAACAGGTGCAGGCACAGCTGTTCATAAGACATGCCATCAGCCCGGGCCGACATGGGCACCAGGGAGTGACCGGTCATGCCGGGCGAGGTGTTGATTTCCAGCAGGTAGGGCTGGCGGGTGGCAGCATCGATCATCACGTCAACCCGTCCCCAGCCCCGGCAACCCAGCACCTGGTAAGCCTTGACCACCAGCGCCTGGATCGCCACCTCTTCACCGGCCGGAAGGCCGCAAGGCACGAGGTACTGGGTGTCGTCGGTGAAGTATTTGTTCTGATAGTCGTAATTGCCTTGCGGAGCGACGATGCGGATCACCGGCAGGGCGCGGGCGGCATCGCCTTCGCCCAGCACCGGGCAAGTCACTTCGTCCCCCACGATGCACTGCTCGCACAGGATGTCGGCATCGCAGGCAGCCGCCTGCTGCAGCGCTGCGGCAATCTGTGCAACTTCGGTGACTTTGGTGACCCCAATCGAGGAGCCTTCGCGTGCGGGCTTGATGATCATGGGCAAGCCCAGTGCACGCACCAGCTCGTCCCCCTGCACCTGGCCCAGCTGCTGGCGCTTGACCAGCACATAACGCGGCGTGGGCAAGCCCTCGGCCAGCCAGACGCGCTTGGTCATGGTCTTGTCCATGGCGATGCTCGAGGCCATGACGCCCGAACCGGTGTAGGGCACGCCCAGCAGTTCCAGGGCACCCTGGACGGTGCCGTCTTCGCCATAGCGTCCATGCAGGGCAATGAAACAACGGTCAAAGCCCTCTTTTTTCAGTTCCCCCAGATCACGCTCGGCCGGATCAAAGGCCTGTGCGTCCACGCCACTGGCCTGCAGCGCCTTGAGCACACCCCTGCCCGACATGAGGGAGACCTCGCGCTCGGCGGAACGCCCCCCCATCAGCACGGCCACTTTGCCCAAGCTCATGCTCATGCCGCACCTCCCAGTTCCACCACTTTGGCAGGCACGCCACCGATGGAGCCTGCACCCATGCAGATCACGACATCGCCATCGCGACCGTTGTCCAGAACGGCTTGCGGCATGTCGGCAATGTTGTCCACGAAAACAGGCTCCACCTTGCCCGCCACACGCAGTGCGCGGGCCAGCGAACGGCCATCGGCCGCCACGATGGGGGCCTCGCCGGCGGCATAAACCTCGGCCAGCAGCACGGTGTCGCACCCCTGGCCAATGACTTTGACGAAATCTTCAAAGCAATCGCGCGTACGGCTGTAGCGGTGCGGCTGGAAAGCCAGCACCAGACGTCGACCCGGGAATGCCCCACGGGCAGCGGCCAGCGTGGCGGCCATTTCCACCGGGTGGTGCCCGTAGTCGTCGATCACGGTGATCTTCCCACCCGAGGGCAGGGCCACGTCCCCGTAGCGCTGGAAGCGACGGCCCACCCCCTTGAAGGCGGCCAGTGCACGCAGCACGGCCTCGTCGGGCACGTTCAGCTCCACCGCCACAGCGATTGCAGCCAGGGCATTGCGCACGTTGTGCTCGCCTGCCAGATTCAGCACCACCTCCAGATCCGGCAGGGTGATGTCGTCGCGGCGGCGCACGGTGAAGTGCATCTGACCATGCTCGGCGCGCACATTGACGGCACGCACCTGGGCGCCTTCGTTGAAGCCGTAGGTGGTCACAGGGCGAGCGATTTCATCGACGATGGACTTCACACCCGGGTCATCGGTACAGACGATGGCGGTTCCGTAGAACGGCATGCGGTGCAGGAAATCGACAAAAGCCGACTTCAGCCGCCCGAAGTCATGCCCATAGGTTTCCATGTGGTCGGCGTCGATGTTGGTCACCACCGCCATCACCGGCAGCAGGTTCAGGAAGGAGGCGTCGGACTCATCGGCTTCGACCACGATGTAATCGCCTGTGCCCAGCTTGGCATTGGCGCCGGCACTGTTCAGGCGTCCGCCAATCACAAAGGTAGGGTCCAGTCCAGCCTCGGCCAGCACGCTGGCCACCAGGCTGGTGGTGGTGGTCTTGCCGTGGGTGCCGGCAATCGCCACACCCTGCTTGAGGCGCATCAGCTCGGCCAGCATCACGGCGCGGGGCACGATCGGGATGTGGCGCTCGCGGGCGGCCAGCACCTCGGGGTTGTCCGATTTGACCGCCGTCGAGGTGACCACGGCATCGGCATCCTTGACGTTGCCGGCCACGTGGCCCACATGGGTCTCGATGCCCAGGCTGGCCAGACGGCGCAAAGTGGCGCTGTCAGACAGATCCGAACCTGACACTTGATAGCCCAGGTTGAGCAGCACTTCGGCAATGCCGCTCATGCCCGAGCCACCAATGCCGATGAAGTGGATTTTCCGGATGGCGTGTTTCATGCAGCCAGCTCCTCACACGCCACCACGACCTCCCGGGTGGCATTCGTTTTTCGTTGTTGATGGGCACGCTGCGCGCAGGCCAGCAATTCACCACGGTCCATTTTCTGAAGCCAGTCGGCCAACCCCTGAGCCGTCAGGTCGGCCTGCGGCAGCAGCCAGCCGCCGCCCTGATCCACCAGGAAACGGGCGTTGGTGGTCTGGTGATCATCCACCGCGAACGGGAAGGGCACGAACAGGGCCGCAGCCCCGACAGCCGCGATTTCGGTCACGGTGCTGGCGCCGGCGCGACAGATCACCAGATCGGCCTGCGCGAAAGCGGTGGCGGTGTCGTCAATGAATGGCGTCAGCACGGCATCGACGCCGGCGGCCGCATAACTGGCACGCAGTGCGTCGATCTGCTTGGCACCGCTTTGGTGGATCACCTGCGGACGCTGCTGTGCCGGGATCAGGGCCAAAGCCTGGGGCACGGTGTCGTTCAGGGCCTTGGCGCCCAGGCTGCCGCCCACGACCAGCAATTGCAAGGGCCCTTGGCGACCCGCAAAACGTGCGGCCGGCTCGGCCTGGCCAGTGAACGCGACCCGCAAGGGATTGCCCACCCACTCGGCCGTCTTGATCACATTCGGGAAGGCCGTGAACACGCGATCGGCGATTTGGGCAAGCACCTTGTTGGCCAGGCCAGCCACCGAGTTTTGCTCGTGCAGCACCAGCGGCTTGCCCAGCAAGCTGGCCATCATGCCGCCCGGGAACGTGATGTAGCCCCCCAGGCCAACCACCACGTCGGGTTTGACGCGACGCACCACCTGCAGGCTTTGCCAGAAGGCGCGCAGCAGCTTGAGCGGCAGCAGTGCCAGCGTCTGCAGGCCCTTGCCGCGGACCCCGCCGAACTGCACCGCCTCGAAGGCAAAACCACGGGGGGGCACCAGCTGCGCTTCCATGCTGGCGGGCGCGCCCAGCCAATGCACCCGCCAGCCGGCATCACGCAGGGCCTCGGCCACGGCCAGTCCAGGGAAGATGTGCCCACCGGTCCCGCCAGCCATGATGAGGGCGCATTTCTGGCTTTTCATGCACGTCCCCCCCGCATCATCTGCTTGTTTTCCGAGTCGATGCGCAGCACGATCGCAATCGCGACCAGGTTCATCATGATGGCCGAGCCGCCGTAGCTCATCAGCGGCAGGGTCAGGCCCTTGGTCGGCAAGGCCCCCAGGTTCACGCCCATGTTGATGAAGGCCTGGAAACCGATCCAGATGCCTACGCCCTGGGCCACCAGACCTGCAAACACTTTGTCGAGTGCGATCGACTGACGGCCGATCACCATGATGCGCCGCGCCAGCCACAGAAACAGACAGATGACCGTGGTAACGCCCACCAGCCCGAACTCTTCACCGATGACGGCCAGCAGAAAATCGGTGTGGGCTTCGGGCAGCCAGTGCAGTTTTTCCACGCTACCCCCCAGACCCACGCCCCAGACCTCGCCGCGACCGATCGCGATCAACGAGTGGCTGAGCTGATAACCCTTGCCCAGCGCATGTTCTGCGCTGAAGGGGTCCAGGTAGGCAAAGATGCGTTCGCGCCGCCACGGCGACAGCATGATCATCATCACAAAGGCAAACACCAGGATGCCCAGGATCATGAAGAACATGCGGGCGTTGACGCCACCCAAGAACAGGATGCCCATGGCGATGGTGGCAATCACCAGGAAGGCCCCCATGTCCGGCTCGGCCAGCAACAGCACGCCGGTCAGCGCCACGGCCGCTCCCATGGGCCAGACCGCCTTGAAGAAGCGCTCTTTCACTTCCATCTTGCGCACCATGTAATCGGCCGCATAGATGATGGTTGCCAGCTTTGCCAGTTCGGAAGGCTGAAAGTTCATCACGCCCAGCGAGATCCAGCGCCGCGCGCCATTGACCCCTTTGCCGATGAAGGGGACCAGCACCAGCGCCAGCAACACCAGCCCCGTCACGAACATCGGCCTGGCCCATTTTTCCCAGGTTTCCATCGGCACCTGAAACGCCAGCACCGCCACGGCACCGCCCAGCAAGAGCGAAATGATGTGGCGGGTCAGGAAATGGGTCTGCGCATAACGCGCAAAACGCGGGTTGTCCGGCATGGCGATCGATGCCGAATACACCATGACCATGCCCCACATCAGCAAAGCCACCACCACCCAGACCAGGGCCTGATCGACCCCGTGCAGACGTGCGGCAGCGCCTGGGCTGTTCTTGGCAAATTCATAGCCCCCCAGGTTGACCGGCAGACCGTGCGGTGTGGCCGCCTCGGCTGAACCCGCGCCACCCAGCAGGCCACTGAGCCCCTGGCGCAGGCGTTGCATGATGGTGAGGGACTCGCTCACAACGTGCCCTCCATGCTCACACCTGCAGCGTCGGCCAGCTCGGCCACCGCAGCACGGAACACCTCGGCACGGTGCTCGTAGTTGCGGAACATGTCCAGACTGGCACAGGCTGGCGAGAGCAGCACGGCATCGCCCGACTGCGCCAGCTGTGCACTGATGCGCACGGCTTCGGCCAGATCGGCAGCATCCTGCATGGTGACACCAGCATCCTGCAAGGTTTGCCGGATGACCGGCGCGTCGCGCCCGATCAGCACCGCCGCACGCACGTGCTGGGTCACCGGCTCCAGCAAAGGCGAAAAATCCTGGCCCTTGCCGTCGCCACCCAAAATCACCACGATGCGGCGCTCGGCCCCCAGCCCCAGCAGTGCAGCCACGGTGGCGCCCACATTGGTGCCCTTGCTGTCGTCGAAATATTCGACTTCGTGGATGATCGCCACCGGTTCGACACGGTGCGGTTCACCGCGGTACTCGCGCAGGCCAAACAGCATGGGAGCCAGCGGACAACCGGCGCTGCTGGCCAGGGCCAGGGCGGCCAGCGCATTGACAGCGTTGTGACGGCCGCGGATGCGCAGCGCATCGGCCGGCATCAGGCGCTGGATGTGCAGCTCTTCCTCTTCGTCCTTGCGGCGCTTGCGGGTCTCATCGGCTTGCATCGCGCGCACCAGCCAGGTCATGCCATTGACGGTCTCGATGCCGTAGTCGCCAGGGCGCTTTGGCATGTCGCTGCCGAACGTGACGTGGGCGCGAAGCACCGGCTTTTGCAGCTTGACGCGGACGGGCTCGGGCAGCATGGCCATCACGGCCGAATCTTCACGGTTGAGGACCATCAGCGCCTGATTGCCGAAAATGCGGGCCTTGGCATCGGCATAGGCTTTCATCGAACCGTGCCAGTCAAGGTGGTCCTGGGTGACATTGAGCACCGTGGCGGCGGTGGGTTCAAAACCCTCGCTGCTGTCGAGCTGGAAGCTGGAGAGCTCCAGCACCCAGACTTCGGGCAGCACGCGCGCCATGGGATGCTGCTGCACAGGGGGCTCGATCACCACAGGTGCGGGTGCCTGATCGGTATCGAAGACTTCCTCGGCTGAGACCTCGACCGCCTCGGCTTCATCGTCGGGGGCTGCGGCAGGCGCTGGTGCCACCGGCTCGGCCTCGGCCGCCAGACGGGCAGCTTCGGCTGCCTGGGCCTCGCGTTCCTGCTGCTCCAGGGCCTGGGCATCGATCTGCGCCTGGGCGATTGCCTCACCCAGGGTGTCGAGCAGGGTCGGCCCGATGTTGCCGGCCACCTTGACCGTCTTGCCCGCACGTGCCACGAGGCGACCCGTGAGCGACGTCACCGTGGTCTTGCCGTTGGTGCCTGTGATGGCCAGAACCTGTGGCGCATAACCGTAATCTTGCTGGAGGCCAGCCAGCGCCGCGGCAAACAGGCTCAGTTCACCGCCTTGCCACAGACCGGCGGCGCGGGCAGCCTCCACCACCGGCGCCACCACCTCGGGTGCCAGACCCGGGCTGCGGAAGACAGCACGGATTGGCGTTCCCTCGATCAGCGCGGCGCTGAATTCACCGCTGGTGAAACGCACTTCAGGCCATTCGGCCTGCAAGGTGGCCAGCTGCGGCGGGGCCTCACGCGTGTCGGCCACGGTGACCACGGCGCCATGGCGGGCGCACCAGCGCGCCATCGCGAGGCCGGAGGCCCCGAGACCGAGGATCAGAACGTGGAGGTCGCGCAGCTGCTGCATGGCTTACCTCAACTTCAGGGTGGACAGGCCCACCAGGCACAACAGCATGGTGATGATCCAGAAACGCACGACGACCTGCGTTTCCTTCCAGCCGCTCTTTTCAAAATGGTGGTGCAGGGGCGCCATCTTCAGGATGCGGCGGCCCTCGCCGTATTTCTTCTTGGTGTATTTGAAGTAAGAGACCTGCAACATGACCGACAGGGCCTCGACCACGAAGATGCCGCCCATGATGGCCAGCACGATTTCCTGGCGCACGATGACGGCGATGGTGCCCAGCGCGCCGCCCAGCGCCAGCGCGCCCACATCGCCCATGAAGACCTGGGCCGGATGGGTGTTGAACCACAGAAACGCCAGACCGGCACCGGCCATGGCCGCGCAGAAGATCAGCAGTTCACCGGAACCCGGGATGTGCGGGAAGAACAGGTACTTGGAATAGACCGCGTTGCCCGTCACGTAGGCGAACACGCCCAGGGCCGATCCCACCATCACCACCGGCATGATGGCCAGACCGTCGAGTCCGTCGGTCAGGTTGACCGCATTGCTGGAGCCGACGATCACCAGGTAAGTCAGGATCACGAAGCCAAACACCCCCAGGGGGTAACTCACTTCCTTGAAGAAGGGCACCTGCAGACCGGCCTTGGGGGGCAGGTTGACGTCAAAACCGGACATGACCCAGTTGCCGAAGAGCTCGATGACCTTGAGGTTGTTGCTTTCGGAAATGCTGAACACGAGGTACAGCGCAGCGACCAGGCCGATCAGCGATTGCCAGAAATATTTTTCGCGTGAGCGCATGCCCTCCGGATCCTTGCGTACCACCTTGCGCCAGTCATCGACCCAGCCGATGGCGCCAAAACCCAAAGTGACGATGAGCACAATCCAGACGAAGCGGTTGGACAGGTCGAACCACAGCAATGTGGCCACGGCGATCGCGATCAGGATCAGTACGCCCCCCATGGTGGGCGTGCCGCTCTTGACGAGGTGCGTCTGCATGGCGTATTCGCGCACCGGCTGCCCGATCTTGAGCGCGGCCAGATGACGGATCACGCGGGGACCGGCCACCAGACCGATCAGCAAGGCGGTCATGGCCGACATCACGGCACGGAAAGTGATGTACTGGAACACGCGCAGAAAGCCCCACTCGGGGAACATCGACTGCAACCACTGGGCCAGGCTAAGCAGCATGGACCTCTCCCTTTTGAATGTCTTGTTCTTGCAAGGTCTGAACCACGCGCTCCATCTTCATGAAGCGTGACCCCTTGACCAAGATGCTCGATACGCTGCGCCACACGACCGAGACGGCTGCCTGCATCGCAGCCATGTCGGCGAAATGCTGGCCTTTTTGAGCGCCAAAGGCACGGTGTGCATGCAGGCTCAATTCACCCAGAGTGAACAGTGCCTCAATGCCTTTTTCGGCGGCATAGGCCCCCACCTCGGCATGGAACTCGGGGCCCTGGTTGCCGACTTCACCCATGTCGCCGAGCACCAGCAGGCGCGGGCCAGGCAGCTCGGCCAGCACGTCGATGGCCGCACGCACCGAATCCGGGTTGGCGTTGTAGGTGTCATCGACAAGCGAGATGCTGCCCGACGCCAGACTCAGGGCACGCGAGCGCCCCTGCACCGGTTCGAAAGCGGTCAACCCCTGCACCACCGCCGACAGCGGCACACCCGCCGACAGGGCGCAAGCGGCGGCAGCCAGCGCGTTCTTGACGTTGTGGCGCCCGGCAATGTGCAGCGTCAGCGGTGCGGTGCCCTGCGGGGTCTTGAGTGTGAACTGCCAGGCACCGGCATGCCAAAGCACCACGGCAGCGCTCACTTCCCCTTCAGACAACGCAAACCGGCAACGCGCACGCGCACCCGCCAGACCGTCCCACAAGGCGGTGTAGTCGTCGTCCTGTGGGTACACCGCCACACCGTCCGTAGGCAATGCCTGCAGCACAGCCCCGTTTTCTTCGGCCACGGCCTGCACAGTTTGCATGAATTCCTGGTGCTCGCGCTGCGCGTTGTTCACCAGCGCCACAGTGGGCTGGGTCAGTTTGGCCAGACAGGTGATCTCGCCAGGATGGTTCATGCCCAGCTCCACCACGCTGATGCGGTGATGGGGTCGCAAGGCCAGCAAGGTCAGCGGCACGCCAATGTCGTTGTTCAGATTGCCCTGGGTGGCATGGGCTGCATCGCCGGCATGGGCACGCAGGATGCTGGCAATCATCTGCGTCACCGTCGTTTTGCCGTTGCTGCCGGTCACCGCAATCAGCGGCAACTGGAACTGGGCGCGCCAGCCCGCAGCAAGCTCACCCAGCGCAACACGGCTGTCAGGCACGATCAGGGCCGGCAGACTGGCCGCGCGGGCTGCGGCCTCGCCAGAGGGTTCACAGAGCACTGCCGTGGCACCTTGCGCTGCGGCCTGGGCGATGAACTGGTTGGCGTCAAAACGCTCTCCGCGCAGGGCGACGAACAGGTCGCCCGCCTGCAGGGTGCGTGAATCCGTGTGCACCCGGGCCACGATGACGCCTTCGATGCGTTCGGCGCGGACTCCCGACAGCCAGCCGGTGGCCTGTGTCAGCGACAGCTGCATCGAAGAGGGGGACACGCTGCTCATGCCTGCTCCTCCTTCCAGCGCGCGGCCATGGCCATCTGCAGCTGTTCAACGTCCGAGAAAGGGTGGAACACACCGGCAACTTCCTGCGTGGTCTCATGGCCCTTGCCTGCCACCAGCACCACATCGGCGGGAGCGGCTTCACGCAATGCCGAGCCAATGGCGACGGCGCGGTCTTCGATCACGGAAGCCGCCCCAGGCCGCTTCAGGCCTGCGCACATCTGCGACAGGATCACTGCAGCCGATTCGCTGCGCGGGTTGTCGCTGGTCAGCACCAGACGGTCGGCCAGTGCCTCGGCAGCGGCAGCCATCAGGGGACGTTTTTGCGGATCGCGGTCGCCACCGCAACCAAACACGCACCACAGCTGGCCACCGCGTTCGCTGGCAAGCGGCTTGAGTGCCAGCAGTGCCTGAGTCAAGGCATCAGGGGTGTGTGCATAGTCCACCACCGCCACAGGCACGCCAGCGGTGCCTTGCGCGGGCACGACACGCTGCATGCGACCGGGGACGGCCTCAAGCTGTGCACAGGCCTGTGCAATCTTCGCCAGCGGCAGCCCTTGGGCACGCAAGGCGCCGATCACGCCCAGCAGATTGTCGATGTTGTAGTCGCCGGCCAACGTCGTGTCGATGCGGCACAGCGCATCGCCTTCGCGCACCTCGAAGCTCAGACCTTCCCGGCTGGGCAAAGGCCAGGCGCGCAGTCGGGCGTCCTGCCGACGTGAGCAGGTCCACAGGTCCAGGCCGGTGTCGGCCAGTTCGGCGGCAAGCTTGAAGCCTTGCGGATCGTCGATGTTGACGACCGCCGATTGCAAACCTTCCCAGGAAAACAACTGGCGCTTGGCCGCCCAGTAGGCCTGCATGGAGCCGTGATAGTCCAGGTGGTCCTGGGTGAAATTGGTGAACACGGCCGTACGGATGCGGGTGCCGTCCAGACGGTGTTCGGCAATGCCGATCGAGGATGCCTCCATCGCGCACAGCTGCGCACCCGCTTGCAGCATCTGACGGAAGCTGCGCTGCAGCAACACCGGGTCAGGCGTGGTCATGCCGGTGTAGTCCAGCTCAGGCCAAAGCCCGACGCCCAGCGTGCCCACCACACCGCAACGCTGGCCAATGGCCGGATGGGTCAAAGCCTGCGCCAGCCAGCAGGCGGTCGAGGTTTTCCCGTTGGTGCCCGTGACGGCCATCACGCGCAGGGTCTGCGTAGGCGCTTCGTAATAGGCATCGGCCACCAGACCGGTGCGCTCCTTGAGTTGCGACAAGGCCGCGACACGGTCAGCAGGCTGCAGGTCTTGCCACCGTGCGCTGCCCTCGCACTGCATCAGGCACACACTGGCCCCTTGCTCAAAGGCACGGGCCATGTATTGGCGTCCGTCGGTGGCCGCACCGGGCCAGGCAATGAAACCATCACCGGGCTGTACGCGGCGGCTGTCGGTGCGCAATTCGCCGGTGACATGCTGGCGCAGCCACTGGGCGGCCTGCACAGGCGTTTGGAGTTCTATCATCAGAAAGACTCCTCCACCGCTTTGGCCACCACCTGCGGCTTGACCGACAAGTCCGGCTGGATACCCAGCAGGCGCAGGGTCTGCTGCACCGTGGTGCTGAACACCGGCGCTGCCACCTCGCCACCAAAATAACGCCCGTTGCTGGGCTCGTCAATCATCACCGCCACCACAATGCGAGGCTGATCGATCGGTGCCATGCCCACGAAAAAGCCCCGGTATTTCTTGCCGGCGTAGCCCTTGCCTTCCTGCTTGTGCGCGGTGCCGGTCTTGCCACCGACCGAATAGCCGACGGTTTGCGCTTTCGGCGCTGTACCACCCGGTGCAGCCGCCATGTTGAGCATCTTGCGCACGGCACGTGCGTTTTCCGCACTGAACACACGCACCCCCTGGACCTGCTGCTCCGCCTTGAGCAAGGTCGTCGGCACAATCTCGCCATCGCGCGCAAAAACGGTATAGGCCCGGGCCACCTGGAACAGGCTGCCAGAAATGCCGTAGCCGTAACTCATGGTGGCCTGCTCGATGGGGCGCCAGGTCTTGTAGGGGCGCAAGCGGCCGCTGACGACCCCGGGAAATGGGATCTGGGGCTTCTGACCGAAGCCCACGGCGCTGTACATCTCCCACAACTCGCGCGGCTCGATCTGCATCGCCATCTTGACGGTGCCCACGTTGCTGGACTTCTGGATCACCTCGCTGACCGACAGCACTCCGTGTGGATGCGCATCGGTGATGGTCGAGCCAGTGATGGTGATGCGCCCTGGCGCGGTCTGAATCGGTGTCTCGGGCTTGACCAGGCGTTTTTCCAGGGCGAGGGCCACAGGAAAAGGCTTCATGGTGGAGCCCGGCTCGAAGGTATCGGTCAAGGCGCGGTTACGCAGCTGCTCGCCGCTGAGATTGACACGTTTGTCCGGCGAATAGCTGGGGTAGTTGGCCAGCGCCAGCACCTCACCCGACTGGGCGTCCAGCACCACCACGCTGCCGGCCTTGGCCTTGTGCTCCTGCACGGCTTCACGCAGTTTCTGGTAAGCGAAGAACTGGACCTTGCTGTCGATGGACAGCTGGATGTCCTGGCCATCTTCTGGCGGCACCGCATCGCCCACGGCCTCGACCACACGGCCCAGTCGGTCCTTGATCACACGGCGCGAGCCCGGCTTGCCCGACAGCTGCTTCTGAAAAACCAGTTCCACGCCTTCTTGACCCTGGTCTTCCACATTCGTGAAGCCGACGATGTGGGCTGCAGCTTCACCCTCGGGGTAAAGACGCTTGTATTCCTTGATGCTGTAAATGCCCTTGATGTCCAAGGCCAGGATTTCCTTGACCACCGACTCATCCATCTGGCGACGCAGCCAGACAAAGGTCTTGTCTTCGTCCTGCAGCTTCTTTTCCAGTTCGGGCATGCCCATGCCCAGCAGTTTGGCCAGCTGGCGCAGTTTGGCTGGATCGCGCTCCAGGTCTTCCGGGTTGGCCCAGATGCTGGGTGCCGGCACACTCGACGCCAGCAGCATGCCGTTGCGGTCGAGCACGCGGCCGCGGTTGGCCGGCAACACCAGCGTGCGCGCAAAGCGCACTTCACCCTGACGTTTGAAGAAATCGTTCTCGATGACCTGCACATAGGCTGCCCGAGCAATCAGCCCCATGAAGCCGAGCGCAATGGCCGCGACAATCAGTTTGCTGCGCCAGACCGGCGTCTTGCTGGCCAGCAAGGGACTGGAGCTCAGCTGCACACTGCGGCTCATGGGCGAGCCTCCTGCTTGCCTGCACCCTGCGGCGCGCTCACATATTGCGTGATGCCGGGGTTGACCATGCGCATCTGCAGCTGCTGGCGCGCAATCTGTTCGACGCGCAATGGCGTGGCCTGCGCGCGGCGCTCCACCTGTAAGCGGTCATGCTCCACTTCAAGCCTGGCAGCCTCTTTGCCTTCGGCCTCCAGCGCCATGAACAGACGGCGGGATTCGTACTGCGAGTGCACCAGCGCCAGCGCGCTGGCGACCACCGCCAGCAGCAGCAACACGCTCAGGCGGGTCATGCCGGCACCTCCGTGCGCTGCGCCACGCGCATGATGGCGCTGCGTGCACGCGGGTTGGCCGCTACTTCGGCTTCTGAAGGCTTGATGCGGTCCAGCGCCTGCAAGTGCATCGCTTTCGGCTGGGCAAACGGCACACGGCGGTCCACCACTTCCTTCGAATGTCTGGCGATGAACTGTTTGACGATGCGGTCTTCCAGGGAGTGGAAACTGATCACCACCAGACGACCGCCCGGACGCAGCACGCGCAAGCTGGCCGCTAGCGCCTGTTCGAGCTCTTCAAGCTCGGCATTGATGAAAATCCGAAGAGCCTGAAATGTCCGCGTTGCAGGGTTCTGGCCCGGCTCGCGGGTTTTGACCGTGTCAGCCACGAGCTGGGCCAGTTCAGCGGTGCTTGAAATTGGGCCCCGCTCCTGTCGGCGAGCCACAAGCGCCTTTGCAATCTGAAAAGCAAACCGTTCTTCGCCATAGTCACGTATCACCTCCGTGATTTGATCGACCGTTGCGGTCGCCAGCCAGTCGGCCACGCTTTCGCCGCGCGTGGTGTCCATGCGCATGTCCAGCGGACCGTCAAAACGAAAAGAAAAACCCCTCACGGGGTTGTCGATCTGAGGGGAGCTGACCCCGAGGTCCAGCAAGACCCCGTCGACACTGCCATCAGGCAGATCTGCCAGATGCGAAAAACCTTCATGACGGATGGCAAAGCGGGCATCCTGGATGCGGCCAGCTTCGGCGATCGCATCGGGATCCTTGTCAAAAGCCAACAGGCGCCCTCGCACAGACAGCCGAGAGAGAACCAGGCGCGAATGGCCACCACGACCAAAAGTACCGTCGACATAACTGCCATCCGCGCCCGCGGCGCTGCCCAGCAAAGCATCGACCGCCTCGCTCAGCAACACCGTGGTATGGATCAGAGGCTGCTCACTCATGTCCATCAGAACGAAAAGTCCTTGAACACGTCGGGCATTTCGCCCTGCATGGCCTGCGCCTCTTGCGCTTCGTAGGTGCCCTTGTCCCACAACTCGAAGTGGTTGCCCATGCCCAAGAGCATGGTGTCTTTGGAAATGCCTGCTGCCTGACGCAGCTCAGGGGAGATCAGCACACGGCCGGTGCCGTCCATCTCCACATCCATGGCATTGCCCAGAAAAATGCGCTTCCACCACTGTGCGGACATGGGCAATTGGGCGATGCGTTCGCGGAATTTCTCCCACTCGGGACGGGGAAACACCATCAGGCAACCGTGTGGGTGCTTGGTGATGGTCAGCTGTCCCTGGGCCATGGCGCTGAGGACGTCACGGTGCCGGGTCGGCACAGAAAGCCGCCCCTTGGCATCCAGACTCAGCGATGAAGCCCCTTGAAACACTGCAACAACCTCTTCCAGTGGAAAGCACAAAGTGAAGGCACTTTCCCCCACTTAATTGCACTTTTTTGCACTGTAGCAGGAAATCCATGCCTCACAAGGGGCCGAATCAGGTTTTTTTCAATTAAATCAATGGCTTAGAGAGGTTTTGATAGAAATTTGACAGGATTTTTTCCTTGAGAATTAGGCACTTAGACAAGGCACTGAAAGTAATGCCTGAAGGATAGAAAAATTGTAAAAATCTTGAAATACGGTGTTGTCGCAACCAACAAAAAGGCCCCTGCATGCAGGGGCCTGGCAAGCGGCATTTGGCAAACAGGTCAGTCGCCAAACATCTTCTGCTTGAGTTCGCGGCGCTGCTGCGCCTCCAGCGAGAGTGTGGCCGTCGGACGGGCCAGCAGACGCCCCACACCAATGGGCTCACCCGTCTCGTCGCAGTAACCATAGTCACCTGCATCGATGCGTGCGATGGACTGCTCGATTTTCTTGAGCAATTTGCGCTCACGGTCGCGGGTGCGCAGCTCCAGTGCGTGCTCTTCTTCAATGGTGGCGCGGTCGGCCGGATCGGGCACGACCACCGTATCTTCACGCAGGTGCTCGGTGGTTTCGCCGGCGTTGTTCAGGATGCCCTGCTTGAGCTGGACCAGCTTGAGGCGGAAAAATGCCATCTGCACATCGTTCATGTACTCGGCATCGGGCATGGCCAGCACTTCGGCATCGGTCAGCTGTTCGACTGGCTTGTTTTTCCAGTTGTTGGCCAGCTTGGGGTCTTTTTTGGCGGGTGCTGCAGGGACAGGCAAAACGGTAGTGGGCATGGAGGGTAAGAAACTGGCTTTGGCTGCCGTCGAGGCCACAGCTTGCGGCATGGACGGCACAGTGATCTGGGCCAGCCGCGCCGAGGGGCGGCTGGAGCGAACGGGCAGGTCGGGCGTTGCAGACGCCAACATGGGCTGGGCGACTGCAACTGGAGCAGGCGATGGCTTGACTTCCGGTTTGGCTTTGACAGCCACTGGGGGCTGCACAGCCTTGGGCGTTGGCGCCGCCTTCTTGGTGGAAGCTGCTGCCTTGGGTGCAGCCACTGGCTTGGCCACCGGCTTGCCTACAGCCACCGCTTTGGAGGGCACCGCCTTTTTCGCAGGCACCTTGACAGAGACGGCTTTCTTGGCTGGCACCGCCTTCTTGGCAGGCACCTTGGCCGCTGGCTTGGCTTTGGCTGGAGCAGCCTTGGCTTTGACCGGGGCCGCTTTGGCCTTGGCAGGGGCCGCCTTGGCTTTGGCCGGCGCCACTTTGGCTTTCACGGGTGACTTGGCGGACACCTTTTTGGACGGGGCGGCGACCTTGACCGGCGCTTTCGCAACGGTTTTTGTCGCTTTCTTGGCGGGTGTCTTCACGTCATGTCTCCTGGCGATGCCAGCAGGTTGCCCTGCTGCCTGGCGCCGTAGCTTGCCACTGGTCCGGGGTCGTTCCCAGCGACATGGGTATGCCTTTGTTTGACCTTCTGAGGCAGACGCCCTGGAAATAGGGCGCCTTACAGGCCGGGCATTGTAGCGACTGAAGCCATCAAAATCCCGACACTGCTTATAAATTCGGCATCCAATCCATAACAGATACCAAAGTCGTCAAACCAGGGATTGCTCCAGTCCCTGGATCAGGATGTCACGCGGCAAGTCGATGCCGATGAACACCATCTTGCTGGTGCGTGGCTCATGGTCCTGCCAAACCGGCCCCAGGTCGCTGCCCATGAGCTGGTGCACCCCCTGGAAGATGACTTTGCGCTCGGTGCCTTTCATGTTCAGCACGCCCTTGTAGCGCAGCATCTTGGGGCCGTACACATTGACGATGGCGCCCAGGAAATCTTCGAGCTTGGCCGGATCGAAGGCCCGGTCGGACTTGAAGACAAAGCTCTTGACATCGTCGTCGTGGTGATGGTGGTGCGGGTGGTGGCAGTGCTCACCGTGTTCGTGGTGATGGTGCTCATGGCCGCAATGTTCGCCATGTTCATGGTCGTGGTCGCAGTGCTCGCCATGTTCGTGCTCATGCCCATGGTGGTGGTCATGATCGCCGGCGTTCAGGAAGTCCGGGTCGATGTCCAGCTTGGCGTTGAGGTTGAAACCGCGCAGGTCAAAGACTTCCTTGATCGGCACCTCGCCGAAATGCACCACCTTGTGCGGCGCACGTGGATTCATGTGCTTGAGGCGATGCTGCAACGCGGCCAGCTCGTCAGCGGAGACCAGATCGGCCTTGCTGATGAAGATCTGGTCGGCAAAGCCCACCTGGCGCTGGGCTTCGACGCGGTCGTTGAGCTGCTGCTGGGCGTGTTTGGCATCCACCAGCGTGAGGATGGAGTCGAGCAGGAAGGTCTCGGCGATCTCGTCGTCCATGAAGAAGGTCTGCGCCACCGGGCCGGGATCGGCCAGGCCCGTGGTCTCGATCACCACCCGGTCAAACTGCAGCAAGCCCTTGCGGCGCTTGGCGGCCAAGAGCTGCAGCGTGGCACGCAGGTCTTCGCGGATGGTGCAGCAGACACAGCCGTTGCTCATCTGGATGATCTGCTCGTTGGTCTCCGACACCAGAATTTCGTTGTCGATGTTTTCCTCGCCGAACTCGTTTTCGATCACCGCCAGCTTCATGCCGTGGCTCTCCGACAGCACGCGCTTGAGCAGCGTGGTCTTGCCCGAGCCGAGAAAGCCGGTGAGGATG
>VFQS010000481.1_pt1 | contig 44378 bp, 35 predicted proteins | sample 3512361 | NCBI WGS metagenome assembly VFQS01 (sample SAMN10412375, study PRJNA504923) | tailings metagenome | isolation source: Relicate 1 Philex TSF3 active mining | place: Philippines
TTGTGGGCATTGTAATGGTACCGGATATCGCGGGCGTATGGGGGTGTATGAATTGTTAGAAATGACGAAGGCGGTAGTCGATGCTGCCCATAGCGAAGACAATGCGTATTTTATGGAAGTGGCGAAGCGTCAAATGAACGGTCGAACCTTGCGTAAGAATGCGATCGATTTGGTGCTCAGTGGTGTGACTACGGTTAGTGAAGCGATGCGTATTAGTAATCAAATTGAAGAATAGGCTAAGGCATGCCATTTTTTGCTTATAAAGCGCGAAATTCGCGCGGCGAATTAATTGAAGGCGTCATGGAAAGCGCGGACGCGGATGGTGTTGCGAAACAGCTATTCGGCATGGGCATATCGCCTACGCAAATTGAATTGACAACGAATACTTCTGGTAACAAAGAACTCAATTGGTGGCAGAGTTTTTGGGAGAAAAAGGTTCAAGCTTTAGACGTGCAACTCTTTAGTCGTCAACTGCATACGTTAATACGCGCTGGTGTTCCGATTATGCGCGGATTAGCTGGGTTGCAAGAATCTGCGGTAAGTCGGGCTTTTCGTAGTGTGATTCAAGATTTGCGTGAGTCTTTAGATACCGGCCGCGAATTGTCCGCAGCAATGCGTAGACATCCGAAAGTGTTCTCCATGTTCTTTATTAGTATGGTCCGCGTTGGCGAAATGACGGGACGCTTAGATACGATTTTTTTGCGCTTATCTGAGCACATGGAATTTGAACGTGAGATGCGCAATCGGGTTAAAACTGCATTGCGTTATCCGATGTTTGTGATGATCGTGATGTTAGTTGCGATCATTATCGTAAATATTTTTGTGATTCCTGCGTTTGCCAAAGTGTTTGCTGGCTTTAATGCTGAGTTGCCTCTGATGACGCGCTTTTTGCTGAATATGTCTGAGTTTTTTGTTGATTACTGGATTTTGCTATTTGGAATCAGTCTCGGTGCAGCGATCCTGTTCAAGAATTTTATCTCCACAGTTGCGGGGCGGTTTTGGTGGGATCGACAAATATTGCAGTTCCCGATATTTGGACGCATCGTATTAAAAGCGACCTTGGCGCGATTCGCTCGCAGCTTTGCTTTATCAAGCAAGAGCGGCGTTCCTATCGTGCAAGCATTAACTGTCGTATCGAGTACCGTTGATAATACTTATATCGCCAGTCACGTCGATCAAATGCGAGAAGGAGTAGAGCGCGGCGATAGTATTTTAAGAACGGCTTCGGCAAGTGGTGTATTTACACCAGTCGTATTGCAAATGATCGCGGTCGGCGAAGAAACAGGCGCCTTAGATGAGTTGATGGACGAAATCGCGCTGATGTATGAAGGTGAAGTTGAGTATGAACTCAAGAATTTATCTGCAAACATAGAACCGATTTTGATTGTTTCTTTGGGAGTGATGGTGTTGATACTGGCACTGGGCATCTTCTTACCGATTTGGGATCTTGGTCGTGTCGCGCTGCAGAAATAGTGATGCAATAATATTGACTCTGGTATTTGTCACGTGCCTTTGCGATTTATCGTAGAGGATTTATCAAAAAGTTTGTTATGATGTAAGAGCACAAGTCAAACAGTGAAACTTTATCAAAGTGGTATTGTGGATTTTGTGGATGAGTCGAAATAATGACAAGAAGTATTTGAATAGATAGATTGAAATAACTGATTGGAAAAAAGCAATGAAAAAGACGCAAACTGGTTTTACTTTAATTGAATTGATCGTCGTGATTACGATTTTGGCATTACTCTCTGCCTATGCATTGCCACGATTTGCCGCTTTACAAACAGAAGCGCGTATCGCCAAGATGAATGGTGCATTGGCCTCACTAAAATCAGGTGCAGCTTTGGCACGTTCGATACAATTGACGCAGCAACTCGCCCCTAACACTTCAGTCGTGATGGAAGGCGCAACGATTCCAATGGCGAACGGATACCCAACAACTGCCTTAACTGGTATTCCAGTTGCAGCAGGTCTATCCACACCTGATTTCGTATTGACGGTGACCTCTGCAACGGTGTTTCGTGTCTCAGCAGATGCCAATCATCCTAACTGTGCTGTCACTTACACGGTTCCAGCCGCTGCGGGTTCGCCACCGACGTACAATGCCACAGGATTGACGGCAGCAAACTGCGCGTAATCATACTGCTATAGATGTTCTAGTCTGTTTTGAATCTAAATTGAAATCAAATTAATTTTTAATGTGTAGAAATCTAGTCCATGATTTCTACACGGAGAATTCAAAACAGACTTTCTTCCGCATTCGGTGTCATTTATTTTTCTGCTTAAATTGATTGCCTTCTTATGCGAAATTTTTTGCCCACTATTACAGACACATTTACAAGCACATTCAGAACCAGATTCAATCACGGCTTTACGATGGTTGAGTTGATTTTAGTGCTGGTTGTATTTGGTATTCTCTCCGCGATTGCACTTCCTCGATTCTCAGATCGAGTTGATTTTGATGCTCGCGGTTTTTTTGATCAAACCCAAAACATGATTCGTTTCGCGCAAAAGACGGCGATTGCTCAGCGTCGTCCAGTTTGGGTGCAAATCGGTCAAGCAGATGGCGTAATTTGCCTAACGTATGTGCAAGTGAATGCGAATTGTCAGAACGACGCCGGTGCTCCTGTGATGAGTCCCGGCGAGCAGAATTGGTTTCGCAGAACCGCTCCCGCCGATGTGAGTTTTGGCGCAGGTGCCGTATTTTCATTTAACGCCTTGGGCCAACCCAATCCAAATACTGTGCAAACTGTGAGCTTATTTCAGAATGCAACGCTAGCTGTCGGCACAATTCGTGTAGAAGCTGAGACCGGCTATGTACACTAAAGCTCAGATCACTAGAACAAGGCTAATCAACGCCCGACAAGTTGGCGTCACTCTTGTGGAATTAATCTTGTTCATTTTAATTGTCAGTGTTGCCGTAATTGGGGTGACGCGAATCATGAACTTAACTAGCGTGGCGAGCACCGATCCTCTGCGTGAAAAGCAAGCTCTGGCGATTGCCGAATCATTATTGGAAGAAGTACAGTTACAGGCATTTACTTATTGCGACCCAGATGACGCTAACGCAATGACTGCGAATAATCCAGCTGGTTGTGCAACCAGCGTACAGGGATTGGGGCCAACTGCGGGCGAGACACGATATGGTTCGCCGAGCTTTGATAATGTTGGCGATTATCATAATTTCGAGATGACACCCGCTGATCCGATTAAAGATATTCAAGGGCAAGTGATTGTGGGATTAGGAAGCTACAGCGCAAGCGTGCAAGAAACAGAAGACTTAGGCGGCGATCGTATCCGTATTGATGTTACTGTTAGTGTTGATAATTTAAGCGTCAGTTTGACTGGTTATCGTTACCGTTACGCGCCTAGAGCGACGCCTTGATATGCATATTTCTGTTTCTACTTATCAGCGTGGTTTTACCTTGGTTGAAGCGATCATTGTGATCGTGATTACTGGGATTTTGGCGGTTGTTGCCGCGAGTTTTATTAGCCGACCAATTGAGCAATATCGCGATTTGAGTCGACGTGCCGAACTCACAGAGAGCGCGAATTCCGCGATTCGGCGCATGTCACGTGATTTGCATTTGGCATTGCCAAATAGTGTGCGTCAAGCTGATACGGCTTGCGTTGAATTTTTGATTACCAAAGATGGTGGTCGTTACCGTGCTGCTGAACCCGGCAATGTCATGCAGTTTGAGAGTACCTCTGGTACACAGTTTGATGTGATTGGTCCACTGAATAGTGCGCCACAAGCAGGTGATTTTATTGTGGTGTACAACTTAGGCATACCCGGTGCGGATGCTTATCAGGCGAGTTATCGCGGAATTGTAGGTGCTGGTTCCACCAATGCCACAATCAATTTAAGTACAGCTATCCAAAATCCAATTGAGTCGCCGGCTAAACGATTTTTCGTATTGCCGGGGGCGAGTCCGGCGGTTAGCTTCGTTTGCCAAGGTACAGGCACCGATGCAGGCGGTAATGGAACTGGACGTCTGTATCGTGTGTCAAACTATGCGATTGTGTCAGCATTAGGCACTTGTCCCGTACTTCCTGCAAATACGACTCAACCATTGTTGGCGGAACATGTGTCAAGCTGTAGCTTTAATTATGCCAGTGGCGTTACCGAGCGTAGCGCCGTGTTATCGATTAGTTTGGGATTAATGCGCTCGGGTGAGTCGGTCAATTTATATCAGGATGTGAATATCAGCAATGTGCCATAACGCTTCAAGTCAGTTGAAAAGCCGTTCACCTGCTATGTTGCTACCAAAATTAGCAGCTCGCGGTTTTTCATTGGTATCGGCTATTTTTTTGCTAGTGATTTTGGCTGCATTAGGGATCTTTATGCTGTCGATTTATACCTCGCAACGCACGATTTCCAACCAAGATGTGCGAGGTGTGTTGGCTTATCAAGCAGCGAAGGCGGGAATTGAAGCGGCTACCTTTGCGATATTAGCTCCAGAGAATGCCGCAGTTGTGAATACCATTTTTAACGGCTGTACTGCGGGCATGGCCGCACCAACTTTGGACGGCGCATTGACCGGATTTAATGTGACGATTGATTGTCAACTTACGACGACCACAGAGGCTGAAAATACGATACGTGTTTACCAAATTACTTCGACAGGGCGTTCAGGCAATGCTCCTTCAAGTGATTTTGTTGAGCGGCAAATTTCCGCAAGTATTAGTACTTGCAGAATTGGTGTTACGGGCCTTGCAACAGATCCACCGTGTTAATGATATTTTCTTGTTAAATTTAATTGAATTTGTTTGAGTCAGTGTGATTTTATTAGGCTTAAAAATGAGTAAGCAAACGCATGATCAGTTACTTCAATCCTGTGCCAGAATCTGCTGGATTTTTTGCGTGACTTTCTTAGTCACTATCATTGGTTTTTCTACGCATGAAGTGCGTGCGCAAACCACCATAGAATTTAATAGCACAGGTGGAACGAATGCAACGAATGGCCTGCATTTTTATATAGACAGGTCGAGCAAGATACAAGTGCGACGTTTGAATAATACTGGTCAAGTTTATAGCCCGACTGCCTTACCGCAAACCAATCCTAATAGTCTAGACAACGGCGTGTTTATTCGTGCCAATGGTCGTTTGTATGGTCCATCACACACCGTCAGTACGTTTAACCCAAGTGGCGGTATGTATAACACTTACAGTATTTCGGCCGCACTGCCTGCCAATCCAGCGGTTCCTGGCGTCCAACAAAGAGCGACAAGTTTGCTGGGTATTAATAGTGGTCCTCAGGTCTCGATTTTGTGGAAGTACACCACGCCATTTGATTTTTTAACCGCAGAAGTGACTTTAACGATTCCGGCAACTTATCCGGTTAGTGCATCTAATCCTGTTCGTTATTATCATGTGTTTGACACTTACCTTGGTGGTAGCGATAGTGGGTGTGGTGTGAATGTTGCCGGTACTTACCGAATTGTGGGAACCTACTCGAGTCTGGGCGGTGCTAATCCTTGCCCAACCAGCACCGCATTACCGACGACAGGAACTATTGTAGAGTCTTTCCGTGAACGGGCGCCACCAACGCCGCCACCTGGCGGTAGTACTGTCAGTACTTTCAGTAGTTATTGTGCAGCGGGTTGGAATACATTTTTCTCCAATGGCTCTCCTAATTGCTCCGTTCAACAAGCAGGTGCATTGAGCAACACCATTACAACGACCTTGCAAGATACAGGGATAGGTATAGCCTATGATTTTACCGCGCCCGGTGTGTACACCTTCAGTTATGACTTTGTGATTGGATCAACCGTGGTGCCGGATTATGATCATATCGAAATTCGTCATGATGGCAGTGCAACGCAATGTCCTGAACCAGTTCAAGTGCTTGCCTGTACTTCTCCTATCGTTCCATGCCCAGATTTGAATATTGTGAATACGGGTACGTTAACTGGATCTATTTCTTTTTCTCCTACCGCAACTGGAACGAGTTGGACGCCGTCGACTTTTTCTTTGGGATCGACTGCTAGCATCGCGAATCTCGTTCTTCAAGCCAATGCTGCGTCTGCCGGCACATACACGATGTTCGCTAGTGGTTTGAGTAAATTGCCGCTGAATGGTACGCGCTGTGTAGTGAATGGTGTAGCGCAAGCAAGCTGCCAAATAACGATAGCCAATACACCTTGTGTTGCTAAATTCGAGTGTATGGAAACTGGTTTAGCGTATGTCGAGACTGACCGCACTCCGCTGTATACGAAATTGGCCAACACAGGCTTTCGTTTTGATGTTTTAGCGCTGCAAGCATCTGGCGCGCTTGCCAACACCTATGCAGGAAATGTCGTTGTTGAACTCTACGATAAAATGAGTGCAGCGTCGTGTTCCGCTATAACGCCAATCGCATCACAAAATTTAACTTTTGCAGCGGCAGACAATGGTAGAAAAACACTCACTGCAGATTTGCTGCTTGCCAGAGCCTACAAACATGTAGGATGTCGAGTGCGTGAAAGCGCAGGCGTTGCACCTGTGACAGCTTGTTCGTCGGATGGATTCTCAGTTCGTCCCACCAACTTTACAACGATTACTTCAAGCGCCAATGCAGATGCAGCAGGAAATAACCCAACAGCAACGCCAATCATCACTGCTGGCGCAAACTTTAGCTTAACCGCAAATACTGGTGTCGTTGGTTACGATGGCACGCCTAAAGTGAATCCTGCTTTACTTGAGTGGTTGAATGTTCCGTCCGTGATCAATGGCGGTAGGCCAGCACCTGGCACTGGAAATCTAACCGGAGAATTTACGCTTGCCGCCAATTCGTTAAACGGAAACGGTGCTACAGGTAGTGAATTTAAGTATGACGAAGTTGGCTATTTTAGATTTAAACCACGCGGCGTCTATGACGATAGTTTTGTCAACAGTTCTGGATCCGCTGACGTGGCGAATGGCGATTGTACGAATGACACATCGAATAGCCTGGTTGGTGGTAAGTATGGATGTCAGTTCGCTAACCTCGCACCAACGAATTATTTTGGTCGATTTATTCCCCATCACCTTTTAATTAGTGGTGCGGCTGTTGTTGAAGCCTGCACGCCCGCCACAGCATTCACCTATTTTGGACAAGATGGATTCACCACTAATTTCACAATGACTGCGCAAAACAGCACGAACACGACAACGCAAAATTACACCAGCGTTTACGCGAAATTTATTCCTACAGTCTACGCAAATTACGCATTCACAATCAGCGGTGCCCCTGCTGGCGCGGTACTAAGTTCTAGTGCGACAGCACCGACCGGCACATGGCTTAGCGGCACGCTAAATGCGTCAGCAAAGCATCAAATCTCTCGACCAACCGCTTTAGCGAATGAAACCTTGATCGATGTCTTGGCGAATCCAAGTGATGGCGAGGTTCCCGCAAGTACTGCGGTTTTACTAGGAAAGAGTTTGCAACGCTATGGTCGTTTGAAGTTGCAAAGTGCTTACGGTTCAGAAATGTTGGATTTGCCTGTGCCATTTTTTGCTGAATATCGAATCGCTGATCAATGGAGAAGAAATAGTGATGATAGTTGTACGCCTATCCTCGCACCAAGCTCTGGTAACGGTTTGATTTTTTATAGCCCAGAGACAACGACCAATAAATTAAGTGCGGGCGAAACCATTGCGACGGTGAGTGCGACAGGGAAGTTGGTTGCTGGTCAGAGTCAGTTAAAGTTTTCCAAACCTGGCTTAGGTAATAGTGGTTTCTTGGATATGGATATTCCGGTTAGTAGTTGGCTTAAGTTTCCTTGGCGAGGTGGTGCCGCGGCAATTAATCCAACAGGCAAAGTCAAATTTGGAGCATATAAGAAATCAAATCAATTTATTTATGTGAGAGAAGTTCATTGAGTTGAGAGTTCGACTGCAGCGATGCAGCGATCGCGCCACGTTCATTTCGCACTTGCACAATACAAGTCGATCAAGTGGGCGAACATCATCAATACGACAACAAAACAAAGCGCAATGATTGACAACAAGCTCATATTATCTTAACGTCAAGCAATATTGCTGAATTGGGTTTACGCATGGGATTATTCTCAAAAAATAAGAAAAACGCCGAAATCATGGCAATTCGTCTTGGTAAGGATGGGCTTTATTCTGCCTCGGTTCGATTTTCCTCAGGTGGTTTGCCGGTCTTAGAATTTCTATCGTTTTATCCGAAAGCCGAACAAGCCTGGCCAGTATTGCTAGAACGCTTGGCGCGCGAGACACCAGCCAAGCAAAAGCAATGTTTATTGCAATTGAGTGCTAATGATTACCAATGGTTTGCGATGGACGCACTCAATGTGCCAGCGGATGAATTAAAAAATGCACTCGTTTGGCGTCTGAAAGAATTGATTGATTATCCAATTGAATCGGCCAGTTTTGATGTTTTAACGGTTCCCGGTGATATACAAAATGGTGGACGTAATCAATCATTAATTGCCATCGTAATCGCAAATCAGCAGTTGGCACTTCAACAAAACTTGTTTGCCGATGCGAAGTTACCCTTGAGTGTGATCGACGTGCCGGAGATTGCGCAACGAAACCTTTCTGCTCGCCTCGAGGTCGAAGGGCGTGGTTTGGCAATGCTATCGTTTGATGTACATGGTGGATTATTAACCGTCACCTATGGTGGTGAATTGTATTTGTCGCGGCGATTGGATATCACCTCAACTGATTTAGGCACGCAAGATATACGAGAACGTGATGCGAGTTTTGAGCGAATTTCTTTAGAATTACAAAGATCGCTTGATCACTTTGATCGTCAGCATAATTACATTACGACAGCAAAGTTGGTGGTGTCTCCATTAGGTGAGGTCGCAACATTGTTACAGCAGTATTTGGCTAGCAACATGTATTTGCCTGTTGAGATTATGGATCTCGCTCAGATCGTCAATTTAGAGAAAATTCCTGAACTGAAATCGGCTGAACGACAAGGGGCATTTTTGTCGATCATTGGTGCAGCTTTACGTCAAGAAGCGAGTGCTACATGAGTCAGCAAATCAATCTTTTTAACCCAAGTTTATTAAAGCGAAAAGATTACTTTTCTGCTTTGAACTTGCTTGTTTTATTGGCGCTTAGCTTACTCATTGTCGTTCTGGGATTTGTTTATACGCGTGCGCAAGTAAATACAGCGAAAATGAATTCTGAGCAGGCCGCGAACAAGCTCACGACTTTGACCAACCAAGTCAATGCCTTACGTGAAGCGCATGCCGCACGTTTAAAAAATCCGGCGCTAGCGCAAGAGCTAGCGGCAACTGAGTCATCGCTGTTACGTCGCCATCAAATTGCGCAAATTTTACAAAATAGTCAGTTCGGAAATACCGATGGATATTCATCTTATTTAAGTGCATTTGCGCGTCAGATTCCGCAGAATTTGTGGATTACAGGATTTACTTTAGAGGGAGCTGGTTACGATTTGATTTTGAATGGACGCACTTTGCAAGGTGAATTAGTACCGCTATATGTGACACAGTTAAAGCGTGAGCCAATTATGCAAGGTAAGACATTTTCGACCTTGCAAATGGAAAGGCCGATGTTGCCAGTACCTGCTGCCGTCAGTGCCGCTGATCCAAAGAAATTGCCTGAGCCCGCACCTTATCTTGAATTTCAATTGCATTCGACCGGCATGGCAGAAAAAGCAGACAAAGAAAAAACAGCGGGGGCTAAAACACCATGAAGAAAATATGGTCCAGTCTCTTGGCAAAAATAGATGCGCTGTCCATGCGTGAACGCGCGATATTATTTGCGCTATGTAGTGTTGGCGTACTCTTGCTCGGCTTTACGTTTTTGATAGAGCCACAGTTGAAGTTGCAAAAGACTTTTAAAACACAGCAACAAACGCATCAAATGCAAATTAATGTCTTGCAGGGAGACCTCACACAATTGTCGAGTTCGATGCAGCAAGATCCTGATGCAGATGTAAAAGCGAGATTGTTAGAGGCAAAGGCACGGCTGGCGCTAATGGACGCTGATTTGTCGAACTTACATAAGAAGTTGGTCGCTCCAGATAAGATGGATACGCTGTTGCAAAATATCTTAAAGCGAAATAAGCGATTGCAATTAATTTCTCTGAAGAGTCTTCCGGTGATGAACTTGTACGAAATCGAAAAAACAACTGAAGGCGCCGCTACTGCACAAACTACAGCGCAAGCATCAGCAAAAGTAACGACGGAATTGAATCAGGTAGCATTGAATAAGCTAACTACGATTAATCCCGATGAGCTCAGCATCTATAAACATGAGGTGGAAATGGTCTTGGAAGGAAATTATCTCGACATGCTGGCATACACCAAAGATTTAGAATCAATGCCAGAACAGGTGTATTGGAGTCGAGCGAATTTGCAAGTGATTGAATACCCAAAAGCGCGTTTGAGCCTACAGATATTTACATTGAGTTTGGAGAGAAAATGGCTCAATTTGTAAATCCATTATTACTAGTTAGTGCCTTGCTATGCGTTGGACATTCTTTTGCAGCCACTAGCTCGTCGGTATCACAAAATTTGCCAGATCCGACCAAACCGCCTGCGAGTATTTTGAACCCAGCAGGCATTGGCGAACAAGAAAGTGGACCGGAATTGCAATCGATCTTGCTATCGGCCAATCGTAAGATTGCAATCATCGATGGGCAAGCGATTAAATTGAATGGTAAGTTTGGTGACCAAACTTTAATTAAGATGACGGAGTCAGAAGTGGTGTTGAGACGAGGAAAGCAATTGCAGACGCTAAGTTTGCATCCAGATCTTCGAAAAAAACCAAGTCTGGAAAGCACTAAGTTGAAATAAACGATGTCTTAGAAAACGTGGGTGAAACATACGTGTAGATATCGATTGAATCAAGTTAGCGACAATATGAGATTAGTTGGACCAAGGGTTTAAAAATGAAAAAAATTGGGCTATCAGTTTTGCTGTTTAGTATGGTCGCCGGGTGTGCGATGCCGCCGTCACGTCAGGAAACTTACGACTTGATCAAGAGCGAAATGAGTAAGGCGACAGCTTCCAAGGCGAAAGCAGCTGAACCAGAAGCGGTTGCAGCTTCTTTGTTGCCGCCATTAAATGTCGATTTACCGCCTGTACGCAAACCGTTGGAGGAGCGTTTTAATCTCAGCTTTAGCAACGCACCTGCGGCACAGTTTTTCATGGGAATTGTCGCTGGTACTCCTTACAATATGTTGGTGCATCCTGATGTGACAGGGAATATTTCCGCGAATTTAAAAGATGTAACTTTGTTTGAAGCCTTAGATGCGATTCGTGAGTTATACGGTTACGAGTACAAGGTGGAGGGAAGTCGTATTTACGTCAAACCTTTGACTTTGCAGACTCGTGTTTTCCAAATTAATTATCTAGCTTCCGTGCGCAAAGGTAGTTCTGACATCCGCGTTACATCTGGTTCTGTTGCAGATGCGATATTGACTGGAAATCCAAGTGCTAACTCTTCTACTGGCCAAGGAAATACGCCAACCAATGCGCCGAGCAATGGTGCCAGTCAATCGGTGAACTCCAGCAAAATTAATACGACTTCGAATAATGATTTTTGGTCTGAATTAAAGGCATCCTTAGACATTCTTGCAGGCAGCGGACAAGACGGCCGACAAGTGGTGATTAACCCGCAATCGGGCGTGGTGGTGGTGAGAGCGATGTCGGACGAGATTCGCAATATCGCTGCGTATTTGAAGGCGACACAATTATCCGTCGATAGACAGGTCATTCTTGAAGCGAAAATCTTAGAGGTCGAGTTAAACGATCAGTATCAAACTGGGATTAATTGGGCTTCGTTTGCGTCGCTTAAATCTTCGCCAAATAGTGCAGCATCGATTGGTTTCTTAACGCCGGGCACGACCTTGAGTACGACAAGATTGACTACCGATGGCACTGGAATTGATACGATTACTGGCCTCAACTTAGGGGCAGCATCGCGTGCTGCGGGTTCTCTATTTGGTCTCGCATTTCAAACGTCTAATTTTTCTGCGCTGCTGTCATTTTTAGAATCGCAAGGTAGTGTGCATGTATTGTCTAGCCCACGTATCGCCACCTTGAATAATCAAAAAGCGGTTTTGAAAGTGGGTAAAGATGAGTTCTTCGTAACGAGTCTAAAGACCACGCCAGGCGTGGTCAGCACGGGGGGGAATACGGCACCAACCGTCAGCGTTGAAGTACAACCATTTTTCTCTGGAGTTGCGCTAGATGTTACGCCACAAATTGATGACGAAGGCAATATCATTTTGCATGTGCATCCATCTGTGAGCAAAGTAACGACAATAGAAAAGACGGTCAATGCAGGTACGGCTGGATCGGTAGTTTTGCCGTTGGCGTCGAGTGTCGTATCTGAAACGGATAGTATCGTCAGAGGTCAAAATGGGCGTATTGTCGCGATCGGTGGTTTGATGCGCCAATCGAATTCAGATGACCGTTCACAAATTCCTGGCGCTGGCGAAGTGCCATTGCTCGGTGGCTTGTTTAGAAATACAAATCAGATCTCGCAAAAGCGAGAATTAGTTATTTTGATTCGACCAACCATCGTCGAAAACGACGGCGCTTGGGAGCAAGATTTATTGGAAAGTCAGAAGCGCATCGAAGAGATGACACCGCGTTCACGCTTGGAAAAGAAGGTAAAGTGAATCCCTTAGTTGATTTGTGGCGACGTAAAGAGTTCGCTTGTGCGCCGGTTCTTGTGGAACGATTTTCATGGTAAGAATGAGTACCTATAAGTCGCATTTCGGATTGCATGAGACCCCGTTTGGGATTACACCAGATACCAGTTTTTTCTTTTCATTTGGTAGCCATTTGGAGGCACTGAATACCTTACTGGTGGCAGCGCAAAATGGTGAAGGGTTCATCAAGATAACTGGCGAAGTTGGTACTGGTAAGACTTTATTGTGCCGCCAGTTTTTGAAAATGCTGGGCGATGATTTTGTTAGCGCCTATATTCCCAATCCTTTTTTAGAACCGCGTACCTTGTTACTCGTGTTAGCAGACGATCTCGGAATTCCGCAAGAAAAAGATAGCGAGCAACACGAAGTATTAAAAGCGATCAATTTACATTTGCTGAATTTGGCCAAGCAAGGAAAGCGTGTGTTAGTCTGCATCGATGAAGCACAAGCCTTACCGATAGAGACGCTTGAAGCAATTAGATTGTTGAGTAATCTAGAGACCGAGAAACGTAAGCTGTTGCAAATTGTTTTATTCGGTCAGCCTGAATTAGATAAGCGTTTGGCTAGAAATGACCTCCGTCAACTTGCTCAGCGTATTAGTTTTCACTACCGACTACGTTCGCTGAATTGGGAAGAAACTAGTTTCTACATACAGCATCGACTTCGTGTGGCGGGCTTTAGTCAAATTCGTTTGTTTTCACGATCTGCGATCTTCGTACTTTGGTTAGCAAGTGCTGGCGTACCAAGGATGCTGAATATTTTGGCGAATAAAGCGATGATGCTTAGCTACGGTGAGGGACGCGCTGGAGTCGGAGCGCGACAAGTCATTGCTGCGATTCGAGATACCGAGGCCGCACCAGGCTGGAAGCGCATGTCATCAACACTGACCTTGTTCAGCCTAGCACTTGTGGTTGGTGCTTCTTTGCTCCTTGGGTTTAATTGGAAGTTTGGCGTATGAGTTTGATCAATCAAATGCTGCAGGATCTGGAGAAACGTGGTGAAACAGAAGATCAACAGCCTGCCGCTCGTTATACTCAATTAGGTAATCACGCGCCTAATTCTGCATCGAATAAGACATGGTTTTTTGTTTTCTTTGCTTTCGTTGTGGTGTTCGTCTTGGTTTGGTTTCGTGATTCGCTATTTACGAAATTCAATGTGGTAAGTCAAAAAACATCAGTGTCAACACCTGTGGTGGCTGTATCGCAAGCGTCCGGCCCATCGGCTTCATCCATCGCGCCTGCTGATGCGATCGCAAAGTCGGCAGAGGCTGCGTCAGAAATACCTGCTGACCCAGGTACATTTGGTTTGAGTTTAAAGTTGAGTACGCAAGTAAATGTTCCACCGGCAACGAGTTCATCCGCTTTCATCTTATCAAATGCCACATCAGAAAATGCAGCATTAGAAATGGGAAAGCGAGATCAGCGTGCTGAAGCCAGTGACATGCCGAATAATGGATCACGAGATGCTCAGCAACGCGCAAGCGATTCCTTATTATCGAAAGCGCCAGTGTTGAAAACTGACGAGATATCGAGTGCAGAGTCGCAGAAAATTTCAAAAATTACTACACCCAATTTAGCAAACAAATCACTCACGCAAGCGGGAACTCAAGCGTCAGCAAATAGTAGTCCAAATTCCCAGACAGTGATGATTAAAGAGGTGTCGGCGCAACAGCGCGCAGAGGGAGAATATAGACAAGCGACCGTCTATCAACAGCAAGGTCGTCAAACCGAAGCGTTACAGGCATTGGATGCAGCGCTAAAATCAGATCCTTTGCATAGCGCTGCACGGCAACTCAAAATATCACTGTTGTTAGAGGCAAAGCGCCACGAAGAAGCAATACGCGAATTGAAGCAAGGCTTGCTGGTCGAACCAAGTCAATTAAATTTTTCAATGATTTTGGCGAGATTATTAGTCGAGCGCGCGAAACTCAATGATGCGATTGAGGTGTTACAGAAGAATCAGGGACTGGCACAAGATCGACCAGATTACCTCGCTTTTCTTGCGGCACTTCAACAAAAGACTGGGCATCATAAAGAGGCAGTTCAGCTATATCGTCAAGCTTTAAAGAAGCATAGTCAGAATGGCGTGTGGTGGATGGGACTCGGTATCTCTTTGCAAGCAGATGGTATGAATCAGGAAGCGATTGAGGCCTTTAAGCAGGCAAAGATGCAAGGTGGAATTAGCGCGGAGTTGCAAGCGTTTATCGAGCAAAAGATAGAGGTCTTGCAAAAATAGTTGCCTCAGCAGATGGTTAAAAACACTTGGCATTTTAACTTCATGTAAATCTGAATCCTGCCGCAATCCACATAAATTGAGCCGAATTTCTGGTAATTCATCCAAAAAGTCAGTGAAATTGAATAAAAATCGCAAACTATTGCCGTCTGCATGTCTGCAAGTCCGTAAAATAGCGCTTTAAGTTATTTTCGCAAAAGAAGAAAAAGTATGTCTATACAATGGTTCCCCGGTCATATGAACGCGGCGCGCAAAAAAGCGGCCGAGACGATGGAAAATACCGATCTGGTGATTGAAGTACTGGATGCGCGTATTCCACAAGCTAGCTGCAATCCTATGGTGGAGCAACTTCGTAGCTTTCGTCAGCGTCCTTGTTTGAAAATTCTCAATAAAAGTGATCTTGCCGATCCTCATGCAACCAAAGCATGGTTAGCGTTTTATAACGCGCAAAAAGGCGTTAAAGCGGTGGCAATGAGTTGTAAAAAGCCTGCCGATGTTGCCAAGGTGCCGGGTTTTGCATTGGAGATGGCTCCGCACCGAGGTGTGCCGACCAAGCCTTTGCGTATGATGATTATGGGCATTCCAAACGTCGGCAAATCGACCTTAATGAATGCGCTATTGAAAAAACGTGTTGCCAATGTCGTCGATTAACCTGCAGTGACAAAAGTACAGCAACGTTTGTATCTTGGTAAAAATATGATTTTGACCGATACGCCTGGTATGTTGTGGCCGAAGATTCAGCATCCAACTGATGGTTTAATGCTTGCTGCGAGTCATGCGATTGGTGTGAATGCCTTGATCGAAGAAGAAGTTGCTACATTTTTAGCCGAACTTTTGTTGCAACGCTATCCGCAATTTCTAGCGACGCGCTATGGTTTCTCAACCGAGGGAATCGATGCGGTTAGTGTGATTGAGGCAGTTGCTAAAAAACGCGCTTATCGCTTGAAAGGCGGCGATTGGGATTTTGAAAAAGCAGCACATACTTTGTTGCTCGATTATCGCAGCGGTGCGCTCGGTCGCGTTAGTTTAGAGACACCCGCAAGTCGTGAACACTTATTGGCGACTTACGTGCCACCTGTTTTGCTAGGTCAAGGCAAGAGTGTGGATACTGGCATGATGGAGGATGCGCTGGAAGATGAGGACGAATAATCCAGCCAGATAATTTTCTTCATCATTGCATGACACCTCATTACTTCCGAAATTAATTGCCTCGTTGTATTCATCTTTAATAGTTTTCTATGGAAGAAAATAGACTAGCCCGTTTCATCGCTAAACTCATTTTTAGTGCGGGTATTTCTTACCTCGCTTGGCATGGTTTCGAGAAATTATCCCCAGGCTACGGTCCGATTGGCTTGCTATTGGTTAGTATGATTTGGGGACGTTTATTTCCGCGAGAAATCATGAGTGTATTCTCGTTTATCAAGCGATCCGCCTATAGCTCTGCGCTGTTGCCTTGGCATGGAAAGTATTTTAGTTTTGATGGTCGACAAATTCGGTTCTATTTGGTTCTTAAAACTATTTGGATTCCGATAGCAGATGTTGAACGTATTCTTGAACCCAAATTACAGCCGCATGAAGTTGTAGCCTTAGGCCTTCAATACGGGAAAATTCCTGAGCAGAATATGCATGGAGTGACCGAAGGTGGTTTATTAGAACTGCTTAAAACGCGCACAGAAGGCGGGCATACCAACTATAAAATGATTCGTTTTAAGCGCTGGCTTTTATCGAGTGCATTTGTGAATGTCAAACGACTACCGGAGTCGGCGACTAAGAGCATCAAATAAATGTGCCTGATTGGTAGTCTGGTTGTGTGTATGAAATTGGTACATCAAATAAGTGTATTAAGTAAGCACATCGAATAAAAATGATAAGGATAATTTATGCGTCTGTTGATTAAGTTGGCGTTTGCTTCAGTGGCATTTTCTGCGCAAGCACAAGTGCTGCAAGCGCCCATCGTTAAAGAACCCGTATTGCGAGCGCATTTGGCATTTTTAGCTGATGATTTATTAGAGGGGCGAGGAACTGGACAGCGTGGCGGTGATTTAACTGTCGCTTATCTTGAAACGCAAGCAAAATTAATCGGACTACAGCCGCTGTATCCTCAGCAAGCATCGCCGTATCGACAAGCAGTCAAGTTGATCGGCTCACAAACTTTGCCATCCAGCCGAGTCCAATTGTCAGTTGCTGGGCAGATGATTTCGCCTGAACTTGGGGCTGAAGTATTGGTGAGTGCAACCAATGGAAGTACGCAAGGAATAGTCAACGCCCCAGTGGTATTTGTCGGCTATGGTGTGCGCGCACCAGAAGAGCAGTGGGATGACTATAAAGGGCAAGATCTGCGCGGAAAGTTTTTGATCATGTTGGCGAATGATCCGCAGCCAACAGCTGAACATCCTCAACGTTTCGCTGGAAAAGCCATGACTTATTACGGTCGTTGGACGTATAAGTTTGAAGAAGCCAAACGACAAGGTGCGGCCGGTGTACTGATTCTACATACGACGGAATCTGCCGCGTATGGATGGAATGTGCCGCAGACTAGTTTTAGTCATGAGCGATTTAATCTGGCGGGTGCAGGAAACGCGGTTGAAGGTTGGTGGCGTGAGGAGAGTGCTAAAAGCTTTTTCCAACTTGCTGGTTTTGATTTGGCGAGTTTGAAAGCGGCCGCCGAGCGCAGTGATTTTAATCCTGTGCCATTGTCGGCACAAATTCAGATTAATATGCAGAGCAAAGTGCGGCAAGTTGAGCAATTTAATGTGATGGGTATGGTACCTGGAACCGATCCAAAATTAAAACATGAGGCGGTAATATACTCTTCGCATTGGGATCACTTGGGGATCGTCGAAGAGGCTGGCAAAGCAGCACAGATTTGGAACGGTGCAATTGATAATGCGAGCGGAACCGCGGCTTTGCTAGCGATGGCGCAAGAAGCGGTGAAACGACCAACTAAGCGCACACAGCTTTTTTTGTGGCCAGCAGCGGAGGAGCAGTATCTACTTGGTAGTCTTGCTTATGTACGTGAACCAGCATGGCCTTTGAAGAATACTATCGCAGATTTAAATTTAGATAGTATGAACTTTGTTGGCAAGACCAAGGATATTGGAATTGCAGGCAGTGAACGTAGCACACTTTATGATAGCGCAGTGAAGGTAGCAAAGAAAATGCAATTGGCAATTGCACCTCCTGTACTCGATTTGGGTGGTGCTTTTTATCGTGCCGATCATTTTAGTTTTGCGCGGGTTGGTGTTCCTGCATTTAATGTTGGTTCTGCAGTTTTTTCCGGTGACGGCCATTTTCACTATCAACACGAGCCAGAACAATCAGCACAGAAAATGAAACACTTTAAAAATGATTATCACACGCCACGTGATCGTTATGACGCTAGTTGGGATTTAGACGGTATGCAACAACAAGCGCAATTCACACTAGAACTTGGATATGAACTAGCGAACGCTAAAACTAAACCAAAGTGGCGCGTCGGAGATCCATTTGCAAAATTGCGCCCTTAGCGCTTCTCCTTGTCGCTAGTGCTTGCGTGGATTCTAAAGCTACCGCTAGACAAAAAAGCTGCACAAGTTGGAGAACTTGTGCAGCTTTTTATTTGCGTATTTGCTTTGGTCGGTAATGAACTATCTAAGCTCTCGAAGCTAGCTTATCCATTGATCACTTTGCGTGTGTACGACTCTAAGTAGTCCATTAAGTTATCAGCACCTTGTGCCGCGGCCGCTTCATTTCCATCAGCGATACCTTGCGCCAGTAACATATGACAACGTGCAGCTTCATGCATATCGCCTTCGTGCTGATATGCGTACCAAAAACGGCGACATTTGATGATCAGTGGGATCACTGCGGAAACTGCTGAGGGATTACGGCAGGCTTCATGAATGACTTGATCTAGCGCCATATCGGCAGCCATAAATTCATCTAACTTTCCATGGCTGGCGGCTAACACCATTTGTTCTCCACAGGACAAAATACTTTCGCGCAATTGCGGATTAGCGCGTCTAGCGGCACTGCTGGCGATTAGTTTTTCGATGACTCTACGTGTCTCGATCAAGGTCACGTGTTCGGCCGCTTCGATATCTTTTACGATCAAGCCTCGTCTTGGCAATTGCACGATCAAACCATTAGATGACATACGCATCAACGCTTCGCGTAAGGGTGTTCTACCAAGTCCTGTTATTTCAATTAATTCGGATTCTACAATCGGCGCACCTGGCTTGAGTTGCAGGGTCACGATCATATTTTCTATCGCGTCATAAGCGATATCAGCGGCACGCATTTTGGCAGGAGTTGAGGCTTTAGTTGATTGCATACAATGATTGTTGTGAAATTTATCATTGGATTATAAGTTATTCGCCCCATTTTCCTCAATTTTCTTTTGAATTTATCCCCTTTTTTCATACAAAAAAAGCGACAAAGGAGTTTTTCGGTGTAACACAAGCGCTAGATAGCAGTGTTTTAAAGTAAATCTTGCCATTAAAGCAGTAAGTTCATGTAAGTTGGGCGAGATAGACAGATTTTTAACTGAAGACTCTGACGTGAAGAGTGAAAAAAATTACCACTAGACTTTATTCGTACTGACAATATGCGGAGAAGTAGATTCACGAAAGCATTGCAGATAAGTGCTTACATCAGGATGATAGGTGTGTGTGTATTTGTCTTAATTTGGCGATGTTTGTTGTATTCAAGTTACTCAATTTAACCAATTTAGGATAATATAAGTTGAAATTTAAATAATTAATTGTGTGATTGGTATTTACGCGTATTTTATGAATATACGCGTCATATGCAGTACTTATATTAAACTTGGTTCTTATTTATGTCACAAAATACTATGCGAACTAAATTGAGTTTGATTGAAAACTCTGGAAAACAACTTTTAGCCAATCATATTGCGGATGTGTTCTTTGTTGAGCCGTTGTTTGATGCAATGCCAGATTTGGTTTTTTTTGTTAAAGACACACAAGGTCGTTATGTGGTGGTCAACCAAACCTTGGTGTCGCGTTGCGGCTTTAAAGACAAAGAGCAACTAATCGGGCGTACCGCAGCGGAGGTTTTTCCTGCATCTTTAGCAGAAAGCTACAGTGAACAAGATGAGCTTGTCTTGCAAAAAGGCTATGATGTTAAAGATCAGCTCGAACTTCATTTGTATCCAGATCGTGATCCGGGTTGGTGCCTGAGTAATAAAATCGCGCTGCGCGACAAAGATCATCAAATTATCGGTTTATGCGGCACTTCACGCGATTTGGGTATGCCAGATCAACGGCATCCAGTTTATCACCGAATCGCTGCAGCGGTCCGACATATACATACGCATTTCGGTGAAAACGTACCGATGGTGGAGTTGGAACAAATTACCAATTTATCGGTGGCACAAATTGAGCGTTACTTTCATAAGATTTTTTCATTAACGCCTCGTCAATTCATGATCAAGGTGAAGCTAGATGCCGCAACTGCAATGCTGGTTGATCGTCAGCGCAGCATTACTGATATCGCCGCAACTTGTGGTTATCAAGATCACAGTGCATTTTCTAGAATGTTTAAATCGACGGTTGGTATGACGCCTTCTGAATACCGAGAAGTGTTGTTGTCAACCACAAAGTGCGAGTGATGTTGTATTTTGTTAGTTCTCGCATTTGATCTTTCCGCTCGCCATTGAGCACGCATACAATCAATTTAATTTTCTACATGATGGCATACGAAACAGGGAATTTATTCCCTGTTTTTATGTCCAAAGACGCTTAGCAATATTTGGTGATCTCGCTAAATTATTGTTTACGTAGAAAAAATCAAAACGGATCATCGCTCGGTTTCTTCGCCTTGATCTGGCAATTTATTTTATTCATGATTGACTACATGATTCACCCAACACCGGGTTCAGTGAATGGGTGTCGTGATTTTGCTTCCACTTGAGGAGACTATATGCAAGTTCGTTGGCGACTAAAGCCTGTTTCTGTTTTTATTTTGAGTGCACTGAGTTTGGCATCAATCGGTGCCAGTGCCCAAATCGCTACATCGAGAGTGGAAGGGCTGCGTGAAAGTAATCCGCGTTGGCACGCCTTGACGGGGGCGCGATTGGTGGTCGCTCCGGGTAAAGTGATTGAGAATGGCACTTTAGTTTTGCGTGATGGCGTGATTGTTGCAGCTGGACCCAATTTGCCAGTACCGAATGGTGCAAAGGTTTGGAAATTAGAGGGGCGAACGGTTTATCCTGGCTTTATCGATATGGCTAGTACGGTCGGCGTGCCAGCTGGATTATTACCCGCGCCAGTCCTCTCTGGACCAGCCGCTGCAGCGCGGCCGCCAGCACAAAGAGTTTTAAATAGTCGTGCTTTAGCCAGTGAGAATTTCCGTGTTCGTCCAGAACAAGATGTTGCTAGTCAATTAGAGCTGCGCGCTGATGAAATAAAAGCAGTGCGTGAACTTGGTTTTACCACTGTGTTGGCGGCGCCAAGCGCTGGTATTTTCCGCGGACAAAGTGCTTTGCTAAACTTAAATGGGAACGATAACGCAAAGTCAGTCGTGCTCAATGCGCGTGTTGCACAGCATATGGCGAATGAGCTGGAGTTTGGGCGTGGTGCGGGTTATCCAGGTTCATTGATGGGTGTGATCGCGCAGGTTCGACAAACTTTTTGCGATGCGCAATGGTATCAACGTGCGACAGAGAGTAAGTTAAAGCAAGAGCGTCCACAATTGAATGAGTCGCTAGATGCCTTAAAACCTGTACTCGCAGGTCGGCAACCGGTGATCTACGCAACAGACAATGAACAAGCATATCAACGTGTTGCCAAGATTCGCGACGAGTTTAAATTGCGCGTTATTTTGCAGGGTAACGGTTATGAATATCGTCGGACTCAGCATCTGAAATCAGGCGGCATGCCTGTCATCGTTCCTTTGTTGTTCCCGAATGCACCGGAAGTCGACAATCCAGATATGTTGCTTGATACCTCATTGGAAGCGATGCAGCATTGGGAACAAGCACCAGCAAATCTCGCTATGTTGGATAAAGCAGGTGTTGAATTTGCGATTACCTCTGCTGGCTTAAAAGATCCTAAAAAGGATTTTTGGAATCGCTTACGTCAAGCGATTCGTCGTGGCTTAAGTGTCGAGCAAGCGCTAGCGGGCTTAACCACGACGCCTGCTAAATTACTCGGTGAACAAAAGCGACTCGGTAGTTTGACCCCAGGCCATTTAGCGAATTTGGTGGTCAGCAGTGGTGACATGTTTAGTGATGATAAAGCGAATATTGAGATCACTTTTGTTGATGGCAAAGCTTTCGTGACCGAACACTACAATCGATTCGAATTACGCGGCAGTTGGAATGTCAGCAGCAATGGCAAATCACAAGTCTGGAATATCACAGGCAACGCTGCAAAGCCTATGCTAAATATCGATGGCGTGAATGTTGATCTGAGCCTACGTGATAATCAATTATTGGCACGTTATGGCGATACTGCGATTATCGCTGAAGGACGTGGAGATCAATTAACTGGCACGATACAACAAGGGCAGGGCAAAGCGCTCAGTTGGAGTGCGACACGCGTGAAAGCCGTTACCGCCGATGCAACGCCAGCAAAAGTAGAGAAAGCCGCCGCCGCGTGGAATCAACTGTATCCGGCTGGACCTTATGCAATCAATGCACCAGAACGTCCAGCCGCGGTGTTAATTAAAAATGCAACGATTTGGACCAGCGGAAAAGCTGGCAAATTAGAGCAAAGTGATATGTTGGTCATCAATGGAAAAATCAGTGCAATTGGTAAAGACTTAAAGGCAGCAGCGAATACTGAAATCATTGATGCCAGCGGCAAACACATTAGCCCAGGCATTATCGATGCGCATTCTCATACTGCAATGATGCAAGGTGTGAACGAGGGCAGTAGTTCGATTACTGCTGAAGTTCGTGTTGGCGATGTGATTGATGCAAGTAGCATTAATATTTATCGTCAGTTAGCTGGTGGTGTAACGACCGCCAATGTATTGCATGGTTCTGCCAATACCATCGGCGGGCAAAATCAAGTGATCAAGATGCGTTGGGGCTCAGATGCAGAAGGCTTGAAATTGGATGGTGCATTCCCTGGAATTAAATTTGCGTTGGGTGAAAACGTCAAGCAATCGAATTGGGGTAATGAGGCGACCGGACGTTACCCACAAACGCGTATGGGTGTTGAGCAAATCTTGCGTAGCGGATTTTTGGCGGCGCGAGAATACAAAGCTGAACGCGAAGCGTGGCGTAAATCACCCACCACGATAGTTGAACCACGTCGTGATCTGCAAATGGATACCTTGGTAGAACTGCTCGACCGTAAGCGCATGATCCATATTCACTCTTATCGGCAAGATGAGATTTTGATGTTTGCCCGCGTGGCGAAAGAGTTCAATTTATTGGTCGGCACTTTCCAACACGTGATGGAAGGTTACAAAGTGGCTGATGAAATTGCGGCTCTCGGCGCTGGTGGTTCTACCTTCTCTGACTGGTGGGGCTACAAAATGGAAGTGAGCGACTCGGTTCCTTTTAATGGCGCATTAATGCACAAGGCAGGTGTGGTCACGAGTTTCAATTCGGATAGTGATGAATTAGCTCGCCACCTCAATACTGAGGCAGCGAAAGCGGTGAAATATGGCGGCTTGTCTGAAACCGAGGCATTGAAATTTGTCACCTTAAATCCAGCAAAACAATTGAAAATTGATGACAGAACCGGTTCTTTAGAAGTTGGTAAAGATGCAGACTTCGTGATCTGGAATACCAGTCCATTGTCTACCTTTAGTCGTGCAGAACAAACATGGATTGAAGGTCGTCGTTATTTCGATTTGGCAAGTGATGCGCGTTTGCGTCAACAGGCGCAAGAAGAACGTCAACGTATTGCATCTAGTGTGATTGCTACGCGTACGCCTCAAGCCGCAACTGCCAACCGCACCAAAGATGCGATTTCAGAGAAAGTTAGCGCACCAAAATCGGCTGCCGAAATGTTAGAAGCGAATCGCGCTTATTTGGAGTTGCAACATTGGATGCACATGCTCAGTAAACATCGCACAGGATACTGGGTAGGTGCTGAAGAGCACGAATGTACAGGAGCAGAATAATGAATCAATTACAAAATCGTTTTTCTGCCAGTTCAACTCTACAATCAAAAAATATGATGAAGAAAACTTCACTCTCTCGTCGTTTCACCATCGCTTTTGGTGCTAGCGTATTTTTAGCGTTCGGCTCGAGTATCGCCCAAGCATCCGACAATGTTCCTGCAGCAGCGCAGAAAACACCTCTGCTATTTAAAGGCGCGACCTTGCACACAGTCAGCGGTGAATCGATTGTCAATGGCAATATGTTGGTAGATAAAGGAAAAATCGTCGCGCTAGGCTCACAGCTGACTATCCCAGCTAATGCAAAAGTAATCGATGTGAGTGGCAAGCATATTTACCCCGGTATGATTGCTGCGAATACGGTGATGGGGCTAGCCGAAGTACAGTCGGTTCGCGCTACTTTGGACTATGCGGAGGCCGGTGCAATCAATCCGAACGCACGTGCCTTAGTTGCGGTCAATCCTGATTCAGAATTGATCACCACGGCAAGAGCAAACGGTGTGTTGGCAACTTTATCGGTACCTAACTCACCAGCTGGCTTAATCAATGGCACATCGGCATTGATTCAATTGGATGGCTGGACTTGGGAAGAAATGTCGGTGCAATCTGAGGTTGGACTGCACATCAGTTTGCCAAACTTGCGCTTTAATCCTGAATTATTTCCTGCACCATTTGATTCTCGACTAGAGGAAATTCGTAAAGCGAGTGCACAGCGTTTAAAAATGTTGGAAGACGCTTTTGATTCTGCGATCGCGTATCGCGAAGCACGCGCACAAAATGATGGCACCAAAATTGATGTGCGTTGGGAGGCGATGTTGCCAGCCATCGCAGGAAAACGTCTGGTGTTTTTCCATGCGCAAGATGTGAATCAAATTCGTTTTGCACTTAATTTTGCCAAGCGTTATCAATTGAAAGCGGTGATTGTTGGTGGTGCTGACGCACCTGTCTTAGCCGATTTGCTTAAGCAACAGCAGGTACCGGTCATTGTGACTGGTATCCATAAATTGCCTATGCGTCGTGGCGCGGATTATGACGCTTACTACACCGTCGCTGCGAAATTAGCTCAAGCTGGTGTGCAATTTTGTATTGCTAGAGCAGGTACCGATGATGATGCGCCAAATGAGCGTAATTTGCCATACGAGGCAGCGGTTGCCGCCACCTTTGGTTTGGACGTGAAAGAAGCCTTGAAGGCGATTACTTTGTATCCTGCGCAGATACTTGGTGTTGCCGATCAATTGGGTTCCTTAGAGGCAGGGAAGTTGGCGAATTTCTTTGTCACCAACGGAGATCCTTTGGAAACGACAACCCAAGTTGAACAAGTCTACATTCAAGGTCGTGCGGTGGATACAAGTACCAAGCAATCTCGTTTAACCGAGAAATATCAGCAGAAGTATTTGCAAAAGACACAGCCTTAAGGTCTTTTCAATAAGATTAATTAATATGAATCAGTTTCGCTAGATCGTTTGCTTGGATTAACGATCTTTGCGTTCAAAGCCTCTAGCATTTTGATGATTTCGATAAATGCTGGGGGCTTTTTGTTTTTTGAGACGAAATGCTTGAACTTTGATTTACTTTCGTGGCGTCTAAAGCTTGTCTGTGAGAAACTATTGAAAATTATATTAAATCCGTATTTTTGAATAGTCAAAATGAACAAGCCCGATTTATTTTCGGTATTAAATAAATATGCCAAATTTGCTCTCTAATTTAACTAAGATTATCAATGACAATAGCCTGCATCATGCATTCGCCGAATGTCTGAAGTTAATCTCTTTAGATGGCCGATTATTGCAGATTAACACAGCTGGCTTGGCGATCATCGAAGCTGAATTTTTTGAGCAGGTGCAAAGCATTAAAGTAGAGCAGTTAGTCGATGAGGAGTTTCGTACTGATTTTATCGAGATGCTTGATTGTGTCTGTAAAGGCGAATCAAGAACACTGTCTTTTCGAATTACTGGCTTGAAAGGATGTTCAAACTGGATGGAAATGCGCGCCAGCCCAGTGCGGTCAGAGACAGGTGAAATCGTTGCTGTGTTTGGTATCAGTCGAAACATCACAAAGAAAAAGGCGATAGAACAAGCGCTGTTAGAGAGCGAGCAAGGCTTTCGTACTTTGATTGAAACCATTCCTCAACAGGTCTGGACGGCAGATGCGAATGGCGAGATCACTTATGTCAATCAGCGAACCGTAGATTATTTCAAAGTTTCTGCCGAAAGTATTTTTGGTCAAGGCTGGGAGCATTTGATACATCCAGATGATTTGCCTGAAGCGAGAAGGCGTTGGCATTTGGCGGTGTCGACATGTAGTCCCTATGAGGTCGAATTCAGATTGTTGCGCCATGATGGCGAATATCGTTGGCATTTGGCTTCGGCATTACCATTACGTAATCAACAGGGAACGGTATCGCAGTGGTTCGGTACAAACACCGATATCTCACTGAGCAAACAGCATGCAGCAGCATTACGCGATAGCGAGCGTAATTTAATTGCAGCGCAGGCTCGCGCAAAAATTGGTAGTTGGCAGCGAGACTTAAAAACCAATACAGCGATTTGGTCTGCTGAGATGTATCGTATTTTTGGCTTTGATGCTGACCATGCTCCGCCAACACTCGAGCAATTGATTGCGCGCGTGCATTTGGATGATCAAGCATCATTCATTCAAATGTATCATCAATATCGAGATCAATTTGAAGCGCATCAATTGGATTTTCGTTATTCACCACGTGAAGGTGAAACCCTATGGATAGAGGCAAAAAGCGAACCTTTGTTTGATGCCAATGGAAATCTAATCGCGTTAACCGGCACAGCACAAGACATTAGTGAGCGTAAGCAGATTGAGCAAGATTTAGAAGTATCGCGACAGTTTCTCGCAGAGTGTCAATCAATCGCCCAAATCGGTGGCTGGGAAATCGATTTGATTTCAAGAAAACTGACTTGGTCAGAAGAGACATATCGCATTCATGACACGCATCCCGAAGAATTTACGCCGACCTTAGAAACCGGATTGAGCTATTTTTTACCTGAATCCAGAAGCCGTTTAGTGAATGCCTTAGCACGTGCGACTGAGTTTGGCGAAGCCTATGATTTAGAACTTGAAAAGTTCACTTTGAAGGGACGAAAAATTACGGTTAGAACGACTTGCCATGTCACCATGAACGATGGCAAAGCAGTGCGTTTAACAGGGATTTTTCAGGATATTACCGAGCAAAAAATGTCTCAGCTCGCGCTAAAAAATGCGTATATCGAGTTAGAGCGTTCAAACGGTATGCTTGAGCATATCGCTCACTACGATGCGTTGACGCACTTGCCGAATCGTGTGTTATTGGCAGACCGTATGCAGCAAGCCATGCTACAAGCGCAACGCCGAGGAAACTCTTTGGCAGTTGCTTTTCTCGATTTAGATGGATTTAAAACTGTCAACGATGTCTATGGCCACAGCATGGGGGATGAGTTACTGATTGCGATTGCAGCTCGTTTGCGCGCGGCCTTACGTGAAGGCGATACCTTAGCGCGCCTTGGCGGTGATGAATTTGTGGCGATCTTGACCGATCTCGAAGATGGTAAGGATTGCGAACCGATTTTAAGTCGGCTACTGACTGCCGCCGCAGAGCCATTAAATTTGCATCATATTGAATTACAAGTGAGCGCGAGTATCGGCGTCACGATTTATCCGCAAGACGGGGTTGATGCAGAACAATTGCTGCGGCATGCTGATCAAGCCATGTATTTGTCTAAGCAAACCGGCAAGAACTGTTTTCATTTATTTGACGTTGCCCAGGATGCGGCGATCAAAGTGCAGCGCGACGATTTGACGCAGATGCAGCGTGCCTTAATGCACCAAGAATTTGTGCTTTACTACCAGCCCAAAGTGAATATGCGTACAGGGCAAGTATTTGGTGCGGAAGCTTTAATTCGTTGGCAGCACCCACTAAAAGGACTGCTCACGCCCACGAGCTTTTTGCCGGTAGTGGAAAATCATTTATTCAGTGTCGAATTAGGTGAGTGGGTCATTGCAACTGCGTTAGCGCAAATACACGTTTGGCAGAAGCAAGGAATCAGTGTTGCTGTGAGTGTCAATGTCAGCGCTATGCAATTGCAGCAAGTCGATTTTACGCAACGATTAGAGAAGCTGCTATCGGCATACCCGCGTTCAGTGTATTCGATGTTGGAACTAGAAATTCTAGAGAGTAGTGCATTAGATGATATCGAAAAGGTTTCTAAGGTCATTTATTTGTGCCAAGGCTTGGGAATACGATTCGCCTTAGACGACTTCGGAACGGGTTATTCTTCTTTACGCTATTTGAAAAGACTGCCTGCTGAAGTATTGAAAATTGATCAAAGCTTTGTGCGAGATATGTTGGATGACGAGGGCGACTTGGCCATTATTCATGGTGTAATCGGATTGGCTTCCGCATTTCAGCGTAGTGTGATTGCTGAAGGTGTGGAAAGTATTGCGCACGGTCAGAAATTATTGGAGATAGGCTGTGATTTGGCGCAAGGATATGGAATTGCAAAGCCGATGCCAGCAGACACATTTCCAAACTGGATTCGTCAATGGCAGTCGCCGTTTTAATAACTAATTTCTAAAGTAGATTGAAACGCGAATTGATCGGACGTTGGAACAGTTAGCAGCTAACAGCTAAATGTACATACGATATTCGTTAACACGAAAATTATGCGCAAATTTAAATGGTGAGAGTAATTTTTGTCAGCAGTGCATTTTGATTGAGTAAAGCGTAAAACAAATAGCCACAGGTAGCCGCAATGCGACTTTCCGTGGCTATTTTTTTGCGACTGTTTATCCGTGAAGGGGGTGATGAAGGTTAGGTTGATTTATTTGATCGCCCAAGTAAAACTAATGAGACGTGATGTCATGCTTTCAGTCTGGTTGTTTGTATTGTTAGCTTGAATTGGGTTGCTGCTATGAAAGCGGCAGTTTTTTAAGGCCGCCATCGACGCACGATCCAATTTTGCGAAGCCGCTAGATTCTTCAATTTTTGCATCGACGACGTTACCACTGTTATCGGTGGTAAAGCGTAACTTCACGATACCTTTTTCTTCTCCACGCAACATACTGCTGTCGTATTCAGGTGCGTTGCAGGCACTATTGGTCCATGGGTTATTCGTTTCGTTTGCGCTTGCAGCGATACTTGTGAAGCTCAGGCATAAAGCAAAGAACGCGCGAGTGAAGATAGTTGAGTTTTTCATAGTAGCTCCATTTAGGTTAAGAAATAGGACGAATTCACATTAACTTTTGGTTAGGCTACGAGGTACTGTGTAATACATTCGTAGATTCTGTAGAGATCCTTGTGAAGTCGATGGAGCAAATATACGTGTGGATTTTGAATTGATGAAATGACGATTTCGCATGTGGATTATTCGCAAATCGTATAAAGTGCAGCCTCAGTTATAGACTGCATTTATCTGGTGCAAAAACGAATTGCCTCATGATGGCATTCCCAAAATGTGTGCAAATTTGGTGGATATTTGCCTAGTGTTTTTTGATTTGTGATTTTTTGGTGCAAATTATTTTTTTCGTGCTTAATCAAAAAAATTTATTTGAACTGTATTTTTTTCGGAACATATTGCGCCTTTGTTTGAATTTAAGTCTAGAAAGCAAGGGCGTTTGTTAAGCGCGACAATGATATCGAAGATAATTTGTAGGCGATTTTGAGATCGAACTGAAAAATCAAAACGAAAAATTAGCAAAAAAATTGAAGCAAAAATTAAAACAACAAAAGAGAATGTGAATTGCAAAAGAATAGAAACTCTTGGCGACAACTCGTCGCAGAAATATTGACGATCGCCTTAGCGGCGTTACTGGTGGCGATGAAATCATACAAAGTCGTCAACGATGAAACGCGCCTGCGACTTACTGGTGAATTGAATTTGGCGATGCTTGAGCAAGTGAAAGCGACGCTACAAAAACAGCCAACACTTATTAATACCTTGCAGTTTGAAGATTCGCCGGGCGCTGGTGCAGCCGCCACTATGATTCTCGATCAACTTGAGGCATTGATTCATCGATATGAACTACGCACTGAGGCACAAGGATATTGCGCCTCTGCTTGTGCTGCTGCGTTTTTGCTGGGATCTGGGCGAACTTTATTGCCCAGCGACGATGGCAAACCAACTTATTTAATGTTGCATGCAGTAAGACATCAAGGAAATGGTGAAGTAAATTATGGCAAGACCGAAGCGATCATAAAAAAAATCACAAGGAATAGCGGAGGCAAATTCCCTATGGCTTTGTTGAACCGTATTTTTGATGATGTACGCGGCAACGGTGACGGCGAGATTTATATCTTTCGTGTTGCACAACGCACGCCACAAGGTCGACATCATGTCTTCGTGTGTGATGGGCGACCACGTGTATTGATTAGCGAATGTGAAGCAATTCCGGATGTTACGCCGCAGAGTTTAGGTATTTTTGTTGAATAAAAAAATATCCCGATGCAAATTGGCTTTGCATCGGGATATTTGTTTTATCTAGCGTTTACTTTGCGTTTAATTCATTTGCAGTAGCTTATTTCTTTAAACACTTTTCCAAGAATTGATCTTGTTCCCACAATAGGTGCAAGATGTTTTCTTTTGCCGCGTAACCGTGACTTTCTTTCGGCAAAATCACCATACGAGCTGGCGCACCTAAGCCTTTTAATGCTTGGAAATAACGCTCTGTTTGCAGGGTGAATGTACCAGGATTATTGTCGGCCTCACCATGAACTAACAAGATAGGCGTTTTCATTTTGTCGGCATTCATGAATGGTGACATCTTAGTATAGACCTCTGGCACTTCCCAATAATTACGCTGTTCGCGTTGGAAGCCGAATGGTGTCAAGGTACGATTGTAGGCACCGCTACGCGCAATCCCGCAAGCAAATAATTTTGAGTAGGTTAATAAATTGGCTGTCATGAAAGCGCCATAGGAGTGACCACCGACGGCCACGCGTTTGCGATCGATATAACCGAGTGCATCGACCGCATCGATTGCAGCTTCCGCGTTATCAACTAATTGCGGTACAAAATTATCGTTGGGTTCGGTGTTGCCTTCACCAATGATAGGGAAGGCTGCATCGTCCAAAACTGCATAGCCACGTGTCGCCCAGTAAATAAACGAACCGTAACTAGGTGCAGTAAATGCGTTTGGATTATGTGTGCTTTGACCTGCTGAATCTTTATCTTTAAATTCTGCTGGATATGCCCAAATCAATAGAGGAAGTTTTTCCTTTTTGCTCTTGTCGTAGCCCGCAGGTAAGTACAAAGTGCCAGACAGTTGTACGCCATCTTTACGTGTGTACTTAATGACTTCTTTGGAAACGTCTTTCAAACCTTCATACGGATTCTTGAACTGTGTAATCGCGTTTAGCTGATTGTTCTTGATGTTACGGAAGAAGAAATTCGGATATTCATTCTTTGATTGAATCTGCACCAAGACATCGCCTTTAGCGAAATCTTCTATCGATTGAATGTTCTCAATTTTGTCGGTGTAAGTAGATTGATATAGGCGAGTTTTCTCCAAGCTATCAATCTGCATCGCGTCGATGAATGGGAATTGCCCTTTTTTGCTGTGACCAGCGCCGATCAAGTAAGCTTTATTATCTTCAATTGCGAGCACACGACGATCATATTGATTGCGCTTGGTTTCGAAGCGACCTGGATTCGCGTAGATGTCTTGTGAATTGCGATCAAATACTAAACGCGCTTTTTCTGCGGGATTCGATGGATTGAAGAAATAAGTTTTCTCATTGCGTGTGTCATACCAAGAATCTGTAATGACGGCTAACTTATCATTGCCCCAGATAATGTTAGAAAATCGTTGTGCTGTTTTGATCAGTGATTTTGGTGCTTGATCGAATGGTGCGTCCCAGCTGAACACCTCATCACGATAATCGACTTTTTTTGCCGGATCACCACCATCCAGTGCAACCACATAGCTCAAGCTTGCAGGCGTATCTGCACGCCAAACCATATTGCGTTTACCTTCACGTGTCGCACTAAATCCCTTTGGCATAGTTTCAGTCAGCGGAACTTCATTGACCGTTTTGATTGGTTTGCCTGTAAGGTCTGTGACAATTGTTTTACTAGGAAAACGATTGACCGGAACAATATAAGAAAACGGTTTTTGAATAGTAGTCAGCATCACTAGCTTACCGTCGGGAGAAAAACTTTCGCCCGCATACATATCTGCTTTCTTCCACAAGCTGCTCGTACCATTGATATTCACTTTGTGTAATTCAGAGCTAGCGATATTTTCGAAATTAATTTCGTCGTTACGATTCTTTAGTAGATCTGGATAAGTACGGTTTTGTGAAACGCTACCGTCAGCGTTTGAGATAATTGCGCCAGTTGGCAAATCCTTGCTGGAATCAAGCAGCGCAGGACGATTTTTTGGTAACATTTTTACCAAAAGATTTTCACTGTCTTTAAACCAGATAAAAGGATTGTCTAAATTTGCATTGAGTTTCGCCGTGCTTAAGCGTTTTGCTTGGGCGCTGGCGACATCAATTACCCATAGCTCAACTGCATTGCTTGTGGTGTGCGTGAACGCGATTTTCTTTTCATTTGGTGACCACGTTAAATTCGTAATAAGCGCATCCTTTGGCAAGCCTTTGACTTGCTGCTCCACACTATCACTGACTTTGCGCAATTTCAGATTGTTAATGTAGTTGACTGAACTAGAAATATTGGTCATAGGATTAATTCGCAATCCACCCAAACGCATTTCGGATTGATTTAATTCATTGAGTGTTTTGAATGTGCTGCGATACGTCAGCAACATGACATTTTTCTTCGAGTCCATACTCACCGCAGGCGCGCGCTCAACGTCAGCTAGCGCCAGAATTGATTGTGGTGGTTTTTGGTAAGGCAGATTTTCTTGTGCAATGGCTGTTGAATTGATCCCGATACTGGCGATGCTGCTGGCCAGTATCAACATAGTAAGATTGTTTTTCATATAGTTTTATCCTAGAAACTTGTGGAATTGATCTTATTCGTGAATATTATTTATTTTCATTATCAGGTCTTAGAGCTCAAAATGTAATAATAGTTCCAAAAAACAATTTGAATCTCACGTAGCCATTTTCATTTAATTGTTATTTGGATGGATTTTAGTTGGCTATATTTGCATGACTAAATTTAAACTATTGTTCGTTCGTGAAAATCGCGATGTAGAGTTGAATTAGTAGAGTGTGATGGTGAAGAGTGCCGATGCCGAAAGCTGGATCACGAATATGCAAACGCCGATACATTGCGTAAAAATAAGCTAATGACTGTGACACGTTTTGGCTCACGTTGTTACGCTATTTTGGGGATCAATTTTGTCTTTTGAATTTCAATGTTAGCTCACCCCAAAAACGTTGACTATCCCAAAGAGCTTAAAAGTCGACCTCAGGATTAAGAAAATGAGTTAAGAAACTGAAAAAAGTGCTTGATCCAGTCGCCACAAAAATTCTCTCGCATTGTCCATGCTAAACACCATCGGTGGTTTGAGTTTTAAGACATTGTCGTAAGGCCCATCGGTCGATAGCAGAATGCGGTGCGCTTTTAAGAACTCGATGATGGTATTGGCTTCTGCGGTCGCCGGTTCGAGGCTGTGACGATCTTTCACCAACTCGACGCCGATAAATAATCCCATGCCGCGGACATCCCCGATTAAGGCATGTTTCTGTTTTAATTCATTTAGACCTTGTAAAAGAGCATCGCCAACTTGCTTGGCGTGCGCTTGTAAGCCTTCTTGTTCAATCACATCCAGCACCGCTAAGCCGATCGCGCAAGAGACGGGATTTCCTGCAAAGGTGTTGAAGTATTCCATGCCCGTGATGAAAGCTTGGGCGATTTCGGGGCGGGTGATGACTGCGCCCATCGGATGGCCATTGCCTATGGGTTTGCCCATAGTGACGATATCTGGCACCACGCCTTGTGCTTCAAATGCCCAGAAGTGATCGCCTGCTCGACCAAAACCAACTTGGACTTCATCGGCAATGCAGACTGCGCCAGCCGCGCGAGCATGAGCATACGCTGCTTTTAGATAACCAGCTGGGAGCACGACTTGACCACCACAACCAAGTACAGACTCACAATAAAAAGCGGCAGGTTTTTCACCTCGCGCATGAATTGCGGCAATCGCGCGTTGCAAGTCTTGCCCATAATGCGAACCTGCTTGTGGATCATCTTTACGGAAACGCCCGCGATAATCATCTGGTATTTCTGCTACTTGGATGTAAGCTGGTCGACCGCGCCCACCTTTGCCGTCAAATTTATAAGGGCTCAGTTCTATCATGGTCGGCGAATTGCCGTGATAAGCATGATCAACCACGATGATGTCATTGGCTAGGGTATAGGTTTTTGCGATGCGTAAAGCTAGGTCATTTGCTTCGGTGCCTGAATTAGTGAGAAATACCACCGATAATTCAGCGGGAAAAGTTGCACTAAGCCTTTTCGCGTATTCCACGATATTGTCATGCAGATAGCGCGTGTTGGTATTGAGTTGTGCCATCTGTGCTTGACCAGCAGCGACCACCGATGGATGGCAATGTCCAACATGGCAGACATTATTCACCATATCGAGATAGGCATTTCCATCTTGGTCGTATAAATATGCACCAGCACCGCGCACCATTTTTAAGGGTTGTTGGTATGACATACTTAAAGTTGGATTAATGTGCTGACGGCGCAGTGCGATAATCTCAGTTGGGCTGCGGTCGGGAATTGGGGCGACAGTTGTGGGCATGATGGGTTATCAGTGAATTTAAAGTACGCTTAAAAATAGGTGCTGTAATTCTTGGTAATTCATGGCATCTAGTTGACGGATCAGACGGCGCACACCTGTTTGTGAAACCAGAATGTAATCGTTGTCGGGATTGCGGCGATATGCACGCGTTGCCATCAAAATACTTTGACTCAGACGCGCCATAATTAGGTGATACAAAACACGGATTTCTGCTTCGGTTAAGGGATATTGCGACTGATAACCTCGCAATATCGCTAAGATGCAATTACGTACCTCGGCATCTTCTTCTACATGCTGTAAAGCATAGACGATGGTGATCGCCAGATCAACGATGCGCAGATGTCGACACATATCACCAAAATCGATGATCGCATTGACACGTAGTTGGGTGTTTGTGTTGTTATTCACATCCGCGGCGACGATTACATTAAAGTCGTTAGCATCATTGTGAATCACCGACATCGGTAAAGATTGTTTCCAAGTCTCTTCATGTTCGGCAAAATAATCTGTATGGCGCGTTACCAATTCGCGTAGATCGTGTTCTTCTATGTAAGCAATCTCATCGCGTAGCGTTGGCAAATTGCTGATGCTCCAATCAACATATCTATCCATACTAAGATGTTCAAAGTTCTGTAAGCCGCGATCTAATTTACCAATTGCCACACCCAAACTGGTTTGTAGAGTTTGCTGATCAAGCTCTTTGCGTTTCGCGACATTTGCATAGATATCACCTTCGACAAAGCTGAGTAGGCGCATGTGACAAAGTTGTCCGTCTGCTGTGGTGAGTGTCAGAATGTGTTGACCAGAGTGACTTATCATCACTTGCGGCAATGCCAAATCTGAACAGGTTTTGGCAAGGTGCAGTAAGGCGGCATTTTCAATATCAAGATCGGCATACGACCAATTTGGATTAGCGATTTTAAAAACGTAATTTGCCTGCGGGGTTTGAATCTTAAAATTGCGATCAGCGTAAGAAGGTAGTTCTTTGACGGTGCCTGTTATTTGCCAGTGTTGCTCGACTATGGCTAATGCTTGTGCTGGGGTGATGGTTTGCATTGTTTATGATGGGATTAATGCTGCAGTTACTTAAAATTGCGATAGCCGTGTAAGTTAGAAACTCCCTTCTCCCGCAAGCGGGAGAAGGGCTGGGGATGAGGGGCTTTTTGGTTCGGATAAAGTAATGCAATATGAAAAATTAGAATTTATTGTTAAGAGTTATTCAGGCCTTTATGTTTCTGAATCGCCCTTACCCTAACCCTCTCCCGCATGCGGGAGAGGGGATTGCAAAATTCAAGCACTGTAGGTCTTAAATAAAAATTTCTGCTTACCTCATCATTTGTCGTTCAATTTTCTAAACGGCCCCACAATCAAATATCAAAACTAATCCCTTGCGCCAAAGGCGAAGAATGGCTGTAATTGATCGTATTGGTCGAGCGTCGCATATAAGCTTTCCATGCATCCGATCCAGATTCACGACCGCCGCCAGTATCTTTTTCACCGCCAAATGCACCGCCGATTTCTGCGCCTGATGGGCCGATGTTGACGTTGGCGATGCCGCAGTCGCTGCCGACGTCAGACATAAATAATTCTGCTTCGCGCATATCGGTGGTGAAGATGCTGGACGATAAACCCTGCGGTACTTCATTGTTCCAGTCGATCGCTTGTTGCAAATTTTGGTAGCGCACAATGTACATAATTGGTGCAAATACTTCATGGTGCATGTGCGCGGTTTGGCTCGGCATTTCTACGATAGCAGGGCGCACGTAATAGCCGGTTTCTGAGCCTGTGACGATCACACGATCTCCGCCAAAGACAACGCCTTGGTCCGTCTTTGCTGCAACCAAGGCAGTTTGCATCGCTTCAAAGGCGGCTTGATCAACCAACGGTCCAATCAAGGTGGATTTTTCTAGCGGATTGCCAATTGGTAGACCAGCGTAAATTTTCTTTAAACGTGGCACTAGCGTTTCGTAAATGCTGTCATGCACGAACAAGCGGCGTAAGGTCGTGCAGCGTTGGCCTGCGGTACCGACCGCTGAAAAGGTAATTGCCCGCACCGCCATTTCTAAATCGGCACTTGGCGCAACGATCATCGCGTTATTTCCACCTAATTCCAAGATCGTGCGCGTCAAGCGTTTGGCGCAGACTTCAGCGACTTGACGTCCCATGCGCGTGCTACCAGTGGCAGAGACCAAAGCGACACGCTTGTCTTCTACCATTTGTGCGCCAGTGTCGCGTGCGCCAATAATCAATTCTGCTAAACCGTCTGGCGCATCATTGCTGGTTGCATTGAAGCGTGCGATGGCTTTCATAAATAAGGCGTGGGTTGCTAGTGCGGTTAATGGTGTTTTTTCAGATGGTTTCCACGTCACGCTGTTGCCGCAAACAAAGGCGAGTGCGGCATTCCAAGCCCAAACCGCGACTGGGAAGTTGAACGCGGAAATCACGCCCACTACGCCGAGTGGATGCCAGATTTCCATCATGCGATGACCGGGGCGTTCCGAGGCGATTGTTAAACCGTATAACTGGCGTGACAGACCAACTGCGAAGTCGCAGATATCGATCATTTCTTGTACTTCACCCAAACCTTCTTGCAGAATTTTTCCGGCTTCCAAAGTAACGAGTTGACCTAAGGCGGCTTTATGTGTGCGGAGTTCTTCGCCAAATAAGCGGATCAATTCACCACGACGCGGTGCCGGTACTTTGCGCCACGCTAAGAATGCGCTGTGGGCGCGGTCAATTTTTTGTGCGACTTGTGTCGCATTGTCGGCGCGTAAGCTTGCGAGTGGTAAGCCATTAATTGGTGAAATACTGGCAATATCATTGCCTTCATAGTCAGCAAGCGTAACGCCAAGTTCGGTAAGTAAGTTTTGAATTGTGGATGTCATAGCGTTCATTGATTATTGATTTTGTAGAATAGTTATAGGATTGAGTTTGGACCGCATTACGAGTCATCAAATAGTAAATAAGTAGCCACTAAGTAGTCGCTAATTGACCACTAAATAGTCAGTAGTATCAACATCGTTGTCGCATTACACAATGCAAATATGCTTGCAGACAGCTTTTCTATCAGTGTAATTGAGCCTTGGTTTCAAACCAAAGTGTTGTTGATTTCTAGTGTAGCGATTTTAGTGCTTGGCAACAAAGGACATAAAGTTATGACTTGGTGACACAATGGAATTACACTTTTCCTGTTATTTAATCTTGTTTGTAAGGCACGCGACCAGTGGGCACGACACTTGAAGCATGTTCACAATGACCATGCTGATCATCAAAAAACATATGCGGCTTGAACGCAGCGAGCACAGCCGATTTGTTGACACCACCCATAAAGAAAGTTTCGTCAATCGCGATATTCCATGCTCGCAAAGTTCGAATCACGCGTTCGTGTGCAGGCGAAGATCGTGCTGTCACCAAGGCAGTGCGTAAAGGTAAAGCGCGTCCATCTGGCGCTTTGAAGTTGTTTTGAATATACGATAGGGCAATCAGTAGGCGAGCGAATGGTCCTTCCGGTAGTGGTTTCTTTGCATTCTCGCGCTCATGTTGCTCAAAGGCTTCGATACCCTGTGATTGGTAGATTTTTTCCGCTTCATCAGAAAAAATCACAGCATCACCATCGAAGGCAATCCGAATTTGTTCAAGATCCACCACATTTTCTGCTAGTTGATACAGTAGCGCTGCTGCCACGCCAGCATTGATCGCTGCTTGTACATCATCTTCGTGCAAAGACAAAAATAGACTGACATTAAACGCTTGCAAATACGAAGATAAAGAAGCACCACCTGCTAACACGGCACGACTAATATCCAAGCCATAATGTGCTATCGAATTGAAAATACGTAACGAGGTTTCTGACGAGTTGCGCGACATAATCACCACTTCGACTAGCCTCTTATCCGGTGTTAATTGATTGAGCTTCAATAAGGCTTTCACCAAAGCGAAGCCAGCACCTGGTTTGAGGATTTCATTTTCGTGCGCTAACTGGTGTTGGCGATAAGCGTCCAAACCTTGATCTTGAAAGATCGCTTCTTCGACTTCCAAATTAAACAAAGCCCGTGAAGAAATTCCGATCACTAATAATTTGTCGAGTGAATAAGGCATGTGTGTATTTGCTTAGGTAGTGGGAAGTATTTTGTTCAGATGAGAAATCAATAAATCGATTTCTTCGACGGTATTGTAGTGTGCAATTGAAACGCGCACGACGCCACCGTGCTTTTCTAAATCTAGAGCAGTGATCAGATGGCGCGCATAAAAATCACCAAACCGTATGCCGATATGAAATTGATCGATATACCGCACGATACTTTCTGACTGCGTGTCTTGAACGACAAAGCTAATCGTCGGAACGCGCGTGTTTTCACCTTCGTGAACTTGGCGCATACCGATGATGCGTACGCTGGATTTGGCGTTTAAAAAATCTAATAATCTCTGCGCTAAATAATTTTCGTGCGACTCAAACTTATCGAAGGCGAATTGCATCAATTGACGACGATTACCTTCACCACCAAATCGTTCGCCCATCGCGACCAAATAGTCAGCGATGCCTTGACAGCCATATGACAATTCAAAATTCACATTGCCTGGTTGTAGTTTGTAAGGCAGATTGTCTGCGGTGATAAAGAAATGGTTGAGATTCGAGAGCTTGACTAAGAGATCATATTTTCCCCATAACACCGCATAGTGCGGTCCAAATACTTTGTAAAAGCTAAAAACGACGACATCAGCGCCACTTGCTTGTACATCGACCAAACGATGTGGCGCATAGGCGACCGCATCGACGCAGACTCGCCCGCCAAACGTATGCACGCGGCGCGCGACTTCGGCAATTGGATTGATCGTGCCTAGCACGTTCGATGCAAAAGTCATCGCCAACCATTTCGTATTAGCGCTAAGTAATTTATCTAAGTCATCTAAATCGAGCCGCAATGTGTCGGTGTTCACTTGCCAGATTTTGATGACAGCACCAGCTCGCTGCAAGCGTTTCCAAGCACCGATATTTGCTTCGTGATCGGTATTTGTGACGATGATTTCATCACCAGTTTGGATGCTCGGTAGAATCGCCTGAATCAGTTGAAACATGAGGCCGGTAGTTGAACCGCCCATCACTACTTCGCGATCGTCTGCGGCGTTGATGAACTCAGCAATCGCCTTTCTCGCCTCTAACACTCTTGTGCTGGCGAGGCTTGAAGTTGCGTAACTAGCGCCTAGTTGCACGCTGCTATTTAATAAATAGTCGTGAATTCGATCTGCGACGATTTTTAAAACTTGAGAGCCGCCGGCGTTATCGAGAAAAACGCATTGTTCTGGAATTTGAAGCGCAGGAAATTCAGCGCGAACGGCCTTGATTTCATTCGGGGTAAATGCTTGCATGTGCTTGTCGATGCCAAAGTAGAAACGGGCATAAACATACCATGATTCAGCCAGCGAATGGAATCAGCGGCAATCGCTAGCAAGCATTTGCGATCAATCGCAATCAATTACAATCATGAAGGGAGGGGATAGGCTTATGCTTAACCCGCCTGCCCATCAGCTCTCGCCTTGATATAGATAGGCAACATCAAGCCAACCCAAGTAAGCAAAAGTAGTAACCAAACGCTAGCGGATAAGTTCATCATATAGGGAATCGTTGTCACACTGGCTGTGACCCGTAATAAAGCGGCCAGGTGCAAACAAAGATAAATCGCCCACAATAAATTATTCACTTGTAGCGGACGACCACTATGCCCAAAGCTTACGCGGCTAACAAAGCCAACTAGCATGGTGCCCATAAAACCTAAAGCCAAGGCATGTACCATTGCCGAACCTATTTGCGCGCCGAACGCGCTTGCAGCCTGCAAGGCGAACACAATCGCAAGCCAAGCAAAGGATAAATGCAGCATCGCCAATAAACGATTATGCAAGCTGCGGAATAAACCCCAACGCCATGAAGTATTGGCAAAACTAAAACTGAGCAAAGTCGCGATCATGGCCTCGGCCACGTGCGCGCCTAAAATGCCAGCAATCGCCAAGCCCCAACAAGCAGCGATCCAAGAACCCAATAACCAGTATGGTCGCCACATGGTGTAAGGCTTGATCACATTGCTACTAAAGAAGGGCAGCATACGATGGCAGACGGTCAGAAATACCGGTAACAAGAAGGCAAAAAAAGCTAACTGACGCGCTGCAATCCAAGCATCACTTAAACCAGCACTCCACAACAAGGCTGAGAATATCGCCAACACGCCGCCACCCATTGCCAACAATAATGCTTGTGGATGGCGTTTATCTTTTACTTGACTATGGATCACCAGCCGCGCCCAACGTAAAGTCACTGCGCACCAAGCCGCCAACATCAAAGCAAAGCCCGACATGCGTAAAGGAGGGAGTTCTAAGCTGGATGCAATTAAGACCAATACCAAGCCACCGAAATAAGTACCGCCATGTAGCAAAAAATTATGCGGTGGTTCATCTACGGCTAGCCACTTTGGCCCAGCAGTGAAGGTAAAACCCAAAATGAATAAAGGGAAAACGCCTAAAGGCATCAACAAGGCATGCAAAGGCACAGCCAAGCTTCGACCACTTTGTAGATGTAACCACCACCATGAAAATAAAATCAATACAGCAATCGCACCGAGAAAAAAATACAGACGGTGAGGAGCAAGGGCTAGGCGTTTCATGGCAATCTCTTGAGGCTAAGGTGGTGCATAAGGAATGGTAAACAGCATAATCTCAAACGCTCGGTCGTGTTTTGACGGAGAACAAGAGCGATGTTGAAAGTGTAGTCTTCGTGCGGGGGAGTGCTAGTGCAGCTGCACTTGGACGAGAAAAAACTAGATGTCGGTCAAGTTTTGTTGAATTGTGTTTGATTTGCAAGTCGATGCAATCCGATGTAATTCGATTAAGCCTTGGTCAATCACCTTGCTGATATGGGCACGCTCATCCGGATGCGCTTCGGTATGAAAGCGTTTGCGCACGCCTTCTTGATTCAGAATCAAATGCACGGTGGCGCTCACGCCAGCTTGTTCTAAGCATGCTTTGACGCAAGCAAGTGCGCAGCCGTCTAAAGCTAAAATCGGGCGACCTGAGTGAGCTAGCTTTTGCAAGGATGGAACGCCTCCACCAACGCCGCTAATGCAAGACATTTGCGCACGGCCAGTTCTATCCAAATCGAGTGCACAATCGTTAGCGAGTTGTGCGACGCTAGAACAGCCGGAACAGGAATATACCAAAGGTAGTTGTGCTGAGATGGATGTGTTGTTTGACATGGGCGTGCAATTGAATACTTGTCGCTTAGGTCGCGCTCGCAGTCAATTTTTCTGCAAGCCGATTTAGCCATGCTGGACGTTCACTCGCATCGATCCAATATTTCACCGCAATCCCCAATTCCGTGTCACCTTCGATTTTTAAGCGGCGGCGGAAGAATAGTGTATCTGCATCTTCCAAGGCAGTGGCAAGTTTTAAGAAATCCATGGCACAGGCGCTGAGGCTAACGTCAGTTGTTTGAAATGGTATCGCCTTAAAACGGCCTTGGTCGCAACGGAAGCATAGACGTAGGCCGAGATCTTCGACCTGAATTTGAAAGGTTCTGCCGTATAGATTTTCCGGTGCGATCAGCCAACTACGTTGGCGCGCAAGTTCTAGCATCAACATCAAAGGCGCACCCGCGATAGGTGAGGGCAGACGTTGGCCGATTTTCTCGAAGACGGTGGGAAAGCGAAATTCAGTGAGGTTCATCATAAACTCGAAATTAAATTGCTTGAATCGGTATAGTTTGCCATTGCATGCCAGAGCTGCCGTTCCAGTATCCATTACAGCGTTCTGCTTGTGGCGGTAAAAATTGCGCGTCAATCACAGCTGCTTGTTCGCGACGGCGCGCGGTGTCGAAGGCGTGAACAATTTGTTCCATGTTTTTGGATTGCACTTGCAGGCGCAAAATATCCACCTGTAAGTTCTTCAACGTAGGAATTTGCGGGCTTAGATCGAGACAATTCGCACTTTGGGTTTGTATGCCGTTTATCGTTAAAAAATCGCTATGCTCACGGGTTTGCAAGGCCAAACCATCGGGATAATGTTCACAGCGAAATTCACAATTATCTTTACGCAGACGATGATGACGTGCGGTGAAGCAGCGTGACGAAAATGCCAGCGCCATGCGTCCCCAAACTTGTACTTCGGTTTCTAAACCTTCTGGACGTTGCGCTTGTAAAGCAGCAAGATCAGCACCACTGAGTTCGATCGGCGGCGTAAAACGCATCGCACCTAACTCACGTAGCCATTGTAAGGTGCCAGTGTGATACACATTGAGATGCGGACCCGCGACAAAAGGCCGTCCTTGCATCGCGCGTACTGCGCTAAAGTCATTCGCCTCGATCAATAAATCTTCTGCCGCTGCGGCATCGATTAACTTATGCATGGCGCGGCGATCTGCTTCGTTATCGATTAAGGTCAAGGTAGAAAGAACAACCTGTTTCCCCGCATCACTACAAGCTTTCGCCAAACTAATCCAATCCGGCAAACGCATCACATGCCGACGTGAACACACTACTTCACCCAGATAAATAACATCCACAGGCCAATGCATCGCTTCCACATAAAACCGCATCGTGGCTTCTTTAGACCAGTAATAAGATAGTGGTGCGAGGGAGAGTTTCATAAGTTCTTAAGATTTATATTTTCAAATAGAGGGTGGAGTGCTTAGTTGCGTTGTGAGTTGTTGTATTTCTCTACTTCGATATTTTCTGAACCACCCTCACCCTAACCCTCTCCCGCTTGCGGGAGAGGGGATTTAGCTCAAGGAATTTTATTTAACATCACGAACTTTAATTGTGTTCAGAAATTTAATGTATACCCCTCATCAAGAGTAGTTTAGAAATTCAATATCAGGGATGCAGTACAAGGCGCCAAGCACAGCAATACGTCGGTATTGCGAGCATTGGCAACGCAGTAATGCGCCCTGAGATTGGATTTATAAACTGGCTCTTACTTCCAGGGACGTTCAAAAGCCCCTTGCGTCACCTGCGCTCCCTCAGCATGTTTGGCCAAGGTCGCATTCCAATCCGGTCGTGCGGTATACCGTTCAGGATCACGCTCGGCAGAATCTAAAGCTGCACGCAAGGTGCCAACCACTTGCGATACATAATTCGGACTACGTTGACGGCCTTCGACCTTGAGTGCTTTCACGCCCATTTTGAGGAGCTGCGGCAATAGGCCGATGGCATTTAAACTCGTCGGCTCTTCCAAGGCGTAATCGACTTGGCCTTCAACCTCAAAGCGACCTTTGCACAAAGTCGGATAACCCGCCGCCTCATTCGGTGCATAGCGATCAATCAAAGTACCACTCAAACGTGCGGATAAAACCTTATCTTTTTCTTCCCAACTGACTGCGTGCCCAGGTGAGCAGACGCCTTTATTGTTAGGCGAATCGCCAGTGACATAACTCGATAATAGGCAACGTCCTTCGGCCATCACACACAAGCTGCCAAAGCCAAATACTTCAATTTCAACTTCCGTCTGGCGTATGATTTTTTCGATTTCGGTCAGCGTTAGCACGCGTGGTAACACCGCACGGCGTATGCCAAATTGTTCACGCATTAATTCAATCGCATCGACGGTGGTGGATGAACTTTGTACCGATAAATGCAAACGTACCTCGGGATAACGATGCCGTGCATACGCCATCAAACCAGGGTCGGCCAAAATGATGGCATCGGCTCCAAGTAAAACCGCGGGATCGATGGCAGC
>VFQS010000482.1_pt1 | contig 44360 bp, 44 predicted proteins | sample 3512361 | NCBI WGS metagenome assembly VFQS01 (sample SAMN10412375, study PRJNA504923) | tailings metagenome | isolation source: Relicate 1 Philex TSF3 active mining | place: Philippines
TAATACGGATAAATTAGGATTTTCCGTAATTCAATTCCGGATTATTGACATTTTTTCGTAAAAATTGCCAAGTTGTTTCCAAGACAGTATAGTACAATAAAAATTAAGATGTTTATGAACTTGGCAGAAAATATTGTTGATTTTGAATCTTCTGGCGTGACGATTGATCTAGCTGAAATTCAAGCCCTTATCCCGCATCGCTATCCATTTTTATTGATTGACCGCATTGAAAATATTCATTTGGGCGAGTCTGCTGTTGGCATTAAAAATGTAACATTGAATGAGTGGTATTTTCAGGGGCATTTCCCTGATCACCCTATTATGCCTGGTGTGCTGATTGTTGAAGCATTGGCACAAACAGCTGCAGCGCTTGTTATGAAAACTTTGACTGTTCAAAATGGTGGCGAAAAACCAGGAAATTTGGTTTATTTTATGTCCATTGACGAAGCAAAATTCCGCAAGCCTGTTGTGCCTGGTGATGTAATACGTTTGAAGGTTACTAAAGACCGTTCGCGTGGGCACATATGGAAGTTCAAGGGTGAGGCACGCATTGGAGATGATCAGTTAGCAGCTGAAGCGATATTTACAGCGATGATCACACAAAAATGAAAATACATCCAAGTAGTATTATTGAGCCAGGCGCTAAAATTGGAGTTGGGGCATCAATTGGTCCATTTTGTTGTATTGGGCCAGATGTTGAATTAGGAGATTATGTTGAACTGGTTTCACATGTTTCGATTAGTGGTATTACAAAAATTGGTGAAAAAACTAAAATTTTTCCATTTGCTTCAATTGGGCATCGCCCTCAAGACTTAAAATATGCGGGTGAGCCTTCGACAACAATTATTGGTGCTAACAACACTATTCGTGAATATGTGACCATTCAACCAGGAACCGCTGATGATGCAATGCAGACGGTAGTGGGAGATCATTGCTTGTTCATGGTAGGTAGTCATGTTGCGCATGATTGCATTGTAGGAAATCATGTAATTATGGCAAACAACGCAACGTTAGGCGGCCATGTAAAAATTGGTAATTACACAATTATTGGTGGGCTTGCAGCAGTTAAGCAACGTGTTCGTATAGGCGATCATGCAATGATAGGCGGTATGGCAGGTGTTGAGCACGATGTTATTCCCTTTGGTATGGTAGTGGGAGAGAGAGGCTGGTTGAATGGTCTTAATCTTGTTGGTATGAAGCGTCGCGGCTTTAACAAAGAAGTTATCACAAAACTACAAGAAATTTACGCAGACTTGTTTGTGCCTCAAAATGATATTCCACTAAGTGAGCGACTTGCAGAGTTACATCAAAAACATGCCAATGATGCAGATGCGCAAATTTTGCTAAATTTCCTTGAAGGTAGATCAAATTCTTTATGTCAGCCCAAAGCCGTATAATGCCTGGCCAAAAACTTGGAATTATTGCTGGCGCTGGAACGCTGTTTCCTATGGTTTGGGACGAGGCTTTAAATAAAAAACAGCAACCCGTTGTTGTTTCGTTTAATGACCAATTACCATTGTTAAGTGATAAAAAAATTCCCCATTTACAAACAGCGCTTGGAAAAATTGGTGAAATATTAAATTTCTTTAAAAGTCACGATGTTAAGCATTTGATTTTTGCTGGACGCATACAACGCCCTTCATTTACTTCATTAAGTTTTGATGCAGTGGGGCTTAAATGGATGCAAAAGCTAGGCATAAAAACATTTGGTGGCGATGATGCGTTGCTAAAAGGCATTACAGAACTTTTAGAACAAGAGGGATTTCAAATCATTAGCCCTAGGGATTTTCTGCCAAACTTGGTGCTGAAGCCAGGTGTTTATACTGAAATTTTTCCAACCAAAGATGATGAAACAGATATTGCGCGCGGGCAAGAAGTGTTGAACACATTATCAAGCGCTGATGTAGGGCAGGCATGTGTAGTGCAAGAAGGTTTAATTCTTGGTATTGAAGCAATTGAGGGTACGCAAAAATTAATTGAGCGTTGTAAGGATCTTAAGCACCATGCAAAAGGTGGTGTCTTGATTAAGCTTTCTAAGCATGGGCAGTCTACACTTGTTGACTTGCCAACAATTGGTTCTGATACAGTTGAGGCCGCGCATAAGTGTGCTTTAAATGGGATAGCTATTTCTGCAAATACAACACAGGTTTTAGAGTTCGATCATGTGATTAAATTGTGTAATCACTATAAAATTTTTTTGAAAGTTATTGAGAGTTAAATGATGACAACACGTATTCTCTCTGGCATTAGGCCGACTGGGCATATTCATTTGGGAAACTACTTAGGAGCAATTCGCAGCTGGGTAAGCATGCTTGGCCAAGTGGACGAACGCTTATTTTGTATTGTTGACCAGCATGCCTTAACAACTGCTGAAGATGCCAAAGATTTGCGCAAAAACACACTTACTATTGCGGCTGCATATATTGCCAGTGGTATTGACCCTGTAAAAAACCATATTTTTGTGCAAAGTCATGTGTCTGCCCATACTGAACTTGCATGGTATTTTAATTGTATTACGCCGATGGGTTGGCTTTCACGCATGACCCAATTCAAAGATAAAGCTGGAAAAAGTAAAGATCAGGCGATGACAGGTTTGTTTGTTTACCCAGCACTTATGGCTGCTGACATTTTAATTTATAAGGCAACACATGTGCCTGTTGGTGAAGATCAAAAACAGCATGTTGAATTAACACGAGATATTGCCCAAGCTTTTAATAATTATGTTGGAAATAGTTTTTTCCCGTTGCCTGAGCCGATTATCAAAAGTGAAACAGCGCGTATTATGAGTTTACGAGATGGTGCAAAAAAGATGAGTAAATCTGACCCTTCAGATTATTCACGTATTCATTTGCTGGATGATAATGAAACCATTGATTTGAAAATTCGCAAATCAAAAACCGATGCAGATCTTATTCCTGGATCTGTCGAGGGCTTAGAGCAAAGACCAGAAGCTAAAAATTTGCTAAACCTATACGCCTTGTTTTCAAATAGTTCCTTAACAAAAGTTGTGCAAGAATTTGAAGGCAAGCCGTTTTCTGAATTTAAACCGAAATTAACAGAAGCTACGATTAATCACCTAGCGCCAATTAGGAATGTAATGATTGAATTGTTGGCTGATGAAGCAGCGCTTTTGGATTATCTTCAAAAAGGAGCTGAAGCCGCAAATAGTATTGCGGCAGCGAACATAAAGGAAGTTCGTCACGCTTTGAATATGGTGTAAGAAACTTTCTTTTTAAAATAAAATGTGTTATATTGTACTATAATTTTATAAAAAGCATAGAGCTTATGCATTTTACAGTCTATGTTAACGATATTCTTAGCGCGAAACTCTCTTCTCTTGCACAAGAAAAGGGGAAGACTCGCAATACTTTAGTTCGTGAAGCACTTGATTTGTATCTAAAGGAAAATGCTAAAAATCAGTGGCCGCAAGAAATTCTAGCTTTTTCAGGAATCGAAACGAAAATTCCAAGCTTTGAGTCTTTGCGCGAAGAGCTTTCCTCAAATCTTGATCAAGACTTATTTTAATGTTTTTGCTAGACACATGCGCTATCAGCGATTTTGTAAAAGGCCATTCTAATACCCTTGGGAAACTCAAATCGTATTCGCCATCTTTAATTTCTATAAGCGCAATTACTTTAATGGAAATTGAATACGGGTTGAAGCGCATACCAACTACTCGTCATAAGTTTGACAGTATTTTAAATCCACTATTTGAATGCATTGATATTCATCCATTTGATCAACAAATAGCAATCTGTGCCGCAGAAATTCGCTATGAATTAATTAGAATAGGATCGCCAATTGGCGCGTATGATTTTTTGATTGCGGCAACAGCCTTGGAAAAAAATCTTATTCTTGTAACGTCAAATACTCGGGAATTTGCAAGAGTTAAGGAATTACACACGGAAGATTGGCGCCTAGACTAAAGTTATTGATACTACCCACCAGATCTTGGCTTTCGCCGGGACGAAAAGTGATAGGCATTATGTAAAAACCGATGGAGCTTATTTTAGCTAGATTCATCAAATGAGTCTTCAGGAGAATTTTCTTCTAACATATCTGAAATTTTTTTAATAGTTGCTGCGTACTTCTTCAAGTGCGGTATTTTCTTAGGGCAAGAAATATCGATTACAAAATTATTAATTACTAAATGCATAAATAAAACATCTTTTTTAAATTATTATATTCTTTAAAATTAACTATTTGTTAAGCATTATCAAAGTAAAATGATAATTGTTAATGATTATTGTGTTATTTTTTAAAAAGGAAATTTATCATGCAGTGTATTCAAAAAATTACCTTGTCATTGCTTGCAGTAGCAGCAGTTTCAACATTTAATTCAAGTTATGCTTCAACACTAGAAGTTAATTTTACAGACGGTGCAGTAATGGCCGGTCATGTGAGTGGAAAAGTTAAATTCGTAGGTACTGGACATTGTGAGTTCAGTGGTAGCGCATCAAGTGATGTCGAATTGAGCTCAGGTACTGTAAAGGCTTCAGATGCAAGTTCTTTTGGAGGCCATATATATATGACGGGTGGTCATTTGGAAGCTGTTTTGGATTTCACTCTTCCAACATTGCATGTAAATGCACCTGGAACGTTAACAAGTTTAGCGGGTGGTGATGATGATTCATCTTCAACAATGGATATCAACATAGTGCATGGAACTGGCCACTTAACCCTTGCTGGTGCTGGAGATGTTAAAATTAGTGGTAGCATGCGCAATAATACAGGTGGTGTTTCTAGTTCCGTAGTTGATCAGGCTATAAGCTTTGTTAGTGCATCAAGGCTTCCGAATGCAAACAATTCATTTGTGGGGGATGTAAATCTTATTTCTGCACCTGGTCTTTTGGGTGGTGTTCAACAAAGCTATGATAGTGCTGGTCAAATTCTAAGCACGCAAACTATTAAAGTAGCTACTAATTTCGGTGGTTCACCAACAGCTGAAGTTAAAGCTTCTTATTTTGTTGGAACAGTAAAAGCGCATAAAATTAATATAGGCGGACATGATTGGAAGGTTCCTGTTACTGCCCAGTAATTTTTGAGAAGCTGTGACCCAAAATTACGCAGGGGAAGTTTGTAATTGTGGGACAACATTTAGCAAGCCATCTATTGTTTTGATAAATACTCAAAATAGTAGGTGGCGCTTTTTTATTATTGCCTGTTTTATGAAAGTGAACGCGCGTAATTTATGGTTAAGGCTTGCCCCTTCATTGTGGTCATCGTATCATGCCTGAAGTTATAAAATAGAGATTGAGCTCTGTGGATCGCGCCCAAGCAGCAAAAGAATTAGAACGTTTAGCAAAAATTATTGCTTATCATGATTATCAGTATTTCAGCCTTGCTAACCCTGAAATTACTGATGAACAGTATGATGCTCTGAGGCGCCAAAATCTAGAATTGGAAGCGCAATTTCCCGACTTAAGACGACTTGATAGCCCAAGTCATCGCATTGGTTCACCAGTGTCGCCGCAGTTTGATAAGGTTAAGCACCGCAAGCCATTGCTTTCACTTGATAATGTTTTTAATGAAAAAGAATTCCGTGATTTTGGCAAAAAATTCAGGCGTTTTTTAAAGATGCCTGAAGATGTTGAAATAGCAATGTTAGCTGAACCTAAAATTGATGGTTTGTCAGCAAGCTTGCATTATCAAGATGGCCAATTTGTATTGGGCGCTACGCGTGGTGATGGCCAAGAAGGTGAAAATATTACAGCAAATTTGCGCACTGTGCGTGATTTACCTTTAAGGCTTCTTGGAGATAATGTGCCGAAAAACCTTGAAGTGCGAGGTGAGGTTTATATGAAAATTGCTGATTTTCAAGCATTAAACGCACAGAGAATACAACAAAATGAACAAATATTTGCAAACCCACGCAATGCAGCAGCGGGCTCACTACGTCAGCTAGATTCAACAATTACGGCAGCGCGGCCTGTTCACTTTTTTGCGTACTACGCTCAGACACTTGAGGGTAATGCCGCTGAGACACAGGAAGAACTTTTGCAAAATCTGCAGACATGGGGGTTTGTTGTTAACCCATATCATAAATTGTGTAAAACACCAGATGAGATGATGCAATACTATCAAACCATGCAAGAAGCCAGAGAAACCTTGGATTACGAGATTGATGGGTTAGTATTTAAAGTTAATGATTTGCGCTTACAAGAAAGGTTAGGATCTGTAGGCAGATCACCGCGTCATTCTATTGCCTTTAAGTTTGCAGCAGAACAAGTAGAAACAGAGGTTGAGGATATTATCTTGCAAGTGGGCCGCACAGGCGTTATAACGCCCGTTGCTGTTTTGAAGCCTGTCATTGTGGGTGGCGTGACGGTGAGTCGTGCGACACTGCATAACGAAGAAGAAATTCGACGCAAAGATGTTCGCATTCAAGATAGTGTTATTATTCAACGAGCTGGAGATGTTATTCCGCAAGTTGTACGGGTGGTGACTAGCAAAAGGTCAAGTAATTCAAAAGTTTATCATTTTACAGAAAAATGCCCTTGCTGTGGTTCGCTTTTACACCAAACTCCGGGACAGGTTGCTAAAAGATGCCTTAATGGTTTTGAATGTGAAGACCAGGCTATTCAGCGCCTTATTCACTTTGTTAGTCGTGATGCTTTAAATATTGATGGGTTGGGTGAAAAACATGTTGCTAGGTTTTATGCGCTAAATCTTATTACAACTCCGGTTGATATTTTTACTCTTGAAGAGAGAAGTAAAGCCCATAGCGAACCATTGGAAACTTGGGAAGGTTGGGGCAAACAGTCTGCACAAAATTTGTGGGATGCTATTCATAAAGTTCGAACGCTGCCGCTTGATAAGCTTATTTTTGCCCTTGGAATACCGCAAATTGGGCAAACAACGGCGAAGCTATTGGCTAAACATTTTGTGGTTTTTGAGAAGTTTCTTGAAACGCTTTTGCAAGCGCACCAAAATAATTCGGCCGCCTATCAAGAGCTTATGCATATTGAAGGGATTGGCCATGGAATCGCTCGTGATGTTGTGGACTTTTTTCAACAAAAGCATAATTTACAAATGGTTGAGAGCCTATTAACACATATAAATGTGTTGCCTTATGAAATTGGCAGTGATCTGCCTTTAAGTGGAAAAATAGTAGTGTTTACAGGTGGTCTAGAGCATATAAGTCGTAGTGAGGCTAAAGCTCAGGCAGAAAAACTTGGGGCAAAAGTAGGCAGTGCTGTTTCTGCGCATACGACATTTGTGGTGGCTGGAAAAGACGCGGGGCAAAAACTTAAAGCGGCCAAAGAGTTAGGTGTTGAAATTATTGATGAAGGCGCTTGGCAAAAAATGGTAGAAGCAGGATAGTTTTTTCTTGAAAAAAGTGTTTAGCCTCGCTAGCTAATGTAAATGCATCCTATGAGGATAAGCCCTTTATGAAATTTTTCAGTTTTTTAATTTTATTGTTTTTAGCTGGTTTTGAAGGAAAAGCTGCTTCTTGGCAAACTTTGAATGTGGGAGATGAGATAGCGCTTGTTGCACCGAGTGGAAAACCTTCAGCTGCGGCAATCACCAAAATAAAAAGCTTGATAGCTGAAAGAGGGTATATTCCCGTTGTATATTATGATGAATCTGCTTCTGGAGATTTTGGGCGTTCAGATACCCTAGAGAATAGAAGAGACTTTTTTATAGATGCTTTGCGTTCATCTGCCAAGATTATCTGGAGTTTGCGTGGCGGTAATGGCGCAAGTGGTATATTTAAAAATCCAAGACTTTTTGATGAATTTCGGACTATGTCGCCTAAATTACTGATTGGATTTAGTGATTTTACAGCAGTTCATCTTTGGGCCAATAGTATAGCGTGGCCTAGCTTGCATGGCATTGTTGCAAGCTTTTGTAGAGAGAATGATCGCGCTGTGAATGCGCAAACAAATATTGAGCCATATTTTGACATACTGAGTGGGCTAACTTTGGAAATAAGCTACAATCTCAGTTGTGAAAATGAAGCTGCCAGAACCATCTCTATTGAAGATAGTAGTATCGTCGGGGGAAATTTATCGCTTATTCAGCGCGCGATGGGTACTCCAAGACAGCTAAATATAAGTGGGAAAATTCTTTTTGTTGAAGATATTTTAGAGCCAGGAAGAAAAATCAATGAAGCTTTAGTGCAAATACTAGAATCTTCACTTTTTGATGAGGCAAGAGCTGTTATTTGGGGTAAAATTTCTGGTGATGCAGCAGATATAGGTATTGCAAAAAGGCTTCTCAATGAAGAATTGACTCAAAGGGGAATCCCATTATTTGCTGCTGATTTTTTTGGCCATGACTCACTAAATTTACCATTGCCATTCCAAACAGTTGCAAGAATAGAAATAGGTGGTCGGTTAATAGTTAAAACTAATAATACAACTAGTTAAAAGCTTACTTGCTCCACCTGTGAATTTTATCAGATGTAGAAAAATCATTTAGAGTGGGCTAATTGTTGTTATGAAGATAAAGAGAAGCTTTTGCAAGATAAAGAAAAACTTGGCAAACAGTTTACCAAAAGCACTGATTAAGCTACGGTATGCCTATATTTTAAAAGTTGTTTCTTATGCAAAAATCATTTATTGAAATTCCATTAGGTCATCCATTTCCTTTATATAATTTGCCCTATGGTGTGTTCGAGTATCACGATAAAACATCAATAGGTGTGGCTATAGGTGATTTTGTTCTTAATCTTACATTGCTTGAAGAAAAAGGATTGTTAAAAGTTGATGCCTTGGAAGGCAAAAAAGTTTTTAATCAATCAACGCTGAATGCTTTTATGAATACAAGTAAAACTTGTTGGAGTGAGGTGCGTCAGTTTTTGATTCATTTGTTAAATGAGGATACCGCTGATCTTCGTGATAATGCAGCGTTGCAAGCAGAAATTTTAATTCCCCAAAGCCAAGTCGTGATGAAAATGCCTGTGCACGTGGGAGGCTATACTGATTTTTATTCATCACTGGAACATGCAACGAATCTTGGCAAAATGTTTCGTGATCCTGTTAACCCGCTTCTGCCAAATTGGCGTCATATTCCTGTTGGTTATGATGGACGTGCAAGTGCAATAGTTGTGAGTGGTACAAAAATTAAGCGTCCTTGTGGGCAGCTAAAAATTGGGGAGAGTGATCCTATTTGTGCGCCGACTCGTCAGTTTGATACAGAAGTTGAGCTTGGGTTTATTATTGGCACAGGAAATGAGCTAGGGAATCCTATTTCTATTAGTGCTGCTGCTGATCATGTGTTTGGTGTGGTTATGCTGTTAGATTGGAGCGCGCGAGATATTCAGCGTTGGGAATACGTGCCGTTAGGTCCATTTTTGGGTAAAAATTTTGGGACAACTATTTCTCCATGGGTAGTTACCATGGAAGCTTTGCAACCATTTAGTGTTCAGGGTCCAGAGCAGTTGCCTAAACCTTTGCCATATCTTTCAAGAAAGAATACCAATTTTAATATTGATTTGCATCTTCAGATCAAAACGCCAAATATGAGTGCGTATCAAGAGATATCGCACACGAATTACAAATACATGTATTGGGATATTGCGCAGCAAGTTGCACATCACACGGTCAATGGTTGTAATTTACAACCGGGCGATATTCTGGGTACGGGTACAATTAGTGGCCCAACGCCAGGCAGCTACGGAAGCTTGATTGAGTTAACTTGGGGTGGGGCAAATCCTATACATCTAAATTCAGGGGAAGAACGAGTTTTTTTACAAGATAATGATTCAATGAAAGTTGTTGGAATGGCCAAAAAAGATGATCTGTGTTTGGGGTTTGGTAGTGCAGAAACCACCGTACTTTCAGCTGATGTTTTATAAAGCTTTATATTGAAAAAATTATGCATAAATATAACTGAAATCATGACAACAAAGAATTAAAATGATGCAATTTTAAGACGACAATTTAATCAAAAAGGTGTACCTATGAAAGCGTGACAAGAATGTCGAAAATACCCTGTTAAAGAGGAGTGCGATGATACAACTTGTAGCTAGAAAAACAAATATAATTGAGCCCTCATATGTGCCCCCTCTGATTAAGCAGAGTAATGAAAATACTCAACGTTGCGATAATCATCTTTTTAAAGAACACCTTTCGTCATTAGTTAATCATGTTCCCTTGGCTATGCTTTGCCTTGATACAAATTTTAATATTACAAATTGTAGTCCGGCTGCCCTTCTTTGGTTAAAGCGTTATTGTTGTAAGAAAAAGAAAAATTTTTCTTCTGCTGAAGTTTTACAAAAGAAAATTAGTGATATTTTTAGTCCGTGCCCCAAATCACTAAAAGCTGCGCTTAAATATGCTTTGAAGGGCAAAGCTTGGCATTCTCAACCAATAAAGCATGAAATAAAAAAAGGTAGTGGGTGTTGCTGGTTAAAATGGGAAATTTTTCCCTTGCTTGATAAAGAGTCGGAGGTGGTCGACCTTATTGTGTGTTTTGAAGATGTTACAACTTATCAGGAGTTGCTTTGCTCACATAAAAAGCTTCAACAAAACAATGAAATACTTGAAAGTTTTAATATTGTTTTGTCACATGATCTGATGCAGCCATTGCGGCAAATTTATAATTTTTTTGAGATTCTGCAAGAGAAATATAGAAGAGTTGCTGCTAATGAGGATTCGATAGAATATATTTTTAGTGCTTTGCAAAAAAGTTTTGGGTACATCAAAAATTTAAGCGAAGGGATGATTCTTTATTGTAGGGAAGGAGATCTAACGGTTGAGCCTGAAAAAATTTCCCTAAAGAACCTGCTTGACGAAGTGCACGAAAATATTTTGAAGACAAAAAAGTACCAGCTTAATTTACAATTTTCAGATGATATTTTTTTGCACGCTAACCGAACGTGTATGTTGCAGCTTTTTCAAAATTTATTGGCAAATGCAGTAAAACACAGCCCCGATGACAACTGCATTGTGACTTTGTTTGCCGTGAAGGAAGATAACAATTTTTATAAATTTTCTTTGCATAATTCTGGTTACTGCCCTTCGCATATTCGAAAAAATAATCTTTTCCTACCTTTTCATTCGTCAGTATCAGAAGGGGCGGGGCTTGGTTTGATGATTTGTAAAAAAATTGTTTCCGCTTACAAAGGAAAAATTTCTCTTAGTTCAAATAAAAAAAGAGGAACTGTTGTAACGTTCACGTTGCCGATTTATGAAATCAAAAAGTGTTCTCAAGAAAATTCACTTTCTGAAACATACTTAAAGAAAGAATATGGGGTATTATGTTAGTTGATCAAAAAGATGTATTGCTGGGCAGAAAAGTTGCTCTTTTTCGTAAAAAGATGAACTGGCCATTAAAAACACTAGCGGCAGATTTAAACGTTTCAATTCAGCAGTTACAGCGATATGAAAAAGGCGCCAATAAAATTTCTGCAACGATGCTATATCATCTGTCGAAAATTTTTCACGTTGATTTAGATTCTTTTTTCGAAGAACTTGAAAACCAAAAAGAGCAAGAAAAGGACGTGTATAAAGTTTTGCTTATTGAAGATAACGCAGGAGACGAGTTTCTGCTGCGCAAAGCGCTTGCTGATTTTCCAAAGAAATTGCATATATACACCATTAACGACGGGCAAACCGCTTTAAATTTTTTCAATGATATCAGCCATGGTACGGCGCAAACTTTGCCAAAGCCTGATCTTATATTTTTAGATTTAAACTTACCTTCAGTGCGTGGTTTAGATGTTTTAAGAGAGCTTAAGCGGCGAACTCAGTTAAATGAAATACCGGTTGTGGTACTTAGTAGTAGCATAAGTGTTGACGATAGGACTGCTGCGTATAGTTTACAGGCTAGCGGATTTATTAGAAAATCATTTACGTATAAAGAATTCAAAAATCAGCTTTTCAAGGCAATGATTTATTGGACAGATATCGTAGAGCTGCCTCGTTTTTCAGAGCAGAGAGCGCCTGTAACTTAATAGGGGGTTTATTCTTTCATTAAAATATTAAGAATGCTTATATAGCGTATATAAGCTCGGTTTCTTACACCTCGAAAACATCCGCCCTGAGTTAGGAAATTTTCAGCAATTGCATCAAATAGATGCTTGGTATGTGCGTTGAATTCTTCTGCTGCGATCTCATTCTGTAATCGTTGAAGGATGCTTGTAATGCGTGAATATAGGCCAAGGGTTATTGGATCTTGCGCTGCAGTATTTAATGTGGTTGCAATATATCCTTGCAATTGGGTGCTAGAAACTGCCCGCCCTTCATAGCCAGCATAAGTAGTCGTGAATGGATTGAGGTATGCTTGTATTGCCGCAATACCTAGATTTGGATTATCCACACCAAAAGCGTTTCCTATAACAGGTAATTTTGCGATGTTTGCGGCAACATGGGTGTCAATGCTATGCACGTTGCTATCTTGACGAATTCCCCTTAAAAAAGTGATAAGAGGTTCAAGCGTTGCTCTGTGCGCAGCAATATCGGGGCACCTTTGCACTTGGTCAAAAATAGAATCAGGGATATAAGCCTGTATCGGAGGATGATTCTCTGCTTCTAACCTTGCTATGAGCGCAGCAGTTTCTGGATCTATTTCTTCTTGTGCAGAAATAGCAGTGCTTGCTGGTTGGGCTCTCATATTTTCTGTCTGTTCTGAAAGTACAATTTGTAGCGCGTTTTCAAACGTCATTCCTGTACTAGTATATGCAAATAGATTTTCAAGTTCTGCTTCTGTTAAGCCAATCGCGGCACAATTCAATGGCAAAACAGTCAGTAGCAATAAAAAACTTAACGATGTGACGTTCATGTCAACCTCTGAGTTCAAATACCTGTGATAACTCTTATATAGTAAATGCGTTAAGGAAGTGCAAATTTAATCAATAAAGCGCGGATTTTCTTTTGCTATTTTATCGAAAGCCTTCAGTTCAGTTAAGACTTGCTTCATATCTGAAAGGCGTATCATATTTGGTCCATCACTTGGTGCATTGTCTGGATCTTGGTGGGTTTCTAAAAATACACCAGCAACGCCAACAGCAATAGCAGCACGCGCCAGGATGGGGGCAAACTCACGTTTTCCACCTGTAGATGCACCTTGCCCGCCTGGTTGTTGCACAGAGTGTGTAGCATCAAAAATTACCGGATAGCCAGTTTGAGCCATAATGCTAAGACTTCGCATATCGCTTACTAATGTGTTGTACCCAAAGCTGGCCCCACGTTCGCATAGCATGACATTCGAGTTACCAAAGGATTCCATTTTCTTTACAACGTTTTGCATATCCCATGGAGCTAAAAATTGCCCTTTTTTAATATTGACGACTTTTCCTGTTTTCGCAGCTGCTTGTAACAAATCTGTTTGCCGGCATAAAAATGCAGGAATTTGAAGGACGTCAACGCTATTAGCGACAACAGCGCACTGTTCTGGTGAATGCACATCTGTAGTCAAAGGCACATTAAAAGTGCTTCGAATTTCTTCAAAAATTTTCAGACTTGCTTCAAGTCCAAGTCCTCTAGCGCCTGTAATGCTAGTGCGATTTGCCTTGTCGAATGACGTTTTATAAATAAGAGGAATGTTCAATGTATTGCATAGGGTTGTTAGATTTTCAGCCATCATCATTGCATGATCACGACTTTCAAGAACACATGGTCCCGCTATTAAAACGAAAGGGTTGGTATTGGAAATAGCTAGTGATTGAACGGTAATGGTTTTCATGATTGGTCATCAAATAGTAATTTTTTCATACCTTAGCAAAGGTACTTGGGTTTTGATACAGTCTTCGGTTATACTTTTACAAATTACGCATAAAGATTATGTATGAATCCCCTTGCAGTGGTCGGAAGACTGTTCCTAAATTTCATAGGTTTAACCGGAAGAATTAGTATATTTTTTTACAATTCTGTTCGACATGGTGTCCAGCCACCTTATTACTGGGGGCAAATTTTGAATCAATTTATTCAAATTGGGTACTATTCATTGCCGGTGGTTGGCTTGACGGCGATTTTTACAGGTATGGTGCTGGCTTTGCAAAGCTACACGGGATTTTCAAGGTTTTCTGCAGAAGGGGCAGTTGCAACTGTTGTTGTGCTGTCAATTACTCGTGAATTGGGCCCAGTGCTAGCAGGGCTAATGGTTGCTGGGCGTATTGGTGCATCTATGGCGGCCGAAATTGGTACCATGCGTGTTACTGAGCAAATTGATGCCTTGATTACCCTTTCTGCCAATCCTTTTAAGTATCTGATTTTTCCCCGGCTTCTTGCTGGTGCTGTAATGTTGCCGCTGCTTGTGATTATTGCTGACTTAATTGGTGTGATGGGTGGATATCTTATTGGAGTGCACGAATTAGATTTTAATGCAGGAAATTACATGCAGCAGACCCTTAAATATTTAGAATTTTCAGATGTGCAGTCGGGGCTTATTAAGGCGACAGCTTTTGGGACTTTGATTGCTTTAATGGGATGCTATCATGGCTTTAATTCAGGGCGAGGAGCAGAAGGAGTAGGGCGCGCTACAACTAATGCGGTAGTGTCTGCTTCAATTTTTATTTTGTTTACGAATTACGTTCTCACCAGCATTCTATTTCAGCGGTAATATTTTATGTCTCATCCAATTATTTCTGTTAAAAATCTTCACAAGTCTTTTGGTGATAATCACGTGCTACGTGGTATTAGTCTTGATCTTAAAGAGAAAGAATCGCTTGGTATTATCGGTGGCTCTGGTACAGGTAAGTCGATTTTAATCAAATGTATTTTGGGGCTAATTGAACCCGATTCAGGAGAAATTCTGATTAATGGAAAAAATATTGTAGGCGCTAGAAGTGCTAAGCGTCAGCAGCTTATTCAATCGTTTGGAATGCTATTCCAAGGTGGCGCATTATTTGACAGTCTTACTGTGTGGAATAACATTGCTTTTGGTTTGATTCATGGCCAGCGTATGGACAAGGCCAAAGCGCGTAAAATTGCTATGGAAAAGCTGGAGGCTGTCGACTTAGATGAAAAAGTTGCAGATATTTACCCCGCAGAATTATCAGGTGGAATGCAAAAGCGCGTAGCATTAGCGCGAGCTATTGCCACAAATCCTAAAGTTATATTTTTTGATGAGCCGACCACAGGTCTTGACCCTATTATCAGCGGAACTATTAATGATTTAATTCGAAGATGCGTGAAAGATATTGGCGCAAGCGCTATTAGCATTACCCATGATATGCATTCGCTTCGGATTATTGCTGATCGGGTTGGGTTGTTGTTTCATGGCAATTTTGCTTGGGAAGGGACAGTTTCTTCTATGGATACAACAAACAACCCTTATGTGAAGCAGTTTATCAATGGCCTTCCGCATGGACCATTTACTGATGGCTAAAGTTGCGGTTCGTTTTATTTGCCAGGCATGTGGCACATCTCATAATCGCTGGAATGGTAAGTGTGAGGGATGTGGTGAATGGAATACTTTGGTTGAGGAAGTTGTTGAAAGAGGTCGAGCGTTGGTTGCGTCTGCTAATGCGCCATTGCCAAGCCTATATGCAGTTGATGATACATCCCTGGTTGACCTAACAAAAATTCGTTATATCACGTCTTTTGGCGAATTTAATCGAGTGTGTGGTGGAGGAATTGTTCCAGGTTCGGTGATTCTTGTTGGGGGGGATCCCGGGATTGGTAAATCAACATTACTGTTGCAGGTAATTTGTGACATTTCAAATCATACGCCTTGCTTATATCTTTCAGGAGAAGAATCAGTTCAGCAACTTCAAATGCGTGCAAAACGCGTTGGAGTTAAAGCTGAGCATTTGCAAATTGGTAGTTGCACAAGCCTTGAAGAAATACAAAATTTGATTGCTAAGCATAAGAATACAAAACTCTTAGTTGTTGATTCTATCCAAACTGTTAGTTCAGATGCCTTAGAGGCGGCAGCAGGATCGGTAAGCCAAGTTAGGGCTTGTTCGCAAAGCCTTATTCATTTGGCAAAAAAGCAAGGGATTTCAGTTATTTTAGTTGGGCATGTTACTAAAGAAGGCACAATAGCGGGGCCCCGTGTATTAGAGCACATGGTCGATACGGTGCTGTATTTTGAAGGGGAGCGTCACTATGACTTTCGTATTTTGCGAGCGGTCAAGAACCGGTTTGGCGCGACTAACGAAATTGGCTTATTTGCTATGGAGCAACAAGGTTTAGCTGAAGTTACAAATCCATCAGCTTTGTTTTTATCAGACCGGGCAAAGGGTATAAGTGGTACCGCAGTTTTCGCAGGTATTGAAGGGACGCGTCCAGTTTTATGTGAAATTCAAGCATTAGTTTCTAAAAGTTATTTAGGTATGCCGCGTCGTACAACAGTGGGATGGGATTCAGCCCGACTTTCTATGATATTGGCAGTATTGGAAAGTCGTGCAGGGTTTTCCTTTGGAAACTTAGATGTGTATCTAAATGTTGTAGGTGGATTAAAAGTAAATGAACCTGCGGCTGATTTAGCCGTTGCAGCTGCACTTATTTCGGCCTTGATTAATAAGCCTATTGATCCTTCCTACGTTTTTTTTGGCGAAATTGGTTTAGGGGGCGAAATTAGGCCTGTGCACCAGACAGATGCCCGTTTGAAAGAAGCAGAAAAACTGGGATTTGCAAAAGCATTGTGCGCGTATAAAAAAAATATAGAATCTGCTCTAGCGCTAACAAGGCTTGAGCTTTTGAAAGATCTGTCGGGAAAACTTGGGTAACGTTATTTTCAGTAAGCATATTAATTAAATACAATTTTCCTGCTAATGGCCTATCTTAATGGTTTTAATTAAGCAATTATTAATAAAAATCATTAATAATGTCATCTGAAATTCTAACTAATATTTTTTATGTTTAATCACAAAATATCAATATATTTATTTTCTTTTTATTTTATTTCTTTGTGTGCAAGCAGTATTGTTGCTTCAGAATTAGAAGAGGAAAAATTGGATGTTCCTCAGAGCAAAGATATCATTGCATGTTTTGGTGCTTCAATAACACAACAAGCTCATGGAAATGGGTATGTAGATGGGTTGGTTGAATTACTGCCAACTTTTGAAGTTAAACGCTTTGGTTATGGAGGGCGTGCTATTTTTCCGGGTGGTGTAATTCACCTTGATGAAGTACTGACTTGTCGACCTAAGATATTATTGCTTGATTGGTCAATAAATAATTTTGTGCGGGGATTTCAGGAGATCAAAGATGTGGATGACCTTTCAGTGGAGCTGGCTATCAAAACAATAATAAAAAAAGCACAAGCTAGGAATGTACAACCATTTTTTGTTCATATGCCAAGATTGGATGGTTACTGCAATAATGTTGTAACGGCCATTATAGATAATTTGGCTAATGAGTTAAATTATAGCATTTTGGATCTTAGAAATTTTTTTAAAGCAGGCGAATTAAGTGAATGCCTTAGAGACGTTATGCATACAAATCCTAGGGGAGCTAGACTTTATGCAAATGCTATTAAAGATTTTCTAGAGGGTGCCTTTTTAAAAACTCCCTACGCGATTGAATTTACATCACCTTACGAAAATATCAGCTATCTTCCTTTTAATGCTGACATAAAAAGGAAGCTTTGTTTTAGATTTAAGGGTCAGTTTTTGAATCTAGCATATATTATTGGGCCTCATAGTAATGTTCTTAAAACTAGCTGCGATGGAAAGTTTTTATGCAAAACCAATACCTGGGATCTATCAGCTTACTATGAGCGCTCTATGGAGAGACTCTTGGAATTTCAGGCTTTGGAGAGTGAAAAAATTACGATTGAAATTTTAAATGAAGTCATAGAAAGAACAAGTAGCAGAGAACAAAAGCCACAAACTTTTTGGGATTCATTCGAACCTTGTCTCAAATTAAGAGGATTTTACTATATTGGGCAGCTTACTGATATTGAGATCTTTAATGATGAGGACGTTACTGATCTAAGTTAATACGCACATTATCAGAGGGCTAATAATTTGAAGAACTCTCACTAACAGGTAAAATGTTCTTGCTATAATAGCTTTTTTTGCTTATAAACGTATGACTAGCGCCCGTAGCTCAATTGGATAGAGCGTCAGACTACGGATCTGAAGGTTAGGAGTTCGACTCTTCTCGGGCGCGCCATCTTGATGTATGGTCATAAAAAACAACTAGGTGATTTATGACTTTTACACTTCCTCCACTTCCTTACGAAAAAAATGCTCTTGTTCCTTACATTAGTGAGCAGACTCTTGAGTTTCATTATGGCAAGCATCATCAAACCTATGTGACAAATTTGAATAATTTGGTGCAGGGCACAGAAAATGAATCAAAAAGCCTGGAAGACCTTATTATGCTTTCGCACGCGAAACCAGAAATGTTAGGTATTTTTAATAATGCTGCTCAGGTCTGGAATCATACTTTTTTCTGGCATTGCATGAAAGCTAATGGTGGTGGTGTGCCCACTGGCATGGTTGCTGAAAAAATTAATGCAGCTTTTGGTTCTTATGAGAAATTCGCTGCTGATTTCAAGCAGGCTGCGCTTTCTCAATTTGGAAGTGGCTGGGCTTGGCTTGTTCAAGAAGGAAATGAACTTAAAATTACAAAAACAGCTAATGCTGATTTGCCAATGGCGCATCAGCAAAAAGCTTTGCTAACCTGTGATGTTTGGGAGCACGCATATTATCTAGATTATCAAAATCGTCGCGCTGATTTTGTTCAGACGTTTTTAGACCATTTGGTAAACTGGGAGTTTGTTAATAAGAACTTGGGCTAAACATTTTTAAGCATGTGTTTATAAAGTTACAAGTGCAAATTATATTTTTATTGAACCCAGAGAGATATTGATAGATTCTCCTGGGTTTTTTAGTATGCACCAACAACAAATGTGGGGAATAAAAATGTTTAAAAAATTCACTTTTCTAGTAACTGGTTTATTAGGCTCAAGCTTGATAGAAGCGGCGCAGGCGCCTACACTTCAGATGAACGGTTTTACATCAATGGTAGCTGCTGGATCTAAGCAAAAAGACAATACAAATGGTAAAGGTGGCAGTCCTCATTTGGCGATTGGCTCTTCTAACATATATTTTACCGCAAAAGGTAGCTCAGCTAACGGCTTTAACTACAAGTATCGTGCTGCGTTGGAATCATATCCAGGTGGAAAAAGCGTTTCTGGATCTAACAATTCAATTTATTTTACGCAAAACTACATTGAATTTTCTCAAGATAGTTGGGGTATTGCTCAGGTTGGTAACTTAACAGGTGTAGAAGATACAATGACAGAAAGCGGCTTCAACCTGATGGGTGGTGCTAATTCTATAGATGGTACTTTTACGAACCTTATCAATATGCCTGAAGGTGTTATTAGTGGCGTGCAAATGCAAGCACAAACAAGTAAGGCGATGAAAATGGTATATTATACGCCAACTATGAATGGTGTAACTTTGGGAATTGCTTTCACCCCAAATACTACTCGTTTAGGTACTGGTGGAAAAGATAACTCAGGTGCTACCCCAGATAATGCTTATGGTAACGATTCTGGAATTTATCCTGATAAAAGTAATGCTGCTTATGGTGTGAACAACGTTGCCGTTGGTGCAAACTATAAAGCTGATTTCAAAACATGGAACATGGCATTAGCTGCTGTTTATATGATAGAAAAATCTAAACGTGGTTCTCCCACATCAACAGGCGCAAATGGCTTCAATGATCGTGACTTGGAATTCTTCAAATATATGAAAGTATACCAAGCAAGAACTTCTCAGTTTACTGCTGCTGTAGGATTTGGCCAATGGCGTTTTGCAACAGGATTTATTCACAATGGCAAGGCGCGTTTGCCAAAGGCTCCAGGTTATAAGCCAGGCAATGCTGGTAGAGCCTGGAACATTGGTGGTCAGTATACTGTTGGTGCTTACCAGTTTGCTTTGGGGTATTTTAATACTTCTCGTGCGTTGCCTAAGTTGCATGCAGGCAATGCTGTTACGTACCCTTATGGTGCTGTTGCGGGTAGTGCAAAAAGTGACATTGTTTCAGCAACAATAGATTTTAATGCTTTGCAAGGTTTAAAGTTCTTCGGAGAAGTTGATGTGTTCAAAATGCGTACTAATTCTAATTATGCAAAATTTGTAGGAAACACAGAAAAATATAAAAAGAATGCAACAGTTCCGACTGTGAAGAATTCAGGTGCTGCAGTTATTGTTGGTACAAAACTAAGCTTCTAATTTTCTTTAAATTTAAAATTTTTAAACCCGCCTTCATGGCGGGTTTTTTGTTGCATGTGGTGAGGTATGAGAGTAAATATTGCTTAATACCAATTTTTAAGAGAATTTTATGAAGAAATATTTAATGATAGTGGCTGTGCTATTTGGGCAGTTATGTGCGATGCAAGATATGACAGATCTAGGCGAAACATTGCCTGTTGAGCGAAGTTTAACTGCAGCTTATATATCAGAGGAACATTTTGAAATCCCAAATCTAGCTGAGATAACAGGAGTTTCAGATTTGGAAGCGGCAAAAGCAATCTGGAGAAATCAGCAAGGTGTTGTTCGCAGAATTTTGTTTTTCAATGAAGAAGGCCAACTTTTTGCAACCGGCACTTGTGGCTCTATGCCCTTTCACGTGTACCCAGCAACTCAAAGTGAGACTGGAGAGTATCAGTTTTCTAGCAACCAGAGCAATATTCCTGAGGCTTATAGAAATTTATTAGCTGGTGCTAATACACTTGAAGACCTTTTTCAAAAGCCTAAGTTTGATGAGGGTTTGACATGGAGAATTCAGGTGGTTAACGAAGAAGGGAATCCAGAAGAAGTATTAGCAATATCTCCATTTGTAAAAGTTGAAGATCCATTTATGGTTGCTCAAATGCACAAAGCTGCTTTTGCATTGCCTAGGTTACCTTTAGCGGGTTCAACTGATAGACTTCCTTCTTTATATGTAGCTATGGTTCGAGCAATTCCTGGCATTGCTGATCAAGATTTTGGCCCTGGTTTAACTTTAAGTACAGAATTATATGACTATTACCCAAATAGTGAATTTAAGTATCATCTGCTTACTGGTGTAATTAGCTGAATATAGTGCTAGCGCAATAACAAGACGAGGCTCCCCTAACGGGAGCCTTTCTTATTTCTTTAAAAACTCATATAATAAGCAAAACTCAAGAAAAAGATAACAATGCGTATTTCGGTTGTCAAAGAAACCGCAGAATTTGAAAAACGTGTGGCGCTTACGCCTGATATGGTAAAGCGTTTATGCGATGCTGATCATGAGGTTATTGTTGAAAAAGGTGCTGGCGAAGCTGCTGGCTTTTCAGATAATGACTACAAAGTAGTTGGGGCGAAAATTGGCAAAGCATTTGCAGATACCGTTAAGGGAGCCCAGGTTGTTTTGAAAGTTGGTGAGCTGACAGAAAAGCAACTTCCAGCGTTGGACGAAAAAACCGCTGTTATAGCTATGCATAAGCCGCATGATAATAAAAAGCTTTTTGCAAAGGTTGCTAAGCAAAATATCACAGCATTTGCCCTTGAATTTGTGCCGCGTATTACTCGTGCTCAATCTATGGATGTGTTATCTTCTCAAAGCAATTTGGCAGGTTATCGTGCGGTTGTTGAGGCTGCGTACGAATTCGATCGTGCTTTTCCACTAATGATGACAGCAGCAGGGACTATAACTGCGGCAAGAGTATTAATTATTGGAGCAGGTGTTGCAGGGCTTCAAGCTATTGCGACAGCCCGCAGGATGGGCGCTATTGTTTCAGCGTTTGATGTGCGTGCTGCTGCAAAAGAGCAAGTGGAAAGCTTAGGTGCGTCATTTGTTGAAGTAGAAAGTAAAGAATCAGGCGAGGGTTCTGGTGGCTATGCTAAGGAAATGAGCGAAGCTTATAAAAAAGCTCAGGCTGAAAAATTACATGAAGTATTAAAAACGCAAGACATTGTGATTACGACAGCTCTAATTCCAGGAAGGCCAGCGCCAACACTTATTTCTGAAAAAATGGTGGCCGATATGAAAGTTGGTAGTGTTATTGTTGATTTGGCGATTGAAGCCGGTGGTAACTGCGCTTTATCAAAGCCTGGCATTTCATTTACCAAAAACGGTGTGAAAATTGTGGCTCACCCGAATATGCCGAGTCGCATCGCATATAATGCAAGTCAGCTGTATGCTAAAAACGTCTTTAATTTTTTGAGTCTTATGATTGATAAAGAGTCAAAAGCCTTGAAAATTGATTTTGATGATGAAATTATTAAATCTGCGTGTCTATGCCATAATGGTAAATTAGTCCACGATATTTTTAAAAGTTAGGAAAATTTATGGATCTTCATTCGGTTGCTCAGCAAACGGCTCGTCTTAACGGCGTTATTCAAGAAATTTCTGGTGAGCTTAATAATATAGAAAGCTCAATCAGGCAAGCGATTGCAGCCCAAGGAAGCGGAAGCGCTGATCCTTTTGTGCTTGGGCTTATGGTGTTTGTGCTGGCCTGTTTTGTTGGTTATTACGTTGTTTGGAAAGTAACGCCTGCACTACATTCGCCGCTTATGGCTGTAACAAACGCTATTTCTAGCGTTATTATTGTAGGGGCACTTGTTGCGGCAGGGCCTGCAGTTTTGGGAATTTCTTCAACCTTTGGCTTACTAGCAGTCGTTCTTGCATCCATTAATATTTTTGGTGGATTCATTGTAACGCATCGTATGTTATCCATGTTTTCTAAAAAGAAATAAGAGCAGATTATGACACCGACAATTTCTACCTTTTTATATTTAATCGCCGGCGTATGCTTTATTATGGCACTGCGTGGCTTATCATCAGCGGCATCTGCACGTTCAGGTAACCTTTATGGTATCTGTGGTATGGTCATTGCTATTTTGACAACTCTTTTAACCCCAGCAGTTGCTAAATACTCAGGTATTATTGTTGCTATTGGTATTGGTGGTGTGATTGGTGCATACATTGCTAGAAAAATTAAAATGACGGCATTACCTCAGCTTGTTGCTGCATTTCACAGCCTTGTAGGCCTTGCAGCAGTGTTTGTTGCTGCGGCAGCTCTTTATAATCCAAGTGCTTTTGGCATAGGTGTGGTCGATGCAATTTATACAGCAAGCCTGATAGAAATGAGCTTAGGAACTATCATCGGTGCGATTACATTTAGCGGCTCCGTTATCGCTTTTGGAAAATTGCAAGGGCTTATTGCTGGAAAACCTTTGGTTTTTCCAAAACAACATTTGCTTAATGCTTCCCTTGGAATTGGTTTGGTTGTTCTTGTTGTTATTTTTTCCTTATATCAGCACCACAGCTTATTTTGGTTGATGACAGTGATTTCATTGGTACTTGGTGTATTGCTTATTTTGCCAATTGGTGGGGCTGACATGCCCGTAGTAATTTCTATGCTTAACTCTTATTCTGGGTGGGCAGCAGCTGGTATTGGTTTCACGCTTAATAACCATTTGCTTCTTATTACTGGTGCTTTAGTGGGCGCATCTGGCGCTATTCTTAGCTACATTATGTGTAAGGGCATGAATCGTTCTATCATCAATGTAATTTTGGGTGGTTTTGGTACGGACCCTGCTACAGCAACTGCAGCCGCTGAAGTTTCTGACAAACCAGTTAAATTAAGTAGCGCAGAAGATGCGGCTTATATGATGGAAAATGCCCGCAACGTAATTATTGTTCCAGGCTACGGTATGGCTGTTGCGCAGGCACAGCATGCATTGCGTGAAATGGCAGATATTTTAAAATCTAAGGGTGTGAAAGTGCGCTATGCGATTCATCCTGTTGCAGGTCGTATGCCCGGTCATATGAACGTGTTGCTAGCAGAAGCAAACGTACCTTATGATTCAGTTCTTGAACTTGATGAAATTAACAGTGATTTTGGCTCAACTGATGTTGCTTTTGTGATTGGTGCAAATGACATTACAAACCCTGCAGCTAAAACAAATAAGGCATCACCAATTTATGGTATGCCGATTTTAGATGTTGAAAGAGCGCAAACAGTTTTCTTCGTGAAAAGGTCATTGGCTTCTGGCTACGCTGGTGTTGATAACGAATTGTTTTACCGCGATAACACTATGATGGTGTTAGGTGATGCTAAGAAGGTTTGTGAAGAGCTTGTTAAAGCATTAAAGGGCGGGCACTAATAAAGTGATTCCTGTTATTTATGGCTGCGAAGGTTTAATTCTTTCCCAAGCAGAACAAGAATTTTTTAATAAAGCCCAACCTATGGGCTTTATTCTTTTTGAGCGTAACTGTGAGTCACCCGCTCAAGTGAAAGAGCTAATTGCGCAACTCAAATCTTGTGTTAACCATAAAGATGTTCCTATTTTAATTGATCAAGAAGGTGGTAGAGTAGTGCGGTTGAAACCGCCGCATTGGATGCCTAGGCCAGCTGCTAAAACGCTTACATCTGCTCAAGCTGTGTATGAAAATGCCTTATCTATGGCGCATGAATTAGCTGATTTAGGCATTACGGTAAATTGTGCGCCTTGCGCTGATTTATTAATTGAAGGTGCTGATGATATTATTGGGGATAGAGCCTTTAGTGCTGATCCACAAATTGTAACGCAATATAGCTTGGCTATGTTAAAAGGTTTAGAAGACGGTGGAATTATTCCGGTTATTAAACACTTGCCAGGCCACGGACGAGCACCGGTTGATAGTCATGAGGAATTACCCATTGTTGATATTAGTTATGTAAATTTGCAGCAAACAGATTTTGTTCCCTTCAAAGAGTTAGCTAAAGCTAGCAAAAAAGCCTGGGGTATGACGGCACATGTTATCTATTCTGCACTTGATGCTGAAAATGTGGCGACCCAATCAAACAGTGTTATTCAATCAATCATTCGTGGTGAAATTGGTTTCAAAGGATTCTTAGTAAGCGATTGCTTAACCATGAAAGCGCTTTCGGGAACCTTTGAAGAAAAAGCTAAAAAATCTTTATTAGCCGGCTGCGATGCTGTTCTTATGTGCAAGGGCACAATTGCTGAATTTGAAGATGTTGCGCGTGGATGCAGATTTTAAAATTCAATTAATATCTTGAAAAATCTTTAATGAATATCTATATATCAATCACGATAATATATAATTTCTATAAAGGAGTGAAAATGAATAAATTTGGTTATTTAATGCTTGGATTGCTAGCAACATCTGCAATGGCGCCTGCCACTATTGCAATGGATAGCACTGAAGCTTTTGATTACGATGCTCGTTCAGGTACAGCTGCTTATGAAGAAAAGCAAGTGTATTTTATTTTTCAAAGTGCACTTTCACAAGTGCAAAGATCACTTAGTGTAAGAATAAAAGAGAAGCTTATTCCATATCTGACTTATGAACCACGCGGTGAACTTCTGCCAACAATGCAAGCTGATTTTGATCAAGCTGTACAATCTGGATTTGAAAGGTTGAATGCTCAGTTAGATAGGGCGCCTAGGTTAGATCGTGGTAAGGTACTTGATTTATTTAATGGCTTAGTTAGGCGAGAATTTCGCACATATGAGGGGTTGCTTGGTCGCGCCAATGAAGTAATCGGTTTTATTAATAATATGACCCCACTACCTGGCTATGGAGAAGGAGCTTCTTATGCTGCTTACAATGGCCTTTCAATTACGATTCATAACGCTCAAAGCAGAGACCAATTTCATTTTTTGGACGTGACTAGTTTGCTGAGTTCTGAAAGTGAAAGACTCAGTATTTTGAATCCTTCTTTGATCAATTCAGCTGAGAGCAGGTGGTCTCTTCTTGCTTATTTAGTGAATAGTAAGGTTGTTTTATGCGGAAGTGATAATACGCGCAAAGAAGTTAAGCAAGAATTACTGAATCTATATCATGCTTATGCAACGGGATTAGATCCAAGGGCTGCGGAATATAAAGTATTAGAAGTATTGCCTTTGCGTGATGCTGAATATACAGCTCCTTCAACATTTAATTTAGCTCAAGCAAGAATAATTGCTGAGCAAATGAAAAATGGCAATATGTCAAGCTATACACCGCCAACTCAGATTACATTAACTTCTGCTGAAATTTTGGCTGCAGCAAGAGCAAAAGGAGGAATAGATCTGCCTATAGTAGCATGGACTCCTACTGCTAGTGTTGAGGTTGGTGCTGGTGAAGAAGAAAAAACTGTTATGGCTGAGGAAATTATTGCTCCGTTAGTTATACCTGCACCGCGTGCTGTTGAAATGTTTGCAGCTGCAGATATTGATATGTTTAATAGAATTACAACTGCTCTTGATACGCTTCATTCCGCGCAAGAAGCTGCATACAGAGCTGGCGAAAAACTCCATGGCTATTCAAGAGATGAGCAGATTATGGCATTTGGAGACGCTAGTGTGATCAGAACGGAATTGCGTACAAATGTTCGAACATTACTTGAAAATCAACTTACCAAGCGTGGTATTGCAATGCCAGGTATTGCTTCTGCAGGTTATGATGCTGCGGCCAGGGATTTGGCAGATTGGATAAGGGAAAAAACAAGAACAGCAGGCCTAGCTGTAGATGCTGAAGATGCAGTAACTGGCATGATGTATACAAAAAATAAGGCTAAAAACTACGAGGGGTCTGATAGAGATTTATTCAATACTATCAGAGCGCTACATGCTATGAGCATTCAGTACGATAATGAACCTGAGGGAAGCTTGCGTAGAAACGAAATTGAATCGTTACTTACGTTGAGTTTCAACATGATTGTTGAGCATAATGGTAGATGTGCTACTGGGGCAAAAGGTCGGGATTTCCTTATGCAAGTGAACATGTTGAAATTTTTTAAAGAGCAGCATCCAACGGTTGAAATGCTTTAATTATTATAGTTTAAGCTTGTGTGGATGCCGTGTGCATCCACTACATTCATATTGAGGATTTATATGAAAAATGTCCTATTTTTTCTGATTGTTAGTTTCTATGCTTGTGCTTTTGCTTCTGAAGAAAAATTAGACGTAGATCAATATATTACAAGGCTAAGAAGGGTTTTACCAGAGTTTCCGGCTGCCTGCTTTGTAAATGTTTGTGATAATACAACTAGAAATTATGGAGAGATTCATTTTACCCAAGATAAGTATTTTTTTGTAAATGCTGAATATGTTGCTGAGTGCTCGAAAAAGGGATTGGAAAATGAGTTAGGGGGATCTAATGCAACGGTTTATGGTGAAATAAAAGAGATCTTACGGTTTTGGATGAAAGATCGGCAGTATAAATTTGCAACATGCGCGGATGATGTAAATCAAGTTATGCGTCACCGAGAAGAATCTGTTACCTATTTTGCAGGTACCGATTTTCCGTCTATGGGTTTATATAAACGTGATTCATTTTTGAATGCATGTTTACAGTCAGAATTGGCTAAAAGACGGGCAAGTAAACAGACAGTAACACGATCAGCAAGTGTTTTAAGGCAAAGACCTATTCCTACTATTGCTGCGGTAGTAAAGGCTGAGGAAAAACAGGATGACAAAGTAACGCAGGTTGTGGATAATGGTATCACGTTGGGTGATGCAATGTTTGATGGCGGCGCTCTTGAAGAGAAACCAGCTGCATCATCATTTTTAGAAAGTTCTTTAACATTAGCTTCGGCTGTAGCCCCAATTGATTATTCTGCCATTGCAAAAGAATTAACGGCTAGTCAGTTGGCTGCGCTTTCTAGAGAATATGCAGGAAAAGGAATGTCATTTGAGGAGCAATATAAGCAAGCATGCCTGGATGACCTTTTTGCAAAATTAAGAGAACCTTCGCCTAGAAGGAATTCCGTTTCACGTTCTCCTGGGAAACCTCGCTCTGTTTCAAAGTCTCCGGCTAAAAGAGATGCAGCATATGATGCTAATGAAGAAATTACTAGATTTTCAAGCCCTGCAAGAGCAAGACCTTTTAGTATATTTTACGAAAGCCCCAAAGTTGAACAAACATATAATGAGTTTTTTCAAAAGACACAAAATACCGCTGCAAAAACACATTTTAATGATTTTACCTGCTCAATTTCAACGCGAGGTTTAGTTGATTATATGGGGAAAATAGAAAAATTTAATTCAATTCCAGGTGTGTATAAAATAAAAGTTGGAGACAGGGCGCGTATTCTTTTTAAACGCGGAGAAGGTGATTCTATTATTTTGATAGGAGATCCTGACCATTATGGTGACGCTTGATCCTTTTCATACTCTAGAGGCTTTTGAAAGAAATGTGTTTATAAAGTAAAAAGTGTTTACCCTATTGCCCTATTTAGTTTTGATAAGCAGACAATAATTTTTCCTTTTTAGTATATAAAATTGACACCCAAGTTAAAAAATTGGGTGTCGTTTCAGCTGTTATATTGCCTTTTCTAGCCACTTTTTGACTTCTCGGACTTTTTGTTTTGTTTCGATAAAGTCCGTATCATCATTATTTTCTTGAAGTTGATCTCGTTTATCATTGGGAATAAAGGTATATAAACCAATTAATGAAATTAGCGCTGAGCCAAATAATAGGGCTCCTAGTCCGTAAAAAGAGGTTACATTTTCACATACATAGGCTGTAAATAAATACATTAACGAATGGGAAAATGCCCATACAAATAAAAGATTCGTGTATCGGCCAAATACAGGAAAGCTTTTATTGATGATGGGTGCATACGGGGTTAATCCTTGCCCTAGTACGCCAATAATAACTTGAACAATAAAAATACTTAGCACTGTATGTTGGGTATAGAAGAACACCATTGCCAGTATAGCGAACAATGCGGCTATTAATTTGAACCTTGCTATATGGAAAGGGTGAAATCTTAACCCTAAAATTCCATATCCAACTTCTGCACACATAATAATGAATAATACCAAGGTTGTTTGTGCCATGACATAATTAGCTGAAATACCCAGCTGATTTATCAGCACAGAAGGTAGGTAAGCTAAGCAAAAATAAAATTGTACAGCAGGGAAAAAGTACATCGCAAACAATGCTGGAATATTGCGGTTCTTATAACTGATAGTTTTATAGACATCAGAAGCTTTTCTTTTTTCAATTTTAGAATGAAGTGTTTTTAAAAATTCTGGGGTTTCCTTCAGCGTTTTTCTTGCAATAGTGCCTAAAACTGCTACGCCAGATCCTATATAAAAAGGTATCTTCCACCCATTTTCAGGAGAAAGAAATAAACATAAAGCACCAATCCCACAAGCTACCAGCCCACCTAAGGAGCAGGTTGCCTCTACAAGTGCGCTACAAAAATAGACTTTTGGTTTAGGTACTGTTTCAGTAATAAATACATCAGCTGCTATACACTCGCCACCAGAAGCGAACCCTTGCACTAATCGCATAAATAAGAACAATATGGCTGAAAGTATGCCCCATTCAGCATATGGAGGGATATTAGGAATAATTAAGCATGATATAGACATCAAAAATGTTGTTGAAATCAATACTGGTACGCGCCCAATAGTATCGCCTATATATCCCCAAAACAAAGCGGCAAGAGGTCGTATGCAAAACGATGAACAGAACATGAACGTAGTCAGTAATACTTTGCTGGAAGAGTTAGGGGGGATAAAAATTGCAGAAAGTACGACAGTTAAATGAACGGCTAAAAGTAGATCAAAGAAATCTAGAAAATTACCAATTAAAACAATAGCGACTGATTTTTTTATTTCCTTGGGAAGATGAACCGGTGAGTGCATTGATATTACCTCATATCTCACATTAGTATCTCCATTTAACACATCTAAATACATTAAGATACCTGTTAGATTATATAGGTAAGTAATATAATTAGTTTGCTTATCCCTTCTATATTTTTGAGAAAAATTAGCGCTTACTCTTTAAATTTTTGACAGATACGTAATAGTTTTCTATTGTTTCTTATACCAGGGGTGCCCTAAATGGGCTGAGAGGCTTTTTTGCCAACCCTTATAACTTGATCTGGTTAGTACCAGCGTAAGAAGGTTTTTATGAACAAAGCTCGTATTGCCACGTGCTTGGCAAATATTTTAGATCATTTCGATACATCTTTGTATGGGTTCTTAGTGCCCATATTGGCACCATTATTTTTTCCCAAAAGTGATTCTGTTGTGGCACTTATTCAAGGGTACGGAATTGTTATTATTGGGTTTATTACTAGGCCGTTGGGGGCTTGGTATTTTTCAAAACAAGCGCACATAGTTGGACCCCATAGGGTGTTAGTTACCACGATTTTGGGAATGACAATCACGACGTTTTGTTTTGCATTACTGCAGCCATATGAACAATGGGGTATGAGTGCTGCTGTTCTGTTGTGCTTGCTTCGTGGTATTCAAAATTTTTTTGGCGCCGGAGAAACTAGTATTGCAGGTTTGTATGTTTTGGAAGGAGTTGAGCCTGAAAAGCAACACCCGATGACTGCCATGTATTTGGTAACGCAAATGGGTGGTATTTTGCTAGCAGGCGCTGTTGCAAATTGTATTTTTCATACAACGCAGCCTGACCTGTATTGGAAGTGGCCTTTTTATGGTTCGGTAATTACAGGTTTTGCTGGTTGGTGGTTGCGTTGTCAATGCACATTAAAATTCACCAAAAAAGAACCTATCCAAACACAGTATGATTGGCGAGCAATTGTGCGACTAGTTCCCATTACAGGATTGTCGTACATTTTGTATAGTGCGCCGCTGATATTTTTTAATGGTTTTGCAAGCTTAGTGACGGCAATACCTATGAAGGATATGATGGCATCAAGCACAGCGCTGATGGTTTTTGATTTGGGATTATTGGTGCTTCTTGGCCCCCTTATTCGCAAAATGGATTCTAAAAAGCTTCTGTTAAAAATTTGTATTTTATGCGTTTGCATTATTCCTTTTTTATTTTGGTGGATTCCGTCAGTTGCATTATTTGGGGCTACGGTTATTCGCATGATTATTATAGGTTTGGGTGTTGCTTTTTGCATTCCATTGCACAGATGGTATATGGAAGAGTTTTCAGATAATAATCGCTATTCAACCACAGCAATTGGTTATGCAATTGGGTCAGAAGTGTTTGGAAGGAGTTTTCCAGCTGTTGGCTTGGCTTTGTGGCATATTTTCCATTTGGCAGTTGCGCCAGGCATATATATCGCACTTATAAGTTTATGGGCATATTTGAGTATTATTTTCTCTAACAAAAAACCTTATTGACTTGTAGGGCGTAATAATTATCTAATTATTTTAGGGGTTTATGAAAAGATAGTATTTAAATGCATAAAAGTACAAAATTTTTATTCAAAAGGTTGCTTCTAGTATTTTTCTGCTTAAATGGATTGGTTTCTATGGAGATTGATCTAGAAGAAAGTAAAGAAAATAGAAGTCTTGTGCAAACGTTTAGTAATGTTGATTGCACAGGATGCAGAGACGGTTTTGTGCAAGGCGCTAAATATGTTTGTGAGCTTGGCGCTGAAGTTTTGGTTTCTGCAGTTGTTGTTGGGACAAGCGTGGCTTTATTGTCGGTTGCTTCTTCTTTGCAAGCACAAGGAGAAGAGCAAGGTGCGCATTATGAAACGCGTTCTCGCTATGTTTGCAGTTACGATTCTGATGGGAATAAGAGCTGTAGAACTGAGCGCTACACGGAATGTGTTGGCCCATATGAAGCATGCCGAGATCTAGACGCAGCAAGCACTCTGTTCGCCATTGGTGGCTTGGGAATTTTAGGAACCGGTGTTTTCTGGGTTTATAAATTTTATTATGATTATGAAAGATATTGTCTTGGGCGTAGAGAGCACGTTTAGCTCTATCTAAACCGTTTAAAACGGGCTATAAATAAAGGTAAATCATAAATTTTTTGTCTTATGGCTCAGTTTTCTTTATCAAGTATTTATCGTACGCACACTTGTGGTGAGTTGCGCGAAACTAATGTTGGGCAACAAGCTCGAATATCGGGATGGGTGCATCGCAAACGTGATCATGGGAATTTGGTTTTCATTGATTTGCGTGACCATTATGGAATTACTCAGTGTGTGTTGCAAAGTGACTCTGCTGCTTTTTCAACTGTTGAGGGCCTGAAAAATGAGACAGTGGTGACATTTGATGGAAAAGTAGTTAAGCGCAGCGCTGAAGTTATTAATGATAAAATGCCAACTGGATTTGTTGAGTTGGTTATTGAATCGGCAACGGTGCAATCAGCGGCTGATATGCTTCCATTGCAGGTGAATGCTGACACAGATTTTCCTGAAGAAACTAGGCTTACTTATAGATTTCTTGATTTGCGCCGTGAAAAGTTGCATCAAAATATTGTGTTGCGTTCGAAAGTGATTCAGTCAATTCGCAACCGCATGGTGGCGCAGAACTTTTTAGAATACCAAACGCCTATTTTAACATCGTCTTCTCCGGAAGGAGCGCGTGATTTTCTAGTTCCAAGTCGTATGCATGCGGGGCATTTTTATGCGCTTCCCCAAGCACCTCAACAGTTTAAGCAGTTGTTAATGGTGGCGGGTTTTGATAGGTATTTTCAAATAGCGCCATGCTTTCGTGACGAAGATGCGCGTGCTGATAGGTCTCCTGGAGAATTTTACCAGCTCGATATTGAGATGTCATTTGTAACTCAAGAAGATGTTTTTAATGCAATTGAGCCGGTTTTGACAGGCGTTTTTGAAGAGTTTGCTAATGGTCGGTCAGTAAGTGCTTATCCTTACCCGCGTATTGCTTTTGATGAGGCAATGCTAAAGTATGGAAGTGATAAACCTGATCTGCGTAACCCATTATTAGTTGCAGATGTGTCTGAAATTTTTAAAGATTCTGGCTTTAGTGTTTTTGCTAAAATTGTAGCAGCTGGCGGCGTTGTGCGTGCTATTGGCGTGCCAAATACTGAGAGTCAACCAAGAAGCTTTTTTGATAAATTAAATTCATGGGCGCAAGAATCTGGCATGCCAGGTCTTGGTTATATAAGCTTTGCGCAAGATGGCGCAAAGGGGCCAATTGCGAAATTTTTAAATGATGAGCAATTAAATGCTTTGCAGAGCAAATGTGGAGTAGGTCAGGGTGCTAGCATATTTTTTGTTTCTGATATGAAAGCAATGAAAGCAGCGAAAAATGCTGGTTTAGCGCGTACAAAAATTGCACAAGAGCTAGACATTATTGAAAAAGATTGTTTTAAATTTTGTTGGATTGTTGATTTTCCTATGTATGAGCAAGATGAAAATACAGGAAAAATTGACTTCTCGCATAACCCATTTTCAATGCCCCAAGGTGGCTTGGAAGCATTAAATTCAATGAATCCATTAGAGATTAAAGCTTTTCAATATGACATTGTGTGTAATGGTATTGAGTTGTGTAGTGGTGCTATTCGTAACCATCTACCAGAGGTTATGTACCGAGCATTTGAGATTGCAGGATATACAAAACAGGATGTGGAAGATCGTTTTGGTGGATTATTGAATGCTTTCAAATTTGGGGCGCCACCGCATGGTGGTTGTGCTCCTGGTGTTGATCGTATTGTAATGTTACTTGCGGATGAACCTAATATTCGTGAAATCATTGCATTCCCACTTAATCAGCAAGGGCAGGATTTGTTGATGCAGGCGCCTTCACTTATTGAAAATGATCGATTGAAAGAGTTGAATATTCGCGTACAACTTCCACCACAAAAAGTTGTTGTGAAAGAATAGTAGAAGATTACTATTTATCCTCGGGCTTGGCCCGGGGATATTATTTTTTTCTTAGGTTTTTAGTCTTCAATAATTCCATCATCAGCAAATTGCTTAGGAACAGAAGCTTCGTAGCGGCCTTCTGTTTCCAGAGATTTTGCTATGCGCTCTTCTTCTTCATCAAGAGCTTTGCCGTGTTTTACATTAAAGTAAAGCAATAGCGGGGAAGCAACGAAAATAGATGATAGCGCGCCTATGATAAGACTGATAAGGATAGGTAGCACAAACACCGCAATGACTTTTCCTCCAAATAGGAATAAGGCAAGCACTGAAAGAAATGTTGTAACAACTGTTAAAATTGTACGAGAAAGTGTTTCGTTAATACTTTTATTCAAAATTTCAACAAGAGTAATTTTGCGGCAACGTTTAATATTTTCGCGAATTCTATCTAGCACAACAATTGTATCGTTGATCGAATATCCGGCTGTAATCAAGATGGCTGTGATTGCTGTTTCATTAAATTCTAGTGGGAATAGTGAATACATTCCCAGAATTAGAAAGCAGTCATGGCCAAGGGCAATAATTGCGCAAAGGCCAAAACGCCATTCAAACCTGAATGCAACATAAATCATGATCCCAAGCAAGGCGTATAAGACAGCCATTAGGCCGTTATGAACCATTTCATCGCCTACTTTAGGGCCAACGGTTTCAATTTTTCGATACTCAACTCCATCACCCAGAATAGCTTTTATACTACTTACTGCTGTTTCTGGAATGTTTGTGGTGCCTTCTGCATTCTCAAACTTAATCATTAAATCTTGTGGTGATCCAAATTCTTGAATCGCAACTTCACCAAGCTTTAGTGGTTCAAGTTGCTGGCGCAATTGGTGAATATTTGGAGCGCTTGGCATGCGTACTTCCATGACAACGCCGCCCTTGAAGTCTATTCCATAATTTAACCCTTTAGTTAAAAGGCTGAACATAAAAATAAGAGTTGAGACTATAACAATAGAAAACGTAATTTTGCGCTTGCCAATAAAGTCAAAATTAGTGTTATGAGGAACAAGATTTAAGACAGCCATATTCTTCCTTAGATGGGCAGAGTTTGAATTTTTTTATTTTTAAACCACCAGGCAGTTATTAGTTTAGTAACGGATAAGGCGGTAAACATTGATACTGAAATGCCAATTGCTGTAGTTACTGCGAAGCCACGAATTGGTCCAGAGCCAAATTCATATAGCACTGCAGCGGCAATAAGCGTGGTAAGATTTGAGTCTATAATGGTTGTCATTGCGCGCTCAAACCCTGCTTCTATTGCGGCAAGAGCAGAGGTTCCTGCGCGAATTTCTTCTTTTATGCGTTCATAAATGAGTACATTAGCATCAACAGCCATACCAATAGTCATGGCAATACCTGCAATACCTGGCAAAGTTAGGGTTGCTTGAAGTAGCGAGAGGCCAGCAAAAAGCAAAACCATATTGAATATCAGGGCAATATTTGCGAAAAAGCCAAATGTTGAATACCCCAAAAACATAAACACTGAAACAAGCAAAAATGCAATTACTGTGGCGTTACGTCCGTCATGAATAGAATCAGCGCCAAGACTTGGTCCTACAGTTCTTTCTTCAACAATTTTCAATGGTGCTGGCAAGGATCCAGCACGTAATAGAAGGGCCAGTTCATTGGCTTCTTTTATGCTGCGAAATCCACCTGAAATTTCGGCATTTCCATTTGGAATAGCTGACCTGAACACAGGTGCTGTTAAAACTTTTCCATCAAGCACGACAGCAAATTGTCTTCCAATATTGTTGGCAGAAATTTCTGCAAATTTACGGGCGCCAATATTGTTAAAGCGTAAGGCAACGCCAATTTGCCCTGTTTGGGCATCTGTTGTGGCTTGAGCATCAACAAGATGCTCTCCGCTTACTGAAATCTGGTTGCGTACGGCTATTTTGTGGCCGCCTTCTTCTGCATTGCGTACATACTCTAGCATGGTTGAATCTGGCCCTGCATGACCTGTATTTTGTGCTCCGCTATCCACCATGTGAAAGGCCATTTTCGCAGTTTGACCTAGAATTTTCTTAACTTCTTGGGGGTCATCAACGCCTGGAAGTTGAACAATAATACGATCAGCGCCTTGGCGAATGATTGTTGGTTCTTTCGTTCCAGTTTCATCGATGCGTCTGCGGATAACTTCAATAGATTGTTCGATGATTTGCTTTGATCTATTTTTTGCCACAATAGGATCAACTGTGATTGTTACCTGCCCATCGGGTGAAATGGAAGTTAATAAAGAGGAATCGATCTTCTTGATGATATTATTGATTTTATTTTGATGTGTTGGATCTCTCAAGCTGAAGAGAAGTGTAGGGCTACTTTCCTGACGTTCAACACGTAGGTTTAAGTATCCAATGTTTTCTTTGCGAAGGGAGCTGCGTACATCAGCTAGTAGATTGTTTAAAAACTCAGCGTTCACTGCTTTTAAATCAACCTCTAATTGAATGTGAGAGCCTCCTCTTAGATCAAGGCCAAGGCTAACCTTGTTCTGTAACCATGAAGGAAGTTTCTCAGCGGTTTCTTCATTGACCATGTTTGGTAAACAAAGAAGTATGCCGGCTAAGCAAATTATAATTGTCGTAATTTTACGCGCTTGAGAGAAACCAAATAACATCATTAACCTTAATTATTTATTTTTTGGATTTTTGTTTTTTCTTTGGAGCTGGTTTTGTGGCTTTTTTCTCAACTGGCTTTACAGCTGGTTTAGCTTTTGAAACGGCCAATTTCTTCACAGGGTCAGAAGCTTTTGACATTTTTGGGGCCGGTGCACTTTTTGCTGTTTCAGCAACTGGGCGTGTTTTTGCAAGAACTTCGGTCACGGTTGCTTTTACAACGCGTATTTTTACATTGTTGGCAATTTCTAAGCTAATTTCATTGTCGCTGACTTTATCGACAGTTCCTAAAATTCCACCAGCAGTTACGACGTGGTCGCCGCGGTGTAGTGCCTTTAGCATTTCTTGATGGACTTTAGCCTTTTTTTGTTGAGGGCGAATAAGAAGGAAATAAAAGATAACAATCAATAAACCAAATGGAATAAGTTGCATCATATCAAACCCGCCTGCGCCGCCATTAGCAAATAATGCTGATGTACTAATAATTAGTGCTATTACAAGACTTTTCACAAATCTCTCCTTCGTAAATAAAAATTTCAATACACAACCAGAGTAACAAAAATTATGATATATTCCCAGCAGATATTTAGAATTTTAGGAAAATAATAGTGAATTTTATTTTTGAGTATTATTCTTGGATTAAAGTGATCCATGTTGTTGCGGTTATTTCATGGATGGCTGGCTTGTTTTATTTGCCTAGACTTTTTGTGTATCACACTGAGTATCCGCAAAATGGCAAAATGCTTGAAATAATGGAGAAGAAGCTTTTTCGAATAATTATGCAGCCAGCAATGCATATAGCAGTTTTAACTGGTGTTGTGTTGCTTTTTGTTCCGCACCATGAGTTTGAGCTTTGGGCTCATGCAAAACTTGCTTGCGTATTTTTGCTGGTTATGCTTCACTACTATCTAGACCATTGGAGAAAGCAACTTGAACAAGGTGTTTGCTCTAAGTCTTCAAAGTTCTTTAGAGCTATCAATGAGATTCCTACAGTCCTTCTAATTTTAATAACTATCTTCGTTATAGTGAAGCCTTTCTGAGAGAGTTTATGCATTTACAAGATTTAAAAAAGAAAACACCTTCCGAGCTTTTGATGATTGCGGAAGAGCACGGTATTGAGAATGCAAGTAGTTTGCGCAAGCAAGATTTGATGTTTGCTATACTAAAAAAATTAGCTGAAAAAGAGATTGCAATTTTTGGCGATGGTGTCATTGAAATTTTACAAGACGGCTTTGGTTTCTTGCGCTCTCCTGAATCTAACTATTTGCCAGGTCCTGACGATATATATGTTTCTCCGAATCAAGTTCGTAGACTTGGTTTGCGAACTGGTGACAGCGTTGAGGGTGAAATTCGTGCACCTAAGGAAGGTGAGCGTTATTTTGCTTTGGTAAAAATTAAGAAAATCAATTTTGTTGAGCCAGAAGAAATTCGCCATCGTATAAATTTTGATAACTTAACACCATTATATCCTGATAGGCGATTGAGTCTTGCGTTTGAGGATGGAAGGCCTAATAAGGATTTCACGACCAGAGTGATTGATTTGGTTGCTCCATTAGGTATGGGGCAGCGCGCGCTTATTGTTGCGCCCCCTAAAACCGGTAAAACTGTAATGTTGCAAGGTATTGCTCATTCTATTACGGCAAATCACCCTGATGCTTATTTGATTGTGTTGTTGATAGATGAGCGCCCAGAAGAAGTTACTGATATGGCTAGATCTATTAAGGGTGAGGTAGTTAGTTCTACTTTTGATGAGCCAGCAACGCGACACGTTCAAGTTGCTGAAATGGTTATTGAAAAGGCAAAGCGATTGGTTGAGCAAAAGCGAGATGTGGTTATATTGCTTGATTCTATTACTCGTTTAGCGCGCGCTTATAATACAGTGGTGCCATCATCTGGTAAAGTTCTAACGGGTGGTGTAGATGCTAATGCGTTGCAGCGGCCTAAGCGCTTCTTTGGTGCTGCTAGAAATATTGAAGAGGGTGGTTCGTTGACTATTATCGCTACTGCCATGATTGATACTGGGTCGCGCATGGAAGAAGTTATCTTTGAAGAATTCAAGGGGACTGGAAACTCAGAAATAGTGCTAGATCGTAAGCTTTCAGAAAAGCGAGTTTTCCCAGCTATTGATGTTAATAAGTCAGGTACGCGTAAAGAAGAATTGCTGGTTACTGAAAAGGCTGAGCTTACAAAAATGTGGGTGTTGCGTCGTATTCTTAACCCTATGGGTACTGTTGAGGCAATGGAATTTTTGCTAGATAAACTTAAATTTAGCAAAAACAATCATGATTTTTTCCAGACAATGAATACCTAGGATTGAGCACGTGTTAGTGTTAAATTATTGTCTTTATGACAGTTTCGCTGAGGGTCCGTTTCAGGGGCACCCTGCGGCAGTGGTGCAAGTTTCAAAAAAGCTTGAGCAATCAATGGCTATTAAAATTGCTGTTGAGCTTTGCCAAACGGTAACTTGTTTTGTTTGGGAAGAGGATCAAAAAATCTGGGTTGAAAGCTTCGCGAAAGATGGAAGTATTTGGCCTATTAATCATGGGCTTTTAGGCGTAGCCAAGCATTATGCAAAACAAAAAAAGAGTATTTTACACACCTTAGATCATGTTTTTGATGTTGATGTGATCGGAGATTCTGTTTCTATTTCTGTGCCCAAGCGGTCTCTTGATATGACAGAGATGCCAGAGAGATTAAATCAAGCATTTGATGTTATGCCTGTGTCTGTTCGCGAGCTTGGTAAAACTTGCGTGGTAGAGCTGCGTACTGTCGAGGAGGTGGTTAAGTTAGAAGTTGATTTTAATCGAATTGCCAAGCTTGATTACGAAAGAGTGGTGCTTACAGCAGAAGATGATACTATTTCTTGTGATTATGTTTATCGCTATTTTTCGCCTAAGCACTATGTTAATGAAAATAATGGTAGCTTGTTTGTTCAAACGTTTCTGCCTTTATTTTGGGCGGATCGTTTAAAAAAAGATAATCTTTCTTTTTTGCAGGTTAGTCCGCGCAAGGCCGCTGGAAATGTGAGGATTGAAAAAGATTTTGTGCGCGTTACCGCGCCGGTTAAAAAGATTTTTGAAGGTGTTTTGAAGGTATTATGAGGCTCTTATATTTTGTGGCAAAAGCAGAATATTTTTTAAGTCACAGGTTGGATTTAGCAAGATATGCCCAGACCTCAAATTTTGATGTGGCGGTTTCTACAACATTATTTCAAAAAAATGATACCGCTAAAATAAACGGGATAAAAAATTTCGCAGTAAGATTCAAGCGAGGAAACTTAAATCCATTTAGAGAGCTTCAAACATTAATCGATTTGTTTTTTGTTTTTAAAAAATTTCGCCCTGCCATTATTCATAATGTTGCTTTGAAACCTTCTTTGTACGGAGCGTTGCTGGCAAGATTTTATGGGATTCCTAGTGTGAATTCAATTAATGGTTTTGGGTATATTTTTACATCACGCCATTTGAAAGCAAAATTGTTGCGCCCGCTTGTTAGGTGTGCGCTTAGGTTGATCTTAAATCATTCGACGGTTGCTGTAATGGTTCAGAATCAGCAAGACTATATAGCATGTAAGGCGTTGTTGCCAAAATCTGATTTGTATCTTGTCTCTGGTTCAGGCGTTGATGTGAAAGCTTTTTATCCGGTAAAGGATAAGAGTGCAGAATTTTTTACATTTAGTCTTGTGGCTCGTATGTTATGGACTAAGGGGATAAAAGAATTTGTAAATGCTGCTGAAGAATTTGTACGAGATAACCCTGCTCAAAAGGTGCGCTTTTTGCTTGTGGGTTCGCCTGATACTGAAAATCCTGAATCGATTCCGCAAGATATTTTAAGAAAATGGGCTAGCGAAGGTGTTGTGGAGTGGCTGGGTCATGTGGATGATGTGAGGGGTATTTATGCCCAAACACATGTAGCGGTTTTGCCAAGTTACAGAGAGGGTATGCCTAAATCGCTGTTGGAGGCGATGGCTTGCGGGTTGCCGATTATTACGACTGATGCGATTGGGTGTGATGAAATTGTGCATAGCGATAATGGTATAAAAGTGCCAATAAAAAGCGTTGAAGGCTTAAAAAAAGCATTTGAAAAATGTGTGGCGGATAAAATTGCATGTGAAGTTCTTGGTAGTAGAGGCAGAGAATTGGCGGAGAATTTGTATTGTAATGATGTGATTAACGCGAAAATTGTAAATATTTATAATAAAATTTTAAAATGAATTTAGCGATTCTTAACTTGCTTACAATCGATAGATATGCTACTCCTTTGGGTAGCTTGAAATGTCCCTACTTTTTGTGACCTACGTTGTTACTGAAGCATGTATAAAATGTAAGTACACAGACTGTGTAGAAGTCTGTCCGGTGGACTGTTTTTTCGAGGGAGAAAACATGCTGGTGATTGACCCTGATATTTGTATTGATTGCGGGGTTTGCGAATTAGAGTGTCCGATTGAGGCGATATTGCCCGACACAAAAGAAGATGCTGGGCAGTGGCTAGAGCTTAATAGTGAGTATTCTAAAAAGTGGCCGAATATAACACGTAAAAAAGAGCCACCGCCAGACGCAAATGTTTGGGATAAGGTGCCAGGTAAGTTAAAGTACTTTAGCAAAGAGCCGTCAAAGAAGTAGCTCTTGAATTTTTAGGAATGATTCCCATATCTAGTGGAGTTGTGAAAGTTTTTTTTGAGGAATGTTAGATTATGGCAGCAAAGAGTTTTAAGGTTGGTGAATATGTTGTGTATCCAGCTCATGGCGTGGGAAAGCTTATAGGAAGTGAATCTCATAGCATTGCTGGTACAGAGCTTGTGTTGCTGGTGATCAATTTTGAAAAAGATAAGATGGTTCTTCGCCTACCAAGGGAAAAAGCAAAAAATGCTGGCTTGAGAGCTTTGAGTACAAAAAAAGAAATGGATGAAGCTCTTAAAATGCTTTCTGTGCGTACGAAGCCTCGTCGAGTTATGTGGAGTCGTCGTGCACAGGAATACGAGTCAAAAATTAATTCTGGTCTGCCTTCGTCGATAGCGGAAGTTATACGTGACCTGTATAGGCGCGGAAATGATACAGAGCAATCTTACAGTGAGCGTCAAATTTATCAGGCGGCTGTTGAGCGTTTTGTTCGTGAGCTTTCAGCTGTTGAGCAGTTGGATGAGCAGGCTGCAATTGAAAAAATGGAATGTTCGCTTCGCGTTGCTTAGTGACAAAAGAAAGTCTTGACTTTGCTGGTAACCGTTATTAGGATACACGAAGTTTAAAGAGAAATTTGATAAATACTTAACACCTAGAGATGTAATTTATGCCAACAATTAATCAGTTAATACGAAAATCACGTGAACCTAAAATGGATCGTAATAAGGTTCCTGCGCTAGAGGCCTGCCCTCAACGTCGCGGTGTGTGTACACGTGTGTTTACGACTGCTCCGAAAAAGCCTAACTCTGCATTGCGTAAGGTGGCTCGTATTCGATTGACTAACGGTTATGAGGTTACTGGTTATATTCCGGGTGAAGGGCACAATCTTCAAGAGCACTCTGTTGTTCTGATTCGTGGTGGTCGCGTAAAGGACTTACCTGGTGTGCGTTATCATATCGTGCGTGGTTCATTGGATACGCAAGGTGTTAAAGATAGAAAACAAGGTCGTTCTAAGTATGGTGCTAAACGACCAAAGTAGTTAATTACTGAAGTTCTTTGAAATAGTAAAGAGGTTTAAATATGTCACGACGTCGTGCGGCGGTAAAACGCGATATCAATCCTGATGCAAAGTTTGGCGATGTAGTTGTTGCTAAATTTATGAACTGCATGATGTTGCAGGGCAAGAAATCAGTTTCTGAGAAAATTTTTTATGCAGCTCTTGATAAAATCCAGGAGAAGAGCGGAAAAAATTCAATTGAGCTCTTTCATGAGGCTCTTGCAAATGTAAAGCCAGCGTTAGAAGTTCGTTCGCGTCGTGTGGGTGGTGCTACTTACCAAGTTCCTACTGAGGTTCGAGCTGATCGTGCTCAGGCATTGGCGTTTCGTTGGCTTATTAATGCAGCCCGTTCTCGTTCTGAAAAAACGATGATTGATCGTTTGAGCGGTGAGCTTATGGATGCGGCTAATAGTCGTGGTGCTTCTGTTAAGAAGCGTGAAGATACACATAAAATGGCTGAAGCGAATCGCGCTTTTGCTCATTATCGCTGGTAGGTCTGTAAATCATGGCACGTACAACGCAATTAAATCAATATCGCAATATCGGAATCATGGCGCATATCGACGCCGGAAAAACAACAACGACCGAGCGTATTCTTTACTATACTGGAAAATCATACAAAATTGGTGAGGTTCATGAGGGCACTGCCGTTATGGACTGGATGGAGCAAGAGCAAGAGCGTGGTATCACGATCACCTCTGCTGCAACGACTTGTTTTTGGAATGATCACCGTATTAATATTATCGACACCCCTGGGCACGTTGACTTCACTATTGAGGTTGAGCGTTCTTTGCGTGTTCTCGATGGTGCTGTTGCTGTATTTGATGGTGTTGCAGGTGTTGAGCCTCAATCAGAGACCGTATGGCGTCAAGCTGATAAATACAATGTTCCAAGAATATGCTTTATCAATAAGCTAGACCGAATGGGCGCTGATTTTTACCGTTGCGTTGACATGATTGTTGATCGTCTTGGTGCTCGCCCTCTTGTGACTATGCTGCCTGTTGGTGCTGAAGCTGATTTTGCAGGAATTGTCGATCTTGTTAATAATAATGCTATTATCTGGCGCGATGAGAGTCTTGGTGCTCAGTTTGATATCGTTGAAATTCCAGCTGATTTAAAAGAAAAAGCTGCCGAGTATAGACATCGTCTAATTGAGACTGCTGTTGAAGCCGATGACGCTTTGATGGAAGCTTACCTAGAGGGTAAAGAGCCTACGCCAGCGCAATTGAAGGCTGCAATTCGCCGTGGAACTGTGAAAAGCATGTTTGTTCCTGTGCTTTGTGGTAGTGCCTTTAAAAACAAGGGTGTTCAGCCGCTTCTTGATGGTGTTGTTGATTATCTTCCTTCTCCTGCTGATATTGGTGCTGTTACAGGAACTGATGATCGTGATAATGAAGTTCTTAGAAAGCCAGAGGATACAGAGCCATTTTCAGGTCTTGCATTTAAAATCATGACCGACCCTTTCGTTGGTTCTATTACTTTCGTTCGTGTTTACTCAGGAAAGCTTGAATCGGGCTCTGGTGTTGATAACTCAACGAAGGATAAAAAAGAGAGAGTTGGCCGTATGCTTTTGATGCATGCAAACTCTCGTGAAGATATTAAAGAAGCTTATGCTGGGGATATCGTTGCATTGTGCGGATTAAAAAGCACAACAACAGGTGATACTCTTTGTGATAGCAATAAACCAGTAATTTTGGAAAAAATGGAATTTCCAGAGCCAGTTATTGAAATTGCTATTGAGCCTAAAACAAAGGCTGACCAAGAAAAAATGTCGGTTGCCTTGTCTCGTTTGGCTTCGGAAGACCCTTCATTTAGAATTCATTCTGACCCAGAAACTGGTCAAACAGTTATGAAGGGTATGGGAGAATTACACCTTGAAATTAAGGTTGATATTCTGAAGCGTGAGTACAAAGTTGATGCAAATATTGGTGCGCCGCAAGTTGCTTACCGAGAAACTATTACGAAGGCTGCCGATTACGATTACACGCACAAAAAGCAAAGTGGTGGAGCTGGTCAGTTCGCGCGAGTTAAATTTACATTTGAGCCGCTGGAGCCAGGCTCTGGATTTGTTTTTGAAAATAAGGTTGTTGGCGGTTCAGTTCCAAGAGAATATATTCCCGGTGTGATTAAGGGATTGGAGTCTGCAATTACTACAGGTGTGGTGGCAGGATTCCCAACAATTGATTTTAAAGCAACTCTTACAGATGGTGCATACCACGATGTTGACTCAAGTGCATTGGCGTTTGAAATTGCGGCACGTGCAGCATTCCGTGAAGGTGTTTTGAAGTGTGCTCCGAAATTATTAGAGCCAGTTATGAAAGTAGAAGTTGTTACACCAGAAGATTATATGGGTGATGTGATCGGTGATTTGAATAGTCGCCGTGGTCAGGTAACAGGTATGGATCAACGTGGTAATGCACGAGTGATTAATGCCTTGGTGCCATTGGCAAACATGTTCGGGTATGTGAATACTTTGCGTTCAATGTCGCAAGGGCGTGCTCAGTTTTCGATGGTGTTTGATCACTATGAACAAGTTCCGCAAAACGTAGCGGATGAAATTAAAGCAAAGATGGCGTAAGGAGTTACCATGTCAAAAGAGAAATTTTCGAGGAATAAGCCCCACTGTAATATAGGAAC
>VFQS010000484.1_pt1 | contig 44315 bp, 64 predicted proteins | sample 3512361 | NCBI WGS metagenome assembly VFQS01 (sample SAMN10412375, study PRJNA504923) | tailings metagenome | isolation source: Relicate 1 Philex TSF3 active mining | place: Philippines
AGGTTTATATGGAGTTTTAAACGTAACCACGCAAAGTTATTGCGGGAAAGGAAAGACAATGTTAGCATTTACAGTTCGTAAATTCTGCAACAATGGGTTTAGAATACCAAATCTAAACGAAGATGATTTTCGTATAGTAGATCATACATCAACAAATGAGTATGGTCGTAAACGAGGTAGCTATGAAATCCAAGCTTGGAACTATGACGAAGATGATTGGCAATTTCTAATCAGAATTAATTGTGGAGCTTGGTGTGAAGGATTTGATTCTGATTTTGCAAAAGACCTTGGACTTATTGTTAATGGTACTTATGCAGAAACAGACATCATGGATGGTTTGTATTACTTACATAATCCTGTAGAATTCAAACACAAGAATGGCAATCTAAAACGTGGCTTTGAACATAACTTAGCCAAACGTCTTATTGGGCGTTCAAAAACTAGTACCCAAACTAATAAAATGTTACAGTTCTACAAAGAACATGTAGCTCAAGAGACAAACTTAGAAGGTCAAGCATTATTCAATGCAATTAAAACACGTCTAGGTGGCTCATGTGATTTATTCTGTTGTCCACTAAGTAAAGAAATAGAACCTACATACAAAGGTAGAAACATTCTATTTAACAATAATCATATGAAAGTTTTAGCAAGACTTGACTTATTATCATATGGTTTACAATTAGTCTCTGGCTATAGTAACACATATGTATCTGATGACTATATATTCTGGCGTGATCGTGCTTATTTGCGTAGTGAACTTACTCTTGTTCGTTGCCCTTGTTGCAACAACGAAGTACCTGATGAAACTATTGATCAAGAAGAACAAGCATGTGAAGCATGCGTTGAAAACCGATACAAAATACATAATTATTCTACACGTGTTCCAACAATCTTAAGTTTCAAAGCTAAGAATGTTAAACCAAATGCACATCCTATTTATTTAGGTATTGAGATAGAATACGAAACATCTGACAGACACATTGCCGCAAAGAAAGTTGGCAAAGCTCTTGCTGGTCATGCAATCATGAAATCTGACGGCAGTATTCGCAATGGTTTCGAGGTTGTTACTTGTCCAGCTACAATGGATATTCATCTTGAGATATTTAAAACATTCTATGAGAACAAGCCACCTGAGATATTCTCAGCAGCTAATGTTGGTATGCATGTACATGTCAGTCGTAAACCTTTAAACATGTTTACAATTGGTAAGATGGTTGAGTTCCTCAACAGAGCAGACAACAAAGAATTTGTTGGCTTCATTGCAGGTCGTATTGACAATCAATATGCTAGAGTTAATTCAAGTAAGACAGTGACATCACCATTATATCATGATGGTAATCGTTACTCTGCTCTTAACTTATGTCCTCAAGAAACTGTTGAGTTCCGTATCTTTAGCACACCAGTAAACTTTATGGAGTTTGCTTCTCGATTAGAGTTTGTGCAAGCACTTATTGAGTACTGCAGTCCTGCTAAACTATCTTTACCTCTTAAAGAACAAACTTATTTCAAAAACTTTATTCAATGGTTAGTTCCAAATCATAAGAGCTATCCTGAATTATATGCTACGATTAAAGGAGCTTACTAATATGTGTATCGCTATCTACAAACCAGAAGGTAAACTTATTCCTTATGACACACTTAAAAGATGTTTCAATGCAAACTCTGATGGTGCTGGCTATATGTTCCATAAGAATGGTAAGCTGCATGTATTCAAGGGTTACTTTACTATGGAAGACTTTTGGAAAGCTTACAAGAAAGATCAGAAGAAAGAATGTGTTATTCATTTCCGTATTAAAACTCATGGTGAAATCAATGAAGAGAACTGTCATCCTTATCGTGTTAACGATAATCTTGCTTTTGTTCACAATGGGGTAATCAGTGGTTACACTGACCTTAAAAAGTCTGACACTTGGTTATTCAATGAAGACATTCTTCAACCATTTGTTCGTCGTTGGGGTAATCTAGAAATCTTTGAAGACCCAATCAAGAAACTTATTGAGTCTCGCATTGGTTATTCCAAGTTAATTTTCATGGATAATCAAGGCAATACAAAGATTTTCAACGAAGATAAAGGTAATTGGGACGATGGTGTTTGGTATTCTAACAACAGTTACAAGCCTTACATTCCTCCTCCTCCACCAGCTGTAGTTGCACGGGGGACACCTAGTACAGGCTACTATCCAAACTATGGAACTTACTCCGCTTCAACTTCTTCTTCTAAGTCAAGCTGGTCTTCACAAATAAAAGAAGACGATGTTGTTTACTTTAAAGAAAACCATACTGATTGGGATACTGAAGAAAAGTTTGTAAAGAATTCTATCTGGGAAGTTGTTGGTATCAACAAAGATTATACTTGTGATTTAGTAGAAGATGAAGGAGTCCCTGGCAAACTACAACGCTTTGCTTACAATGTTCCTATTTGGAAGCTGCGTTTGTTTGACTATGACAATGACTACATTGATTCAACTAATCCTAACATGCGATTAGAACCTGATGAAATTGAAGATCATTGGCAACATAAAATTCCGTTTTAGGAGCTATCATGGATTACGATATTGAAGACTTTGAAGTGGGTGAAGAAGTTAAATATGTTAGTGAATGTATAGATCACGACGAAGCTGCTAATCTGACTGACGATAATTTTATGATAGGTGGTTACTATAAAATACTTTGTGTAACTAGAAGTGATAATCAAGTACTACTTGACATAGGGTCTGATTATAATGATGATCCTATAGAATGGTGGGTAAATATTAGACATTTAAAACCTACTAAAATAGTAGAACCTAGGTCTAAATATTACAAAGTAATTCGTAAAATTCAACAGATGGATCGTAAACGTAAGGAGCAAGGCTATGTCTACTAAATCTTTATATTGTGAAGAAGGTGATATTATTTCTTATGGAGCTTCTAAATATCTTGTTGTAAAAGTTTTTGATAATGGCTCACCAAAAGAACTTATGACTGTTAAAGATGGAAATACTTTTAAAGCTGATTCTCCAAAAACATGGAGTGATATTCCTTGGGAAATGGTAACTAAAAAATCAGGTACTCATAAGTACTGGCAAATATGCACTAAGATAAAACAAATGGATGCAAAGCGAAAGGAAATGGGTTATGCTTTTTAAATTAAAACTATTTCCATATAAGATGGGATCTATTAGTGGTAAATCTTTAGCTCAAAGTCTTGGAGTTAAACGTGTGCGTCCTACCTATGATGCACGTCGTAAAGATGTTATCATTAACTGGGGTAACTCACGACCTAGTGCAATCTTGCATGCAGAACATGACTTAAATAAACACAGTGCTATTGCACTAGCTTGTAATAAACTTAAGTCATTTAATACTTTTAATGATATAGGATTTATACATATACCTGATTACACAGTTTATAAAGATGAAGCTGAGTCTTGGTTACAAGAAGGACATAAAGTATATGCCAGACAAACCTTGACAGGTCACTCAGGTAATGGTATAATAGTAGTTGGAGAGTCAGACTATTTAGTTGATGCTCCTCTATATACTAAAGCAACTAAACATAAGCACGAGTATCGTGTGCATGTATTTAAAGGAAAGGTAATAGATGTTCAACAAAAGAAAAAGCGGCTTGATTACACTGGCCCTAGCACTGGGATTAGGAACCATTCTAACGGTTGGATCTACGCTCGGTGCGATATTAACCCACCTCAGCAACTCTTGGATGAGTGTTGCAATGCTGTCAACATTCTTGGGCTCGACTTTGGTGCTGTTGATGTGGGCTACCGTGAACGGGATAATAAAATCTTCGTGTTCGAAGTAAACACAGCACCAGGTTTATATGGTACTACCCTTGAGAAATATACTCAAGCATTTAAAAATTATCTAGGAGAACTAAATGGGACTTGTTGATTCAGCTATTGAAAAAAAGATTATAGCATCTTTAGATTTAAATACAATCATTGCAGAACTTAAACCTCAAATTGAAGATCAAATTAAAAGAGATATTCTTAAACATTTTCGTGACAACTTTTCTTTTGACTTTGATACTTATGAAATTCAAGAAGAACTTAATGATCTAATGGGTAAAGCTATTGTGTCTAGTTTACGAGAAAAATTTGGAGGATAATATGGAATTTGACTTAGCTGTATTTGAAATTAAAAGATCTATTGATGTAATCGAGAAGTATGACTTCGAGTTTGCACAAGCATTACAAGATGTACTTAATGAATTTTCTGAAGCTAAAGGAGACTGTGCATGCGGTGCATAGCTTGTGATAAAAATCTAAATGACTTTGAATCCACCCGCAAAGACTTGCATGGTAATTACTTAGATATGTGTAATGAATGCTACAGCTACATCAAAGAAGATGTCCTCAGTGTAGAAAGAGATGACCTTTCTGTAACTGAAGAAATCTCCGATGATGAGTCTGTAGAATTAAACTTCAATCAATGGACTGAAGATTAGTAACAGTCAGTTACCCAATCCATGTTACTTGTTCATTACGTACATTGTAACTTCAAAGCCGAAACGCATTTCAGTTGCTGCTGGTTTTGTCCACATAGTAATCTCCTTGGTTAATGTTATATACTTTTATTAGTATATGTAAATATTATACCACGAATTACTAGGAAAGTAAATAAGGAATATCATTAAAATGAACAAACAGATTGAAGCATTAAAGATGGCGATTGAGGCATTGGAAAGCATTGAATTGCTATGTGATGATAAAAGATGGTATTTGATTGGAAGTGCCAGAAAATACTGTAAAGAAGCACTAGCAGAAGCAGAAAAGCATGAGCCTGTGGCGTGGATGTATGAAAGAGAAAATGGGGCAGCAATACTAGAGTTTTATGGTGATTTAGACTTTAAAGGAATGAAAGCAATCCCACTCTACACCCACCCTGCTACATGGCAATCATTGAGTGATGAGGAGAAATGGAATTTGATTAACAATTCAGATATTCCAGCAGATTATGACCATGAAGTGCTTGCGATTGCTCATGCTATTGACGCCAAGCTAAAGGAGAAGAATCAGTGAAATTTATTAAGCATCTACCGTGTCCTCGATGTGGTAGCAAAGATAATCTTGGTGAGTATGAAGATCACTTCTTCTGCTTTGGTTGTAAGTATTACAGACCAAAGACAGATACTGCCTCACTAAGATTGCGTATGACGCAAATTCCTAAACAAGATTTGCAGGATACGCAAATTTATACAACTGATGAGCTGCCATTAGCAGCGAAGCAGTGGCTCTTTCAATATGGTATTTTACCTAATGAAATCAAAGACTTCGGGATTAGTTGGAATGAAGAACATGAACTTCTAGTTCTAATGAAAACATCAGAGTACTGGCAAGCAAGATGTTTTGGTAATCAGAAAGTTAAGTATTTATCCAAAGGTAAAAAGCCTTTGACATTCTATGGATTCTCTGATAAACTAGTATGTGTAGAAGATATTTTGTCTGCTATTAAAATCTCTAGGCTGAGTCCTGAATGGTGTTCTATTCCATTGTTAGGAAGTCATATGTCTGACGATGTAAATGAACGCATAGGAAAGGACTTTAAGTCCGTGGTAATATGGTTGGATAGGGACAAAGCTAAAGAAGCAATTAAGATAGCAAGAAATTTGAAACAGAGGGGTATTAACTCTTCTGTGGTAATCTCTCCTAAAGATCCTAAAGAGTATAGCAAAGGAGAAATAGCTGAATGGTTGAGAAGCAAATAATAAAATTATTTTGTGAAGACAGAAATCTCTTTACAAAATATTATAGTTATGTTAATATAAATTATATTAAATTAAATTATAATAATATATATAAATTATTTAATATTATAGATATATATTATAATAAATATATTAATAATAATACTATATCAAAAGATGAATTAGAAGTTTGTTATTGTAGTAATTATTTACTTAAAGACTCTGAAAGAAAAGAACTTACAGATCTTCTTGATAGTATATATACTCTGTCTATTCCTAATGTTGAGGCTATTGTTGAGCTTCTGGAAGAACACAGACGTAGGTGTTTGGCAGGTGATGTAGCTAAAGTTGCTCTTGATGTTGAAGATGGTAGCTCACCTGTCTCTGATTTGTTAGATTTGTTCAGCAAGTTTGAGCATCAAGAAGTTGAGATTGATGAATCTAAACCTGTTGAGATGAACTTAAAGGAACTATATGATTCACAAGTTGCTACTCCTGGGTTACGCTGGCGTCTTACTTCTCTTAACAAAAGCCTTGGCTCCCTTCGTAAAGGTGACTTTGGTTTTATTTTTGCACGACCAGAGACGGGTAAGACTACTTTCCTTGCATCTGAGATTACTCACATGGTCTCTCAAACTGATGGTGAAGTCTTGTGGTTTAATAACGAAGAGCAAAGCAATAAGGTAGCTATCCGTTGTTATCAAGCTGCACTAGGTTACAAGACCGATGAGTTGTTTAAAAATATGGATCAGTCTCAAGAAGCATTTGAAAGAGTTACAAATAATCGTATTAAGATCTTTGGGTTTGAAGAATCTTCTAGAGTTTCTCACATTGAAAGAATCTTGAAGACTTCTAAACCTGCATTAATTATCTTTGACCAGATCGATAAGATCAAAGGATTTAAAGGAGAACGAAATGACTTGGAACTAAAAGCTTTGTATCAATGGGCACGTGAACTGGCTAAGCAGTATGCTCCAGTCATTGCAGTATCACAAGCTTCAGGTGAAGCAGAAGGTAAGTTGTGGCTTACTATGGATATGGTAGATGGATCTAAAACAGCTAAGCAAGGCGAAGCAGATTGGATTCTAGGTATCGGTAAAGACTCTGACAATACAAGCCGTTCTAGATATTTTAATATCTGTAAAAATAAATTACTAGGTGATCCAGACTCACTACCAGAACTACGACATGGCACTATGCAAGTGCTTATTAAACCAGAAATAGCGAGGTATGAAGATCTATGATTACAATTGGTTTTACAATTCTTGGTTTTATTCTTGGTGTAATTGTTACTGCCTATATCAAAACAGAGATCGATCAAGATGACTGTTTCTAAATGGGCTCTCTTAGATGAAGAAGGTGAACCAGTACGGTTCTTTACCTTCCCATCTGAAGGCACTGTGCTTTGGCCTCCACCACCAAAGACACTTGACATACACGATCCTGAATGGTATAATATCCCTTTCTAGGAGAAAAAATGCAGTACTTAGTTTTAGATGTAGAGACTACAATTAGTAACGATGGGAATCCGTTCGATGAGAAAAATAAGTTGTGTTATGTTGGAATTAGGAAAGATGGTGTTAACTATAACTTTCCTATTGAGTATGACGACTCTCCTTATGGCGGGAGTCTGGCTAGCATTCAATCTCTTATTGATAACGTCGACACCATTGTAGGTTTTAACATTAAATTTGACATTCATTGGATAAGAAAATATGGTATCAATATACATTCTAGGCGTGTTTGGGATTGTCAGCTCAGCCATTTCATATTATCAGGCCAAAGGGAACCATATCCTAGCCTCAATGGCGTGGCTGCAAGCCATTCTCTGGACAGTAAACTCGATGTTGTGGCAAGCGAGTATTGGAATAATGGGATAGATACTCCTGATATTCCTAAAGAAATCTTAGTTCCATATTTAGAAAAAGATCTTGAGCTAACTGAACAAGTATATCTAAAGCAACTTGAGGTATTAGAAAAGAATCCTCAGTACACTAGACTAATTAGTTTGCACAATCAAGACTTAGTAGTGTTACAAGAAATGGAATTCAATGGGCTTCTCTATAATGAAAAAGATAGTGAAGCATTTGCTGAACAACTAGAGGAGGAGATGCGTGTTATCGATTCTGAACTTAACCATTTGGTTAATTGTGATGACTTTAACTTTAATAGCGTTGATCATCTGTCTGCCTTTCTATATGGCGGCAGTATTAATCTCAGGCGTAAAGTCCCTGCTGGGTTTTACAAAACAGGACCCAAAGCAGGAGAGCCAAAAGAAAAGTGGGAAGCGTATCAAGTCACGTTCGAACAGATTGTCAAGCCGTTAAAAGGTTCTGAGTTATCTAAAGAAGGTTTGTACTCTACTGATGAAGACACATTACGATCTCTTAAAGGTAGCAAAAGAGCTAAAGAGATTATAGAAATGTTACTCAAAAGATCTGAATTAGAGAAACGAGTATCAACTTACTATCGTGGTATCCCTAAGATTATTTCTAAATTTAATTGGAAACAAGGAGTGTTACATGGACAACTTAACCAATGTGTTGCAAGAACAGGTAGACTCTCAAGCAGCAGACCTAATCTCCAAAACTTTGATGGAGAGTGCAAGCAATTGTTCTATTCACGATTTGCTTGATAGTTATGAATTAACTGATTTACTTTATCGAGAAAGTGATACTTACTAATGTTACTACAGGCTGACGCAAAGGCTCTTGAATGGGTATGTGCTACATATCTGTCTCAAGATCCTGTAGCTTATAAGGAGATTTGGAATAATGCAGATCAACATACAGATAACCAACAACGGTTTGGATTACCAAGTAGACTTATTGCTAAGACGTTCGTCTTCCGACTCATTTACGGTGGCTCCGCATACAGCTATGCAAATGACCCAAACTTTAAAGACATTGGCGGAGAAAAGTACTGGCAAACAGTTATCGATCAATTCTACGAGAAGTATGGAGGACTCGGAGAGTGGCACAGAAGAATATTCGATGAAGCTAAAAGAGATCGAAAGCTTACCATGCCAACAGGAAGAGTCTATTACTATGAGCCAGAGATAAAGTTTAACAAAGAGAACTGGCCTAGAACAAAGATACTTAACTATCCAGTACAGGGTCTAGGTGCTGATCTGATGGCTATTGCTAGAGTAAGTTTGTTTAATAGACTTAAAGATAAAGAAGGTATTAAGTTTGTAAATACAGTACACGATTCAATAATACTTGACTTCGATCAAAATATATGCGATAATATTAGTATAGTCAATTTAGTTGATAAGTGTTTTAATGATGTACCAAAAAACTTTGAGAAGTTATTTGGAAAAGAGTTCAACCTTCCAATGAGGGTTGAGTGTCAAGTAGGCCCAACGTGGGGCGATATGGAGGTAGTTAATGCAAATCACAGTAATTGATGTTGGTACACCAAACTCTCGTACTAGTTCTACTGGTCGTCAGTTCCAAGAAATTGAATTGATGTTCAAAGACTCTACGGGTAAACCTAATAGTAAAAAGATTATGTCCTTTAACAGTGATCTTTACAAAGCAGTACAAGGGTTACAACGAGGTGCAGTAGTCTTTGTTCAACGAGTAAAGAATGATAAGACAGGTTATTGGGATTGGGTAAGTATTGGTGAAGGAGGAGAAGTAATGACAGAAGCAGCACAACCTAGACAAGCTGCATCAGCAGCCCCTGCAACTAGAGTAACAGGATCTAACTATGAAACAAAAGAAGAACGTGCAGCACGACAAGTGCTTATCGTCAAACAGTCAAGTCTTTCTACAGCTGTTGCCGCTCTTGCTGTTGGTGCTAAGTCTGCTCCTTCCGCTAGTGATGTTATTGCTTATGCCAAACAACTAGAAGAATATGTAATGGGAACATCCATTGAACACCTTGCTAGCGATATTGTTGAATAATAAATTTGTTAGGGTGTTGGAAGTTATAACATGCTTCCACATCCTAGCTAACACATGGAGGCACTGGTAATGAGTTTATGGAAAAAAGCAGTATTTGTATTCTTACTTCTTATACCTGTAATACTAGCATTTGCAGCACCAATCTATGCTAAAGCTTTGGTATATCGATGGAGTAGTGAAGTTAATATTTATATTACTAGTGCTCCTTGTAGCATTGATAAATATAAAGATAAGTACCCTTACGCAGCAAAAGCAGTTAAGACTAAACAAGGAAAGATTGATAACTTAGTTGGTTGTTTCACAGGTAAAGATGGTATTGTTGTTATTCAATGGCAAGACATCAATGGTAAACCTACTGATACTACTGGACTAGATGCCAATCTATTCGAAGAATTAACACAGGAAGATAAAAAGGATATGATATGATGGAATACATTCTATGCTACACAGGGGCTTATGCTCTTGGTTTTGTTAGCTGTATAGTAGTTTTAGCTGTAGTTGCTTACATTTCAGACCGTAAATTAGATAAAGAGATTATCAAGAATTATGATCGCCTTAATTGATATGGATTTAGTTTGTTTCCGCTGTGCAGCAAGTGCTGAGAGTGATGACCTTGGTATTGCTATCTACAGAATGAACGAACTATTAGACCAGATTCTAGAAAAGACAGGTGCTACAGCATTCCATGCTTACTTAACAGGTGAAGATAACTTTAGAAAACAAATCTACCCTGAGTACAAAGCAAACAGAACGCAACCTAAACCTGTACACTTAGAAGCTTGTCGCCATTATGCAATTAAAGAAATGAATGCAGAAGCTGAGTATGGACTAGAGGCAGATGATCTGCTGGGTATCAACCAAACGGAAGATACAATCATCTGTTCTCTAGACAAAGACTTGTTGCAGATTCCAGGTAAACATTTCCAATGGGCTATCAATGGTAATGGCTGGAGTAAAGATGATACATTCATTGAACAAGATGAAGCTGATGCTAACTACCACTTTTACAAACAGTGTCTGATGGGAGATCCTTCTGATAATATTAAAGGTATTCCTAAGATAGGACCTAAGACTGCAGAGAAGATGTTAGCTGGTATCTTTGCAGAACAAGACCTATTTGATACTGTAAGAAAAGCATACAACAATGATGAAGAGTTCCTTAAGAATGCAAGATGCTTATGGATACTTCGTTCCGATAGAAAAGATTATTTAGAGAAGTTTAATAAATTAGCAGGTATTACTACTCATAAAATATTAAGGCCTGAGACTAAATGGGAAGGTAATCCTATAGACTTAGGGAAAGATTGGGACGAAGACAGAATCGATGTCATTGGACAGAACGGAAACATAGGGTATACTGATGCCGATATTCAAGAGCAAGTTTGAAGAAAATGTATGGGGTAAATTACGAAAGAAGTTTCCCTCTACAAAGTATGAACCTGAAAAGTTTAAGTATACTCAACCTGCTCAAGATAGAACCTACACTCCTGACTTTAGAACAGGACGTCGTAAGATTTACTTAGAAGCAAAAGGTAAACTTGACTTAGATACAAGAAAGAAAATGATTTGGTTTAGAGATTGTAATCCAGATATAAGAGTTATCTTCTTGTTTCAGAACGCTGATAATAAATTAAATAAACGTAGTAAAACTACTTACGCTATGTGGGCGGAAGCCAACGGGTTCGAGTGGTTAGACTTTAGAAAGGATTGGCTTAATGATTATATCAAACTGTGTGAAAAACGATGATGGTTCTCTAGACTTTGACTTCCATGTAACAGCTGATGAAGCTGGGTTCTTAATGGAATACTCAATCAAGTCTTTGATTCATCATGGATTATTACAAGTTTCTACAGATGAAGCTGAACAAGAGTTTGAAATTTATAAAGGTGACGGAGGTCAGGTGCAATGAAAACAATTAAGATAGCTGATATTAGAAGTACTGCACAAATACAAGAGATCATACAAATTATCTTTACTATTCTAGCAGGAAACAAAGAAGTAGTAACAGATTTAACTGTAGAAGATGATTACTTAAATCCATTTCCTGACTTAAATAAGATTGCGAGAACTGACAATGGCGAAGATACTGCTGCTTGATATTGAAACAAGTCCTAACACAGCACATGTGTGGGGAATTTGGCAACAGAACATTAGCCTTAATCAGCTATTAGAATCTTCTTACACTATGTGTTTTGCTGCTAAGTGGTTAAACAATGATGAAGTTTACTTTGACAGTGTCTATCAATCTAAATCAGAAGATATGTTACAACGTATTCATACATTGATTGACCAAGCAGATGCAGTAATCCACTATAATGGTAGTAAGTTTGATATGCCTACTCTTAATAAAGAGTTCTTGCTAGCAGGTTTACCACCACCTAGTCCAGTTAAACATATTGACTTACTCCAAGTAGCTAAGAAACAATTTAGATTTGTATCTAACAAACTAGATTATGTGTCTCAGATATTAGGTTTAGGTCAAAAAACTAAACATGTAGGTCATGACTTATGGATTCAATGTATGGCTAACAACCCTGAAGCATGGGCTACTATGGAAGAATACAATAAGAATGACGTTATTCTTTTAGAGAAAGTATATTATAAGTTTAGACCTTGGATTAAGCAACACATCAATCTATCTATCTTTAATGATGAAGAGGTTGTATGTCCTAACTGTGGTAGCAATCATCATCAGAAACGTGGTCATGCTCTAACTGCAGTAAGTAAGTTCCAAAGATATCAGTGTCAAAACTGTGGTAACTGGTTCCGTGGTAATAAAAATTTACGCACAAGAAATGCAGAAAGGGTAGTGAATGTCAACTAAAGCAGTAGATAAACAAGTAGGTGGTAATCACTACAAAGACTTTACAATACAGCCTGCAGAGTTCTGTCATATAAATGGCATACCATACTTAGAAGCAACAGCTATTAAGTATCTCTGTAGGTGGCGTAAAAAAGGCGGTATCCAAGACTTAGATAAGGCAATTCATTTTATCGAACTACTAAAGGAATTTGAAAGTGTTAACCCTAAACGAACTTAAAGAAAAAATAATAGAGCAAATAGATGAAGTTGATCTAATTGACTTTATGGGCTTAACCACAGAAGATATTGTGAATGCCTTCTCGGATAAGATAGAAGAGGATCCTGAAAAGTTTCTAGATCTTCTTGACTTTGATGATGAAGATATGTTAGAATATTAGTAAAGGATTAAAGATGGCAACAACAAATGATATTACAGGAGATAGATTAGTTTCTAAAATTAGAAAAGACAATGAAGTATATGGAGAGAACTTAGAAAAGATATTTGGAAAGAAAAAGAAAGAAACAAATGGAGGTTGGAAGTACAATCCTAATGAAAATACTTCAGAGATAAACAATGAAGTGGAGTCTTGAGATTGATCTTCCTCCTATTAACCTTTATAACTTTGCTTTAAGAAGAAAGACAACAATGGAATTACCATCATTATACCAGTCAATTATACACAGAAGTCGATACTCTCGCTACATTCCTGAGCAACAGAAACGAGAGTCATGGGAACAAACAGTTACTAGGTTAACAGATTACCTACATGCAAAGCTTGGCGATAAAGTAGAAGCAGTAGATATGAATGAGTTGCGACAAGCAATTCTAAATCTAGAAGTAATGCCTTCAATGCGATTACTTATGACAGCAGGAGAAGCTTGTGAACGTGATAACATTAGTGCTTATAATTGCAGTTATTTGGCTGTTAACAATAAGCGTGCATTTAGCGAGGCTCTTTATATTCTAATGAACGGTACAGGAGTTGGCTTCTCTTGTGAACGTCAAGAGATTGCTAAGCTTCCTGTTGTTCCTGAAACATTACGAAAGGTTGATGATGTCATCGTTGTACAAGACAGCAAACTCGGATGGGCAAAAGCCTTCAAAAAACTTCTCTCTTCTCTCTGGGAAGGAGATATCCCGCAGGTTGATTACTCTAAGGTTCGACCAGCTGGAGCAAGACTTAAAACTTTTGGTGGAAGAGCATCAGGACCTGAGCCCCTTAAGCGACTATTTGACTTCACGGTTAATACTTTTACAGAAGCTTGTGGACGAAAACTCACATCACTAGAAGTACATGATATCATGTGTATGATTGGCGAGATCGTAGTAGTAGGCGGTGTACGTCGATCTGCCTTGATTTCTTTATCTAACCTAACTGATAGACGTATGCGTGAAGCAAAGATGGGGGCATGGTATAATGAATATCCACATAGAGGATTGGCGAACAACTCAGTCGCCTACACAGAAAAACCTGACAGTGAAACTTTTATGGAAGAATGGTTATCTCTTGTTAAGTCCAAGTCAGGTGAACGAGGAATTTTTAATCGTGTTGCTTCTCAAGTTCAGGCAGGTCTTTGGGGACGAAGAGATCCAACTCTTAACTACGGAACCAACCCTTGCTCAGAAATTATCCTCCGTGATAAACAGTTCTGCAATCTTACGGAAGTGGTTGTACGGAAAGAAGATACCGAATCTACTCTCCGAAACAAAGTTAGATTGGCAACTATACTAGGTACTATTCAGTCTATGTTAACTGACTTCCAATTCTTATCAGAAGATTGGAAACGTAACACAGAAGAAGAACGATTACTTGGTGTTTCGTTAACAGGTATTATGGATTGTAAATTAACTAGCGATCCTGAACCTGAAATGCTACGGAGATTACGAGACTATGCTAGATCAGTCAACGAAGAGCTTGCTGCAAAGCTTGGTATTCCAGCTTCTGCTTCTATCACTTGTGTTAAACCAAGTGGTACTGTCTCTCAATTGGTGGATAGTGCTAGTGGCATTCATGCTCGCCACAATGATTACTACATCAGACGTATTAGAATGGATAAGAAAGATCCGATCTACCAATACCTAAAAGATAAAGGTGTTCCAGTAGAAGATGAAGCTTTCCGTCCTGACTCTACAGCAGTATTCAGTTTCCCAATGAAAGCTCCTGATGGTGCAATTACTAGAACTGATCTGACAGCCTTAGAGCAATTAGACTTATGGTTAATCTATCAACGTCACTGGTGTGAACACAAACCATCAGTAACAATTACTGTTAAAGATGATGAGTGGCCTGAAGTAGGTGCGTGGGTATGGAAACACTTTGATGAAATTAGCGGTGTATCATTCTTACCACACTCTAATCATACTTATCAACAAGCTCCTTATGAAGATATCACAAAAGAACAGTATGATGAGTTGATTAAAGATATTCCAACTAACATTACATGGGAGGACTTTGTAGAATTAGATGACAATACAGAAGGAACTCAAACTTTAGCATGTACAGGAGGTAGTTGTGAAATCTAATCAAGAAAAAATCATAGGTATTGACCTAAGTTTTATTAGTGGTATGATGGTAGGTATAGAATTATTTGACGATGAAGTCTTTAACTATGTAATCTTAGACTTATTTATCCTAAGATTTACCTATTTTAGGGAGAAATCGTCGTAAAGGGTATTTCTAAGCGATTCTAGCGACTTTAGATAAAAAGAAAGGCCATCATATTAGGTGGCCTTTTTTCTTTTAATATACGCTTATTGTGAAGGTCATTTTTTCTTAGAGAGACGGTAAATTGACTTTTCATCACTAAGTCTCTCAGAAATGTACTCTCTTAGTGCAGCATTGTTAGGATGAAGTAAATCTTGCTTAGTTCTCAAAACTTCTTTTAGATGAGTATCTGCATTTGCACCTAAGTCTCGGTTAACTCCTTTACCATTCCAATCTTTTGTAACCTTATTTGCAGACTCTCCTTTATCTTTTTTAGATAAGTAAACAAGTAAAGCTAGTTTTGCATTAGACTCATAGTTCTCTGGAGTCATCTTATCACTAGTATAAGGTGAGTACATCTTTTCTACCTCAGCTCTTTTCACATGAGGAAATACTTCAGCACCTTTTAACTTAACTCTATTAGCAGGAATAAACTCTAGACCTTGTACAGTCTTTTGTTGATTGTCTAGGTCAGGACCTACACCATAAAGACGAGCAGTCGCCTCTCTGGTTTTACCTTGATTAATAGACTTAGTTTCAGGATTAACACCGAAGTCATTACGACCTTCTCTAAACTGAGTGGCAATAAACATATCACCATCCTCAGGAGAAAACAGACCCATAGTTACACCTAGATTTCTAGCGTAAATTAAGGAGTCTATCTGAGCACGGTTAAACTTCTGACCTGGTTCTTCTTTAGATACCTTACCATAGTCTGCTCTACGCTGGAAGTACATAGGTTCTTCTTGGTAAGTAAGCTTCTCTTCAACAAGTTGTTTGGGAGACATCTGCTCTCTATTCTTTTCAGGATAGATGAAGGGGTCGTTAGGACCTTCCCCTCCAAGTATCTTAAAGTTATCTTTAATACCAATAGGCATCTAGACTATTCCTTAGACTTAGGCTTTTTAACAGTAGCATTCTTTTCTCTAAAGTCTTCCAAGTATTTAATTACAGAGTTAATCACAGAAGGATTAGTCATATCCTTGTTACCTACAAACTCTTCAAAAGACTTACCATCAAATACTTCTAGGTTTTTAGGCATCTTAGCTGTCTTGTTTGGTAGAGCATTGAATACTCGTTCCATAGTTACAGGATTACCTTCAATTCTAGCCATAGCAGTAATTAACTTAGCTGTCAATACAGGATCATTTAAGTCAATCTTTTGACGTGGACCTACACCAATCTCTTTAGATACAGCACCAATATAAGCATCTTGTGCTATATCAGTAGGACCTCTACGAGCAGAAGCAGGTCTCCAAAGATTAATAATATCAGTTACAGTTTGACGAGGTACACCTTGAGCAGGGCCTTGTCCATCAAAGTAACGTTTCAATTGAGTGTAAGTAGCAGTAATGCCAGCCTCAAATGTAGGATACTTCTCAGGTGTTCGACCATCACGACTCATGATGTTTAAAGGATTGTTGCTTCCTTCTACTTTACCTACACCATCAGGGTTAGTAACTGCTTCTCTGAAGTGTTCTTCATAGAAAGTCTTAGATGCTTCTGATTTAGAAACACCATTGACATTAGCATAGGCACCTAATGTTGTGTTAATACGAGAAATAAAGTCACGGTTAAACTGTGGGCTAGCACCAGTAGCTACCATTGTACCATCTTTAAGGACATTCAAAGTAATGTTTTCTTCAGGATGTGTACGAATATACTGGGCCATAGACAAAGCTAACTGGTCAGAATAAGTTGCAAGATTTTCCATTAGCTGTCCTCTAGCTTCAGCAGAAACAGTACCCATTACATTGGCATACTTAGGATCACTGAATACTTTTACTAGATCTTCTGTTCTTAAGAAGTAGTCTGTAGGATTAGACGTTACGTTAGGATCTTTAAGACCTTTAATATAACCTAGAACTGTCTTATCAAAGTCATCTTTAGTAGAGAAATCATTCTTAGTAAATGCATCTAGATGGTTCTTTAACAAGACACCAAAGTGTGAGTCACGAGCATTAGGGTCTTTATTATAGTTATTAGCAGAAGGATTAGCATCCCTCAACATATCTTTAGACAAGATTACTAAGTTGTTAATAAACTCCTGTCCGTCTTTAGTTTGAGCTAAGTTAGCAAAGCCAGCTGTCTGCATGATGTTAGCAAAGAACTTGTATCTAGCTACATCTACACCCTTTAACAAGTTAATTGTTTGCTCATCTTCCATGATAGTCTTCTCATTAGAGAAGAACTTCTTAGCATCATCACCAGACTTAAAGCTTTCTAGTGAAGTCTCCAGATGATCTACTTGACTCTCAAAGAAAGAAGCAGCTTCCTTGATCTCTGCTTGTCCCATATAACGAGAGAAGCCTTGACGGACTTTACCCTTAGCCTCATTAATAATAGACTTAGCAGTTACTACTTTATTAGCGTAAGGAATCTTAGCATCGTTAAAGACAGCAATAACCTTTTGCTGTACATCATTGTAAGCACCAGTTACAGCAGCATAGTGCAAGCCATTACGAACTAAGTCACGAACCTCATCGTTATCTAAGATAGTGTTAGTCTTAGAAATCTGATCAAGAGCCGTGTATGCACCTGCATCAGCACGGTTCTTCATGATACGACGTTGTAATGTATCGTAGTCTACTGTACCATCAGAAAGATAAGTAACAGGAATGTTACGCTTGTCTGCTTCGTTCCATAACTCTGTCTGCATCTTAGCACCAGCATCTTGCTGTGCTTTAATAAGAGCATCATCACGACGGATACGATCTTGGATACCATAAATCTCTAGGGTCTGACTAGCAGCACTTAACAACTCACGAGTAATCCCTGGGTTTTTAGCTACAGCTTCACGAGTAGATTTAAGAACACGCTCAGTAAAGTCAGTACCAGTAACTAGACCTTGCTCTTTAGCACGACGAAGTGTATCTAAACGTTTGTTTAGCTCTTCTTGTACACCAGAGTAAGCCATGTCAATCTGTTCACCAGTAACACCTTCAGGTGCAGGAACTTGAGTAAACTGTTTCATAGCATTCTCAAGACCAGCTGCCTCAACTTCTAGTTCTCGAATACGAGTAGGACTAGTAGCCAAGTAGTCTTGGATGTTTTGTTCAGTTTGTTTTCTTAAACTTTGTACCTGAGAAGATTGATACTCTTCTACAGCAACCTTTGCTACATCTTTAAGAACCCCAGTAGCTGACTCAAAACCAGCCCCGCCCATTCTAGAAACAATAGGTTCTTTTACATTAGCTCTAAAGCTAGGTTGATTTAATATAGGTTGAAATTCAGGAGCTTTAGCCATTATGGTTTCCTTTTACCATCTAGTATATCAAGTAATTCTTTTGTTTTAGGATCTGCAGATAGTCTTAACTTTCTTTCTACAATCTTAAGTTGCTCATCATTATCATCAGTTCTAGCTTTCAGCAAGCCCATCAAGATAGAAGTGTTTACATCTTTGTAACGTTGCTTATCTAACTCAACAACTTGATCAACTACTTCTCTAATATCTTGGTCTGTCCAGTTATCATCATTCTTAAGAAGAGACATAAATGATGTTAACATACCGAAGTTAGTTTCCCAACTGTCATCACCAAGCTCAGTCTTCTGAGTAACCATCCATTGATGGATATCGCCAGCCATAGACTTGATCATTTCTTTACGGTCTTGAATCTGACCTGCCATAGCCCATAGATCATCTTCTCTATAGGTAGTAAAGCCTAGCAACTGACCATAGGCTTCAGCAGCAGTAGCTCTTAAACCTAGTTCATTACCATTCTTAGTTATCTTATCACCAGTAGACAACATCAACTGTGCTTTAGACCAGTTACTAAATGAGGAAGCTACCTTAGCTGCTTCCCATACAGCTTTATTCCAGTCCTTACCAGTGATTTCTTTAGTAGTAAACCAAGATTGGAAGCGATCTACTGCCTGACCCAGTGCTGTTACTGCACCAATGGCAGGGAAGCGTGGGCCTGCTGGTCGGTCATCAAACATCTTTGCCATTTCAAAAGCCACATCAATGTATGGAACACCAGATGTTAACTCTCCATAAGGAGACATAGACTTAGCAAAGGCTACATCAGACTCTTCAGAACCAGCAATAGCTTGTAAGAAGTAGTTACCTACTCGATCAGCTAAACCTCTCTTCAAGATTTCTGCATTCTCTTGTACTACAGGGTCATCTGACTTATCTAAGTAGTAGTACATCAGAGCACCACCAGGTAGGCCATACTTAATACCCCATAGTGAAGCTCTAGCTGCAGTTAATCTAACTCTTTGGTTAGGAGTTAAGATAGTAGCATTGTCTTGGATCAAGTTTAACAACAACTTTTGAGAGATAGCTGCAAACTGGAACAGTGTAGACAACGCACCTTGTTGATATGGAAGAGAACCAGCACGGTTCATAGCACCAGATATCTTGAAAGCTTCTACAGAGATAGCTTCTTTAGCTTCTGGAGTATTCCAGTTCTTACCTGGGTTCTGTTGTTTCCACAACTCTTTTACTTGTAACCACAAACCAATACGGTTATTCAACTCAGCAAAGTCAAAGCCTACACTTCGTGCTACTTGAACACCAGCTTTAGGAACAGCTACTGCATCATTGTACAGTTTCTCCCAAGAACCTTCTAGCAAGCCTCTGTTTACATCATTGAATACACCGTGAACCAGCATGTTCAAGTCAACAGACTGCATAACACCAGACTCTTTAATAGCCTTAACTGTTAAGTCAAACTCTCGTTTGTCCATTCCAATTACCATCTTCTTAGATAGATCTTTGAATAGATTACTTTGACCTTTCATAACAGGGGCATCAGCTAACAAAGCTACACGAACAGCTGCGAGGTTAGTCATGTTCTGTGCTGCAGACAATGGGTTAATAGCCCACATTTCAAGTAACTGAGCAGGTTGTACCAACCACTGCTTCACTGGGTTCAAGTGAATGAACAAAGTAGAAGCTATTTGACGTGGTACATTGAACAGTAAGTTACCTTTATTAGCAACATCTCGTACTAAATTAGAAGGGACTTTCCACTTTTCTAGGATATCAGCTACATAGTGTAAGGATGATTTCCAGATGTGATCACTCAAACCTTCAAATGATTTAATCTTAGCATAGTATTCCCAAACTCTACGAGCATTGTTAAAGTCTTTTGCAGTCTCCCTGTTCATATTAGGAGGAGGTACAATATCAGACAAGGACTGTGGGAACTCACCATTTCGTAAGAACTCGCCATAGTCTTTTACAAACGCTTCTTTAGTAGCATCTTCCCATACACGCATAGAGTTCTGACGTTGTAAAGCTCTAGTAGTATTTACTAGTGTAATGAGTCTATCTTCAATAGGAGCAGGCCCATTAATAGATTGTAGACGCTCACCACGTTGCATTGCATTACGCAACAACTCACCTTGAGCCTGCATATCATCAATAATACGTCCGTAGTCCTCACCACGATCAGGACGATAGTCAACTACATGATCTGGGTAAGTAGCTTGGAAGTGCTCTTGTAGCTTCTTAGCCTCGAACTCAGTCTTAGCTGCACCAACAACTCTAGAATGTGTAGCTAAACGAGTCTTGTCAATTACATCCCAACCATTAATACTTAGTTTAGTAGGAGTAATTCTAACAAAGAAGTGCCCCTCTGTTTTAATTGGAGAGTAGCCTGGGATACGAGGAAGCACCTTGCTAGGAAGCAAGTCAAGTTTAGATCTTTCTCCGCCATGCAAAGCATACTCATAAATGTTACCATCTTTGTCCACATATGGCTTCTTCAAAGCTACTAGTTTCTTACCACCTATATCATAGGTAGCGTCTTTCTTAGTATCTAACCATTGGAACTTAATTGGTAAATCTAAGTCATAGTCCCATACTTTAAGAGGAGCTTCACCAGCATTCTTAAATTTAATCTTATCGTTTACAGGACCAATGTATTTATTGTCTACATACAGACCTTGAGTGTAACCATCTCTACGCAACTCATTAGCATGCAAGAAGTTAGCCACTTCATAGTTGTAGTGATTTACTCGTCTCCAGTAAGTATGTGCAGTAAACAGGTCATCAATCTGTGCACTACCTAAATCTGGGAACATACCTTGAAGAGTCTTCTTAGAGTAATGTTCTATACCTAATTCTTCAGAGTTTCGAATAAGAGCAAATAACTCTTTCTTGTAAGGAGTCTTAAGGATGTTCTTTCTAATTAGGTCTACTAAGTTACCAGATACATAAGCTGCTCTTTCAGCTTGACGAAGAGCACTAGACTCAAACCATTTAGGTAGAGTAGAATGTGGGAATATCCAACGAGCTGCTCCAGTTCTAGCTAAGCCAGAGAAGTCAAAGCCAAGTACTGAAGTCTTAACAGCGTCAGGACCAAACAGACGTAAGTTAGTATCGTTGTACTCACGTTTCCACTGCATCTCTACAACATAGTTGTGAGGAGCTTCTTGGTTCAACTTAGCTGCTTTCAAAGACTCAGCTGTGTATCGATCACCTGTTGTTCTATCTAAAATACTTACAGAGGCTACTTCTTCTGGTAATTGCTTAGAGGCTTCTAAGATATTATTATAAGCTTCAGCAGCATCTTCTACAGAACTGTAAGGATAGCTTTTATCTTTAGCAAATACAGCACGACCTTCAAACACATTGTCTGTTATATTGATAATAGACTGTGACTGAATGTAAGCTGGCTTACGTGTTTCATTAATGATACCAAGTACTGCATCAATATCTGATTGACGTTGAGAAACATCTTGAATGTTAGGATCAAATCTACTACCCTTAAACATTGCTTCTAGGTCTGCATCTAAATAGTCTAGTGCAGCTGACAAGTCAGGGTTAGCATTTCTTTCTACTTCAGAGAGTACTTTAGGTAATACAAACTCGTTAACAATAGCAGCTCTGTTTGTACCTAGAGCTCTAGCTGTAGTATCTGTCGTATCTTCTAATGCACCTAAGGCTAGATCACTAGCCATTTTAGGGTTAGTAGAAACAGTAGTATCAAGAGGACTACCAGAACGAACTTTAGGTCCACTTCCTTTTACTCCCTTTTTAATAAGAGAAGTAGCTGCTCCTACTGGAATCAGATTAATAGGATCAAAAACAACTCCTGATACAATACCAGCACCCGCACTACCTGTCATACGCATAGTAGATTCTTTAATCTTCTGTGCAGGATAACCTAGGTAAGCTAAAGTACTACCCATACGGTCTACTAAATTAGCAGTTGCTTGTTCTTTAGGAAGGATAGACCATTCTTCAGCATACTTGTCAAACAACTCTTTACCAGCGACAGCATCCATCTTATAGATAGAATACAGAGTACCTAGCAAACCAGCACCCATACCAGTAACTAAGTTAGTTCCAGTAATACCAAAAGCTTTAGCGTAATTAGAGAAGTGAGCTTCACCTTCTACGATGCTTTGTCTGTGTGCTTTAGCATCTACCTCTGACAAAGTCTTAGGTAAGTTTTTAATAACTTCGTCCTGAGCCTTAGTATCAGAGAGGCTACTACCCATATCCAAAGAAGCAGATCTTTGAATATATCTATCTCGTATATCCTTGGAGATATAACCACCAATTGAATAAGTGTTTAGCACTTCTTTCTTTTGTTCAATAGGTAGGTTAGGGTCTTCGATAATAGACGTAACAATATTCTTAGTAGTTTCTTCTTGTTCTACTCTGTATTGTGCGAGTGCATTATCTAAGACTTGAGACCCACCTACTTGAGATAAATCAGCATAGACTTGATGATAGTCTTCAATAGGGTTAGGGCTACTAGATGCAGCAGCATAATATGCTTTGTCTGATGCAGCCTCTTCGCTAATGATAGGGTTATCTATCTGAGCTGGAGGTAAGACAAAATCTTTAGAAAGATCCATTTAAATTCCTTAGGCAGCGGAGAAAATAGTACCCAGAGTTTGTCCTACAGACTGACCACCACGTAACTCTTTACCCAATGAAGCTAGGTTAGACCAAGCAGATCCTTGATTACTTGCAGTAAACACATCACTTGTTGCTCTACCGTAGTCAACATTAGCAGCTGATTGTTCAGCAGCAAAACCTTGAGCTACGTTAATGTTACCAATAGCTGTACCTAACTGAGTATTTAAGCCTGCAGTAGAACCTGCAATAGCAGAAGTACCAGTAAGTCCCATACCACCTTGACCAGCAGAAGCTATTAAACGACCTTGGAGAATACGTTGTTCACGTACTGCAGCCATACGAGCACGTTGTGCTTCAACTTGGGATTGTCTTTCTTGAGATTCTTGTACACGCTCTGCAGCTGCCTGACGGTCTTCTTCAGCAGCTTGCATTCTGTCAGCAGCTCTTGCTTGCTGAACCATACCAGCACCTTGTAATACTAGACCACCTACAGATGCATATTTAGATGCAGCTGAAATAGCACTAGCAATAGTAGTACCACCACCTGCAGCACTAGCAGCACCAGCTGCGGCTTTAAGAGCAGCACCACCATAGTAAACTGCAGCAGCAACAGCAGCTACTTTAGCTACAGTCTTAATAGCTTTCTTTTCTGCTACTGGACGAGATCCTAAAACACCAGCTCCTTTAAAACCACTAGGACTGTGGATATTGTCCATGCTTTCCCACTTACCACCACCAATATATTCCATTTAGACCTCCAATCGTGAGAGATAACTCTCTGTTCCTTCAGTATCAGTTGTCTTTAAGCCTGTATACTTAAAGCCAAATAATTCGTTAAACTTTAATTCTTTTTCTGTATCACAAAGACCGTAAACTTCAGTTATTCCTCTTTCATAAAGATTATTTAGAATAATTGAAAATATATCTAAATATCTTTTGTACTCTGAAAGAGACCAGTAGGTTATGTCGGTATGCATTACATAAGCTTCTAGCTCCTTACTATAACTTAAACCTAAAAACCCTGAATCCTCTTTGTAGAGGATCTCCATTTCACCAGTATCCATTATGGTTTACTATCTGCTGTTACTCCAATGCCCCAGCCTAGTATTCGCATATCTTTATTAGCTTCTGATTGTATGTAAATACTTAACGCCTTGCCTGAACCTCTTAACTTATTCTTTGTTACAATAACTGAATCGCCATAGTCAAAAGGATCACCTACACCAGAAGGTATATAGTTACGCAATAGTCTGTAAGCTTGGAATTGATTACCCCACTTACCACTATTAGCTGAGTCTGACCAGTTCCACTGTGCTTGTACTAAGCAAGAGGACTGATTAGAAAGAACTAGGTTAGAGCCTGATAACTCATAACCATCTTCTGTTCTATCAAAGTAGAAGAAAAGATAAGGGGCTTGCTTATTACGCATAATATCCCCAAATAGTTCATAACCTGTAATCAAGAAACTAGAATATCCAGCTCCTGTACCACTGCCTGCTAGTTCCCAATCAGTAAACGAAGTATTAATATACTTAGCTAATGTGAAGCTAGCTCCTCTGAATACTAAGAAAGAGAACTGAGAGCTTCGACTTGCTGATAAGTCTTGGTTAACAACTACGTTGTCACCTGAAGTAATCTCTACAAGGTCACCACCCACAGCTACGTCAGTTATGTTACTAGACACAGAATAGCCAGGGATAGGCACATAGTCAACAATGTATGGAGAGTTAGAAGCCAGTGAAGAAATAGACTGAGGATAGAAGGCACTCAGTGTTAGATCTAATACCAACTCTTTATTATATTTATTAATATAGTTATTTTCTGAGTAGGTATCAGTATCGTTATATAACCAACGAACTCTGTTTTCCTTCTCATCATAGAAACCCTTACAGTAGTTTTTAGCTAGTTCAGGAATATCTAAGTAGAAGGATTGGATAGATGTAAGAGATATATTCTGTGCTGCAAAACGTCCAGATACACTATCACCAGCTAAAGCATAAATACCAGCCTTAGACCAGTAAATGAAACTACCATTCGTCTCTACGATAGCTTTAGCATTTAAAACACCATTAGTAGATATCTTGTTAACTTGGAATGATGTAGCTACGAAACCATTAGTATCACCATAGATCTCCCAAATACCATTCTCTGCAAATACAAGAAGTGAGCTTTGAGAAGCAGCAATGCGAATAATGTTGGTAGCATCAGGAATCTGAATAGTACCACCATCAGAGTCTACTAAGTCATTTACAAATTCATCAGTAGGGTCAGCTTCTTGATAACACTTACCAATTTTATTATTGTCTGTTACAACTTGAGAGAAGAATACAAACCCAGAGTAGTTTGGAGACTTACTATCTTTACCTGTTACACTAGAAGCAATACCAGAATAAAATACACGACTAGCGTAGGATGCTACAGTTGTGAATGTTCCATTCTCTCTATCAACTGGTAAGCCAGTTAAACCAGACAAAGCAGCTCTTTGTGCTCCTCTAGTAAAGGCATCAATAATATAACTACCCCTAGATACTAGAGAGTTAGATACAGAATTCTTAACTAAAGTTGCTGGAATGTAAGCTTGATAAGTAGCACTACCAGGATTAGTATCTCTACCTAAATGCCAAGTGTCACCATTACTAGGATATACACCTATATCTGTTTTAGTTTTATCAATAGCGTCAGCAGCAGCTGTGGTAACAATCTTAGTAGACCAGCCTTGGTTTCGCAAGTTGTACTTGTGAGTGCTAGATAAAGTAGTGGGCCTCTCATTAATAAGGAGACCATCGTCAACACCCCAGATATCCCGTACAGAGACTGATATTTGAGCTTGAGTTACTACATCACTAGCAGTATCATAAGTCAATAAAATAGGTAAAGGTAAATCTTTAGATACCAATACCAGACTATTATTAATAACGGCAGTCTCTAGGTCACTATTAGCTAGTGCAGAGATAGTTATTGCAGCACCACCGTTAAGTAAGTTAGCTGATGGAGACGAAGCAAGTAAGTTAATAAAATAAAGTTTATTGTATACTCGTACAACTCCAATATTCTTGGAGGTATCTCCACCAGGAGTAGGCCAAATATGGACAGACTGTTTAGTAGAAGCAATAACAGAAGAAGACAACCCTGTATTAGTTAAGGCATAGCCAGTCTCAAACTCTACGCCAAGGCGTCTAGCTCTAGAGCCATTCCTATTCAATACAAAGTTATCTTCATCAATAGAAGCATTCTCAGGAAACGTAAGAGGACTAGCCTCAGTAATAATACCCTTATTGAACGACCTATAGATTTTTTCTGTAGCGCTAGCCATTAAGCTTCCTTAGTTGTCTTCTTTACAGGCTTTGTTTCTTCTTGTTTTTCTTTTTCTTTTACTTCTTCTTTAGGAGGTAAACTATTTAAGTAATCAATTACAGCTACTTCAGCAAATCGTTGAGATGTAAACAGACCATCTAATCGTTGTGGAAGTTCTCCACCACTAGTAAACTGAACCTTAAAGTGGGCTGTTACGGGATCTCTTACTACTTTTATTTCTTTGCCATTAGGAGTTACAAAGTTAGTCATTATTTCTTCTTACTCATTTTCTTTAATGTTTGAGCTAGTCTAGCACGCTGTCCCATTTTACCTGGTTTCTTTGCTGCGGCTTCTAGTTTCTTAGCTGGGATTGTTTCGCCTTCTTTTACCCCTAGGGCTTTACGAAGAGCCCCAGGTTTCTTGATGGCTTTTTGAATCCATTTACCATCTTTCTTAGCCATTACTTTTTACCCTTTTTCATTGGTTTCTTAGCGACAGGTTTCTTTTTCTTACCTTTACCATACTGTTCTTTTTCCATGAAAGCTGGTGTGTTCTTTGTGTTCATAACCATAATTATCTCTTTCTACCGTAGTTAGGGAATGCAATACCTTTTTTAATCTTCCAAGCATCCTGAGACATTCTTCGTTTCTGCGAAATAGAATTCTGCTCAGCTTTGACATTTGCTACTTGTTTAAGAGTAACAAAACAGTTAGACTTAGCTTCATTTAGTAGATAACTAAACATTTGAACAGGCAAGTCTGGAGTAAAAGTATCTGACATAGTAAAGACTACTGATCTCTTACCATAACATTGTGATTTAGAGTTCTGTAAGTAAGACTCTACAGCTGAATCATAAGAGTCAAACACTAGTGTATCGTCATCAAAAGATGTAAAGTACTTAGGAGCTCTATCGTCGTAAACATAGACCTTAATCCCTGACGGATCTGTAACAGTCTGAACATTAGAAGCAGAGCTATCTCGTTGGTCTGTGATGTAAAGAAAATCTTCAGGGAGTTTATACTCAACCTTAGTATACTTATCTTTTGTATCAGTAGCCTTACGAGAATTATACTTAACCCAGTCCAGATCAATAATAGTTTCAGGTAATCTCATGTAAGTAGGTCTAGCTACTGTACCAGAAGCATCTAGTTGAAACATTTCTTTAAGCCAAGCAAAGTCTCTACCATCAACAATAGTGTAGTAAGTAGACTTAATTATTTGAGCTACTTGTAATGCCTCAGTACTATCGTTAATAGAGTTTACTTCATCAGAGTCCATGTCTGATAAAATATCTTGGGTCATTTCAAGTAATGTCATCTTAGCCATGTTATTTCCTATGACAATTTAACAGCTGTTAATCCAGCTTCAAGCATTGTAATATTAGTAGTAGAGGATGTAGCATCACCACCTACATACATAGATAGTTTTTGACCTGCAGTTGCAGTTACTAAACCTGTAGCAGACACATGAAGTTTATCTGAACCATTAGAGAATTTTGTTACTGTAAGTGTTCTACCACTAGTCGTACCATCAAGAGCATACTTAAAATTGTAAGCTGTACCTGAAGTTAAAGCTGCAGTAGAGAATTGTCCCCAGAACTGTACTAAGTAATTTCCAGCCTCTGTTAAAGTTACTTCACCTGTACTAGGAGAAAGTGTAATAACATTTGCTACACCTGCTGTCCATTCACCTGTAGGATTTAATTTAGCATAGCCTGAAGATACGGAAAGAGTTTGTGCTGTTACACCAGCATCAATATAGATTTCACCATGAGTATAACCAGAAGGATACTTCCAAGTACCAGACCCTGCACCATCGGAAACATAAACTTTACCTAAAGCAGCAGAGGCAACACCCTTTGGCTCATGGATATCTGGATCTGTAATATTTTTATGTTGAACTGCCATTTTATTTTCCTAATTAAAAAAAGGGGGACTTCCACTTAGAAAGCCCCCTCGTTTCAGTTTACTTCAAATTAATCTTTGTTGTAAACATATTCAACAACGATGCGGCCTTTACCAGCAGTCAAGTCAGCTACTGATGGAGTTACTACTAACTCACCAGCAGAAGCACCGATTGACTTACCAACCAAAGCACCTGCGCCAGTTACTACGTTACCAGCAGTACCGATAGCTGTTTGAGTTGCTTCAGCAACAGTAATCAAACCATCAGCATCAATTGCAGAACCTGCACTTGTATACAAACCAACATCTAAGTCAGTAGTAGTAGAAGTAGAAGTGAATGCAACGTCAACATATAGTTTAGCTGATACAATAGTAGCATTAGCTGGAATTACAAATTGCAAACCATTTGAACCATAGTTTGGCAAGTCGTTGTAATCAAAGTCCCAGATAGCAGACTTAACGATACCATTACATGTGCTCTGTTGACCACCGAACTTACCGTTAGTCTCACGAGGACCGTAGTGATTAGCTACACCACGTTTAGCGTCAATTTCGAAACCCATTTAATTTCCCCTTTAAAATTAGTATGTAGAACCACTTGTCAAGATAACACCAAGTGTATCAACACGTTGGGCACCGAAACCGAAGCGTGATGTTACTTGGAACTTATCAGCACGTTCTTCGTTGTCTCTCCAACCTTCTGTCTTAGGTTGACGACGCCATGCGTGCATTACTGGTTTGCATGAGTCATCAGCTACGCACATAAATACGTTAGCTACGTCACCGATTTCAGCAGTGTCGTTTGCCAAGCCGTAAGCAGATGCGTTCAATGCTTCTGTTGCAGTCTTAACTGGTAAGAAGTTAGAAGTCCAGATATCGAAACCAAAGATGTTCTTAACGAACTTGTGATCACGAGCAAAGCCTTCTGTTACGATACCATCAAACATTGGGTTGTTAGAAACGTTAACCAAGTTTTGCAAGCTGTTTAATGTAGCTTCAACGATTGGGTCAACGATAGCGATACGACCAGATGCTGGAACACCTGCTTTGTCAAAAGCTAACTTCATAGCGATAAAGTCAGACAATGTCATCACACGTGATGTACCACCAGAACCACCAGCTACCCAGCGGTGTGGACGACCATTAACCAAGTTTACGTTTGCGTTAGTTTGAGCAGCATTAGCTACAGACAAGAAACGTGTTTCGTGGTTTTCACCAAGAGCACGTGTAGATTCCATAGCACGCATTGCCATCAAGGAATCAATTTGAGAACCATCTTCACGTAGTTCATCAGTAACTTTCCATGCATCACCAACGTAGTCAGTGATAGACAATGTTACTGTACCAGTGTCGATTGGGTTGAAGTTTAAAGGTGTATCCTCAGCTGCATCTTGAATCGTTACAGTACCTACTGTTTTAATATTTAAAGTAGTACCTGCACCGAAGTCAGAAACATCACGCCACAAACCTTCAGGCAGAAGATAGTCGTGCAAGTTTTCCAAGATAAATTGAGAATACTGCTGAGCCTCAATAAAGGCTTGAGTATTATTTGTTGATTGTGACATTTTAAATCATCCTCTTATGTATTTAGATTTTGTTTAACTTTATCACCAGCTGCTCGCCACGCTGCTACCATGTCCTTGGTAGAGGCTCCTTTAGGAACTCTTGCAGACGCTTCTGCTGGTTTGGTATTCAAGTTCTGAGTATTAATTGTTCCACTAGAATGAGGTGGAGGAATACTCTTACCTTCTTCAATACCTGCTAGCTTAAGCACCATCTTTGGTGAACTAGCTGCTAGTGAATTGAATTGCTGAACTGTTAATCCAGATTCTTTAGCCAAGGTGTTATAAGCTTCTTCTGCTTTATCACCGAACTTCTCAGTAAACTTGTTAGCTACTAGAGAGGCATTCTGCTTGGCAGTAAGCTGTTTCTCTTTTGCTTCAATACTTTGGTTAACAATCGCAATTAGTTTATTTTCATCAAATTCTACAGAGGGAGGGGTATTCTCGCTTTGTACGTTTGACTTCATTGCCTCAAGAAGTTCTTCTGCTGTTTTACGTTTAGTCAATTCTTCTTTTAAAGTAGCAAGTTCAGACTCAAGAGTTTGAATATGCTTCTGTGCATGAGGAACTGATTTCAATGCATCTTCTACAGATTGATACTTCTTTCCATCTCCTACAAAATCACTAGCTTCTGTCGGGATAGTGAATGTTGGGGCTGGGGCTGGACTACCTTGATCTTCAGGGGTCTTCTGATCAATTATATTTTCTTCAGACACTGCTATGCTCCTTGGTCAGGAATGATTGATAAAAACTTCTGATACGCTTTAATACTACCTAACTGAAAAGCTTGATATTCAGCCCAAGAAGGAAGAGAGAAGTTGTCTTCACTTTCCATCTTTCTGTGAGCTAAATCAATCTGTTCGGTTAAATATTCTTTTAGTAAAGAAAAAGCTTGACTTCTGCTTAAATCTTTGCTATTTAACTTTTTCAAATCCATATACTAATTATAACACAAAACTACTTAAAAGTCAAGTACTTTTTACATACCCAACATATCTTCCTCAATAGGAGTAGCTTGTTCTACCTCAAGTGTTTGTTGATTTTGATTAATTAGTCGTTGTGTTTCAGCCTCTTCCGCAATCCTTACATTCTCTCTAATGAAGTCATACTGCTCAAAGCCCATGTACTCTTCTACCATCTGAGCTAGACGTTTAGCAGATACATGTGGTGCTATTACTTGACCGATAGGACTATTAAAGATACCTAATAGGTTCTGTACTAGCTGAGCTCTTGCTGCATAGTGACGTGCACCAATAGGACGTAGTTTACCTTTAGCTGTAATATCATCTTTAGTAATAGATAAGAAATTAGCTACACCTAGATCTGTATCCACTACTTTAGCAAGTTCTACAATATCAATGTTACGTCTTGCCATTTCTAGCATTGTGTTAAGAATAGGCTCAATGAACTCAATCTCAAACTTATTAACTTTGTGCTGGAATATACGACCTGCTGCATTCTGTAACTGTTGTACTTCGAAAGCTGTCTTTTCACCTGGACTACGAATACCCATAGCTTCTCTAGGTGCTCCTGCCATTTCTTCCATAATAGCTAACAAGTAACCAATCTCATTGTTAACTTGGAAAGCTGCAGAACTAGGAGCTAAGACTTCTACGCTACCATCTTCAGGGATGTGAATAGTCTCTTCAGGACCCCAACTAAATGGTTCTACATCACCCTTAACTGCTACAGGTGGGTGAATAGTCAAGTCTAAAGCGTCAGCCTTAAGGTTTTCAAGATGATCAACTCGATATTGTAAGCCAACTAGATTGTCTAATGGGCCCATTCCATAGAGGTTGTCTGGACGATTTCTCCAGCCTACATGGTGTTTAGTATCTCTACCCAACCATGATGGATTCTCTACATCACGAATTACGTAGCTTCTATCAATGATAGTAATGATTCTATTCTGATACAGAACATCATTTACTTCGTCGTAGTAGTCACCCTCAAACTCTAGGATCTCAATCAAACCTGACTGATAGTACTCTTGTAGTGTACCAAAGCCGTCTACCAAGAAGCCCTCAGCCTTGTTAACATCTTCCATCTTAAATGCAGAGATGCTTCTACGAGCTTGAATAGCTTTATCAAAGGCACCTTTATCATAGTTAAGGTCTGGACGATCTTCTAGGTCTTTCTTAAGTTCACCTACTGTTTTAACATAACGAGTAAACTTAGGAGAGTCTCTAAAAGAATTTGCTGTTGGATTAAATACAATATCAAATGGTGATACACGTTGTAACTTAGGACCACGGTATGTAGTGATCTTCTCACCTGTTACAGGATCAATGTGGTATTTGTCTTCAAAGATTACCTCAGCAAAGACATTACCATAGTCAATATAATCATACACAAGTTGACTAACTGTTTCACGGAAACCTGATTCACGTAACTTAGTCTTCATGTAGGCTTCGATAGCTGTACGCTTATCAGCTGTTACTGACTCTAAATTATAGCCTTCCCACTTCATCCAGTTGTCATTCGGAAATAAAGCATCCATGTAGTTAGCATGAAGGTTATCACGAATCTGTGTTAGTTTAGGAAGAGTAGTTTTATTCTTCCAAGGAAGCTGACTATTAGTTGTTTTTGTTGTATCAGTAGCGAATAAGTAGTTACGAAGCTCACGCCACTCTTCTTCTTTCTCTCTACGTTGAATCCACCAATTATTGTAAAGACCTGATAGAGTTCTAGCTTTAGACTCTCTATTAATGATCTCTCTAATTTGAGCTACTTTACCAGCCATATATTTTCCTTAAAAAGCTACACCACCAAAGCGACTATGTGTAACAACATTTCTACCTAAATTAAAGCCACCTGCATTTTGCTTAGGAATAACAGCAATTGATATTGCATTTGCTAAAGCATCCTTAATATCGTCATGAGGTGGGTGAACCATTACTAACTCTTCCTCAAGAGATTGACAGTTACCACCCCTATAGTGCCAAACTTGAAGGTTATCATACTTAGGCTCTAAGACAGCAGTAATACGCTCATTCTTATCACCCATATGTCTAGTAGGTCTAAACTCTTCTATTGACAGAGGAATACCATTTGGTTTTAGGTAACTCTCTTTAAGCTCTTTTACAATAGTTTGTTGTGCTACTGTAACCTCAGCTCTAATCTTCCTAAATCCCCACTTTTGCCAAGCAGTTAAGATGTGATTAAAGTACTCTACAATACGATCAGTCTTAAATCTGTCTATTTCTAAGATGTAGTAATTACCTTGTGAATCTACACCTACAACTACTAGTGCTGTGTAGTCAGCCTGTTTACGTAATGAGAACGCAAAGTCAATTGCTGCATACACATTAAGTTTTCTGTCTTTTAAGTACCAATCACCTTCTCTGTTTTGAAGGAACGATCTTTCATAATACTGAAACTTATCTTGATTAATTCTAGAGTTTTCACTGCTGTTTGGATTGTTGTAGTACTGAGCATAAAACTGGGTACTATCTACATACTTAGCTTTAATTCGAGCTAATTCTTTATCATCAAATCCAAAACGTTTACCGTCTTCTCTAGACTGCTTAGGCCATAGAAACTCACCATTGGTCTCTACAACACGTTGAAACAGTTCATACACCTCATTCTCAGATTCTATGTCACCATCTTCATTATAAAGAGTTTCTTTCATAGAAACCATGGTGTCATAAATATCTTTAGGGTGGTACCTAGTACCTACAACCCACTCAAGAGCCCCTGGATTTTCAATAGAAGCTAATTGAGAATAAGCTGACGCTACTTTATCCCTACCTTCTTCTGTATACGCATTGCCTGGAACCACGATGTCGTCAAGTACAACAACGTCAGCATGGAAGCCAGTAGTATTACTCGTAAGACCAACAGCTTTACAGGTAGCATCTCGAACTCCCTCTAATTTACGTTTAGGATGGTCAACTGCAATCTCGGCTACAGCCCATTTCTCTCGTTTACCTTCTTCAAGATTAATCATTTCAGGCCAATAACGTCTATAGATAGGACTGTCAATGATTTGCTTAATAGCATATAGCTGCTTTTCAGCTAAGTCAGCAGTAGCTGACACGTAGAGAATCGTAGTTTCAGGGTACTTCGTAATCCACCAAGCGGTTCTGTAAGCAATTAGTTTACTTTTTAAGTGACCACGAGGTAATAAAACAAGTTGGTTATTTTTAGCTTCTGATCTATTCCACCACTGGATCAGCTCTCTGTGAACATCACCAAGTAATAAATGAGGAGCTACTAACTTAATAAATACTTCTAAGTCAGCTTCAGCAGACTCTCGTATTTGTTGTATTTTATCTAGCATTATCTATATTTGGCAGTTTTCTTTGCAATGTTTTTAGGCTGCTTGACAAACTGCTTTCCTTTACTATTACCTTGAGCTTTTGCTTTGTTAGTAGCAGCTTTTTCTGCTGGACTTAGAGCTTTCCAAGCGGCTTCAGGTAAGTATCTCTTTTTACCTTTAGAGGGAGTACCATCAGAAGTAGTCCATTTTTGCTTAGTCCACTCTTTTAGAGACTTTTGAGATTTAGCTAAAGCCATTATTTATAGCCTCCACCTGCTTTTTTGTATTCTCTAGCAAGTAACTGTGCTTTTCTAGCAGACCATTCACCAGGATCTCCACCTTTACTGCCTGCTTTGATTCTCTCAAAGATACGTTTACGTAAACCTGGTTTAGTATAATTACCAGCTTCGTTAACTGATGTAGTTGCTTTTTTCTTCTTTGTTACCATTTGACTTTATCCGCCCAGTAAGCTGCACTCATCTTGCCTTTAGCAATATTCTTAGCATGTCTAGCCTCAAAAGAACGTTTACGAGCTTTTTCACTGGCTGTCTTTGGATTAGCCCCAGCTCCTTTTACACCTTGCTGACCAAAGCGAATTGTTTTTACTTTATCGCCTTCTTTAGCAACCACTACGTGAGACTTAGTAGGATGGTTAGGAGTACGTTTAGGTTTATTAAACCCACTTACACCTGCTCGTTCTAATCTAGGATCTTTTGCCATTACTTCTTACCTCGTATATAGAATAAACTACGTTCACCAAATAAATAAAAGCCTATTGCAGAAGCAAAATTGTCAATTTCTGGGGTAGCAATAGCATTTAGATGCATATATGCCCAAACAAAAAGCACAAGAAGGCCTATAGAAGGCCTCATTAAACGAATTACAGCTTCTACCCAAGGGTAGCTTGCGTTTCCGCCTCCTGCCTCGTTCATTGCTTTAAAGAACTCTAAATCAATCTGTTTCATGGCAGTATACTGCTCAATAGTAGCTGGTTTAAACTCATTTGGAGCGATAAAACGATTTATTAGGCTTTTACCTAAGTCTACAGCTAAAGGCCCTAAAGCTGCTAATAAAGTTACTGGATCCATTAATTGTACTCCCAAATTACATTGTTAGGTAGGTTTTTACCACCAATACCTAAATGAAGAAAATTCTTTGCTACTCCAATGCGAGTAATGCCGTGTTTAAGAGCCAAGCTAATAAGCTTATATCTATCTGACCCATTATCACAAAAAATGTCTGCACAAGTTCCCTGAGTGTGTTCACCATAACTGTTTGTCTTTTGTGCTTCTATTGGATGTTTAGTTGATCGAAAACCACTAGTAACTTTTAAGGCTTTCCCGAATTCTGTACGTATAGCTTGAAGTTTAACCATAAACTCATGCTGCATGTTATTTTCACCAGTGGCCTTACAGTCAAACTCTTCCTTCTTAAAATTAGGATAAGAGGACCACTGTGCTATCATAGTTTAACAATCCAACCGTGAGAAGCTGCATATAAATAGAACAACACTGCTAGTGACATAGCAAGCAACCCTTTTAGTGTCCATCTACCTACAACTTTATACTGTTGATCAAGCCACTCTTGTATTGCTTCTTTTATGGCTGCCTTATGTAGTTCTTTCTGTTCTTCAGGAGTCATTCGTAAAACCCTATTATTTATTATAAAGCGTTCTTAGATTCTAAAAAAGCAATAATTTGATCAACCGTTTGAAGATTTTCAAAGTCTTCTTCTTTAATTGAAGTTTTAAAAGCTCTTTCAATTTCTATTACAATCTCAACAGAATCTAAAGAGTCAGCACCTAGCTCTGTAAGTGGCGTATCATTAGCAATCTTATCAATACTAAGGCCTTTAACTCTATCAGAAATTATCTGTTTAATTATATTATCTACTGTACTCATTATTAAAATCCATTTGGTTGTAGGTTTTCAATATCATCTAAACGCTGTTTTACTCTACGTAATTCTTTTCGTAGTTCTTTACCTTTTCTAATAGGTCCATGAGGACGTACTATAGGTTTATTTGGATTTCCAATAAGTTTTATAATTGGAGCTGTTAGATCAAACTCACCTTTATTAATTGCATTGTTCCACATTCCAGCGCAGCCATGGTGATTATTATGCAACCCTTCTCCAATAAACACTAAAGACCAAAAATGACTGTTTACTGTATAATCTGTGGTATCATAAGTGCGCCATGATAAGTATCCAAGTTGAGGAATATGTGCAATAACTGTAGCCCAACTAATTCCTGTTAAAACATACCAAACAGGTATTGCATAGAAGTACCCAACATAGAGTGGATTAATAAGAAACAATAGCACACAATAACCAATAATAATCTTATAGTAATGTCTATGAAAGAATTGATGATCTACATCTCCAGTTAAATCTTTAACAATTAAAGGGTTTATTTTTGAAGTAGGAAAATAAAAAAACCAAACTTTAACTTTATGCCAAAAATTTCCAGCAGGACTATGTGGATCTTTTTCTTGATCTGAGTATCTATGGTGTTCTCTATGCCCAGCAGCCCAGCATATAGTACTTCCAAGAGACCCTATGGTACCAAACCATAAAATAATCCATTTTAAAAATCTATTTTTAGGTTTGTATGTACGATGAGCTGCATATTTATGTAATGAAACACTGACACACATGCCAAAACCAATCCAACCTAATAATAAACTTAGCATAACCATTTTTGTATCCCAATGCCAAATTAATGTGTAAAGTGACATTAGATATACAAACATCTGTACTGCTTTTACTTTTAAATCATTCATTAAATAGTTTTAATTTCATCAAGAGTTATGGCAAAATCAACAGCACTTTTCCTATTCCATGATTCTAAATATACATCTTCTACATAAGACACCATAGAGGTTGCTAATTGTTTAAAATCCTCTGATGATAAAGTAATATTAATGTTATTTTTTGTTCTCCACAAAACTTCAATAGAGGTATCTAAACCTGTAGCTAAAACTGCAGCTTTACTTGTAATATTATTTCTAGATTCACTAGATATGTCCCAAATGTAGCCTTTAAAAGTGAATCCTAAATCTAATTTAGTATCTCGATCACAATTAATTTCAAACTTTTTACTTGCTTTTTCTAACTCAAATGACCAAGGGTACCACAAAAAGATTCCTTTATTATTATCTAAAGACCTGTATCCTTGGTTAATCATGAGGGTTTTAAATTCATTTTGCTTATCTTCAGGTAATAATACATCTGCAAAAATAGGTATACCTAAAGACAAGGCTAATTTTGTAGCATCTATAATAGATAAAACACCTATAGCACCTGTTCCAGTCTTTTCACCAGCTAAAGCAGCTACTTGTATCCCAATAATATTGTTATCTGTTTCACGTACTTTAGGAGTAAGTGTTATATTTCTAAAAGCTGTAGAGGTAAGCTTAGAAATTGCTTTTAAATTAGCAATAGGATATGTACTATAAATATCAATAAGTTGCTCAGCTATACTATTTTGTTTACCACTGGCCTCAAGGTCTTCAAAATTTTTCCATTGATCTACACAATATTGTGCCCAAGAAGGTAAGGTAGTAATTTCTTTGTTTACTGATCCATCATTATATTCAATCCAACCAGCTTTTCCATCCCATTGTAGTGCATGAACATTTGCGTCTACTGTAGATAGATCTAACCCTGTCCAACTTTTTCCATCAACATATACGCACTTGTCACTTACTATAATTGTTAATTTCATTTTCTATCCTTCTATTAGTCTGGGAGCTTGCACTTGCGCTGCAGCTAAGAGTAACTGCTGACTTGTTTCGTTTGCCTTAACCATTTCGTTTCTAAATGACTCTACAGCAGCTCCAGTTTCTCTATTTACTTTACTGTTTTCAATCATCAATATAGGAGTCCATGCCATAGCACAGTCTCCATTGTTTATTTCTTTACCAGTTTGAGGGTCTTTACCTATAACAGTTACCCAAAACCTGCACTTAACTAATTCACCATTACGGATTGATCCATCTTCTACACAGGGCTCTCCCCCCATTAAGGGGCAAATAATCTTTGCGTCCTTAGCCATTAGTCTTTACTCGCAATAATGAAGTCGTAGTATTTAATTGCTGTAGTCATAGAGTGAGTGTGAGAACCTCCACCACCAGTAGCACCTGTGGTTGCTGCAAGCCCATAATTACCAGTACTACCACCACCACCACTTTTATTACCACCTGGAGCTGTATAGCTATGAGTATGGCTTGGCATTTGTGATGTTGATAGTGTTGTAGCACCAGTAGCTGTTTGTCCATTAAACGTACTAAATGCAGTTGAACCACCGCTAGAAACAGAGCCAGTCACCAAGCGCAAAATAGAGTCGTTGATTGCAGCCGTTGTATCTTTAGTCCAACCAGTAGGGGCAGATGTTTGTTGAAATGCTAAACGAGTTCCTGCAGCAAAACCTCCTGCGCTTCCTGCAGTTGCTGAAGTAATGCGGCCCTTAGCATCAACTGTGATAGTTGGTGCTGTATAACTACCTGCTGTTACTCCACTATTAGCTAATGTTACTGAAATAGAAGTAGAACCACTACCTGAAACGTCTCCAGATAAAGTGATTGTTTGGTTTGCTTGTAGGTCTTCCCAGCTTCCCTTATACCCTTCAAACTGACTTGTTGAGGTATTATAACGAACCATGCCTGATTCAGGAGAAGCTGGACGTTCAGCAGTTGTACCTTTTTGGATTCTTAAAGAGCCTGTACCAGCTAAACTGATGTCATTTGGACTATAAATAAAAGTAGCAATCTGAGTAGCAGTTACCTTTTTAGAAGTACCTGACTCATTGATTTCAAACTCATTAGCTCCCGCTACTTGCGATGCAGCTGTTAAGCCTGATATTTTAACGTTAGCCATTTAAAGTGTCCTTATCCATTTTCCATTTTGTTTTACGTAAACTGCTAGTGGCTCTTTCCATGTTCCATTATCTTTAATATAAGGTACTGCAACTTTCCAAGCACCTGAAACTTTATAGTACATCTCCCTAAATGGTACTATAAGAGTTCCTTCTGCTCCTAATGAACCCATTATAACATTAATAGTCTCGTCATTAGTAATTCGAGTATCACCAGCTTCTGTTATTCTTGTATCTGATGCTTCAGTAATACGAACTGAAAATTCAGCTACCCCTGAGGTTACTTGTCCATATTGAATTAGTGGCATTAGTAAACCCTCTTCCAGTTTCCGCTAATTTTTCTATAGATTCTAACTGGAATAACCCATTCATCTTGATGTTTGATGTATGGGGTTGTTTCTTTCCAAGCAGCTCCTGTTTTAAAGTACATAGTAGAACTAAAGTCTATCTTAGTACCATCAGCAGATAAAGTTCCTGTAGAACTTAGATTAGTATTTCCTTTAGCATATAAAGTACCTAAAGCAGCCAATGATCCTGTAGAACTCAATGCTGAGTCTACATACTTCATCTTTAATCCCGTGCTTTGTAAAGTCCCTGTACCTGTTAAACTTACAACACCTGCTGCTTTAAGTTGAGCAGTTACTGCTAAAGTACTTGTAGAAGTAAAGTTTGCATTTCTATAGGCTACTACTCTACTATCCTCAGCTAAAGTGCTGGTTGCTATAACATTATGAGTGTGGCCTATAAATCTACCAATACTTGCAAATAAGTGTGTACCAACCGTAGCTAAGTCAGCTAATCCAAATACTGTAAGGTTAGCATCAGAACTCAAAGTACTAGAAGCACTTAAGTCACTTGTAACAAACTTAACTACTCTACCTGAACTTACTATAGATCCTGTAGAAGATAAAGAAGTCTGTCCTGCTAGAGTTAACGTAGGTATAGCACTAAAGGTTCCCTCAGCACTTACACTTACTAAACCATTATTAGTAAGCGTAGGCGTAGCTGAGAAGATACCTTCTGAACTTATATCAGAAGCACCCTGTGCTGTGACACTAGCACTAGCACTGAGACTACCTGAAGCACTTATATCACTTTCCGCTTCTATAAAGCGTTCAGTAATACGGAAGACGTCTGCTTCCGTGATTCGGTAATCCCCGTTCTCAAGGACACGAAAGCCGTCTGCCATTTTTTATTAAGCGATAGTTAAGTCAATATTACCAATAGAGAACTCAAGTGTATCACCATCATTAACAGTCTTAGACGCTGTCATAGAACCATGCCACAACAAGTTGCCACCAGAGGAATTATCAAAAATACCAATGTGGGTTACTGTACCAAAGTTGCCGCCAGCAGCTGTAAAGCTTACTGCGTTAGTGTTGGAAGTAGTACCACCTGGGCTAGAAGCTGCACCAAAAGTTACTGACTGGCGTGAATAGCCATTACCACTAACTTCTGTACCGCCACCTGAATCACTAGGTGCTGCTGTGTATAAAGCCACGTACCAAGATGTTGGACGTGTTGCAGAACCTGTTGTCATTAGCCAATCTAATAACAGGGCTTCTGCGTGATCTGATAAAGCTGCCATTTATTATTTCTCCTAAAGTTAAGCGCTTACTTTAAACCAAATATCTCCATCAGTTCCACCAGTAGGTGAAGCTGTACTTACAGTTACTCTACTTGTTAAAGCTTCGTAATCATCATAGATGCTTTGCATTTCTGTTAAAATGTTAACACCGTTTACTTCTATATCACTCACGTTACTGATCTTGTTATTATTCATATCAAGATCTTGTTCCATCTGATTAGGTTCACCAGACGGATTATTACGATATAGAACTTTATTCTGAAACTCAGCTTCAATAGCATCAAATGCATTATTGAGCTGGGTTGTAGTAGCGTAACCAGATGCTATACTAGGTAATGTAATCTTTGCCATAGTTATTTAGATCTCTTTTTTCGTTGAGCTTCTTTTGAAAGGTTAGTCTTAGCACTGACCACCCTTAGATTAGATTTACTATTATTACGTGGATTACTATCTTTATGATCCACTTGACGGGAATCTCCTACAGCTAGACCAGCTTTACGTCTGGCAGCATTACGAGAAACTCTATCTGTTTGGCGTTTCTTGCCATTCTTCTTTTCCCAAGACAGTTCTTTTTTATAGTCCCGCTTGCCATTAGTCATGTAAGGCATACTATGGTCCTGGAACTTCTAGGGCAAAAGTAAAGCCATCAGCCTCAGCTTGATGGATGCGATCAACCAAAGAACCTGTATATCCCCAGTCACCTAACCAATTGTACATACCATCATTATAGGTAACACCATAGTTATTAGCTCTAAAGAAAGCAACAGCTGCGTCGTTCTTTGGGAATTGCATTATTGTTTAGCTCCGTTAACAACAGAAAGACCTAGACGCTCCATATCTGCTTCTAGATCTTTACTAACTCCTGCTTGGATACGCTTCTCACGTTCTACCTCGTCTTTACTTGGGCGACCTCGTTGAGGAGCATATCCTTTTTCAGCAAGATACTTAGCGGCATTGAAACCTTTGACATCATCAAGACGGGAAGTTTGAATAAGAGCTTTGAGGGATTGAGCTTTTAGTTTAATGTCTAGCTCTTCTCTCCACTCTTTAATAGCAGACTTAATAGCAGGAATAGTATCATTAGCTAGTTTATTCCAATGATCCCATGAATTGAATACATCCATTGCAAATTCATACTCTAGACCAGGTACATGGTCATACTGCATATAAATTTGTTTAAGAGAGGGGTAGATGATGCCATCTTTCTCTAGATCGTAATCCTTTAGAGAAAACAAAGGAGAGTAGTTCTCAGGGTCATCCTTTATACGTAATTCCCAGAAGAGACTCTGGGTGCGATAGCGACCCATTGCATCTTTTAGTTCTTCATATTTATAAGTTTTACGTACTTTGTTCATTACATTCACTTGACAAGTTATTATTTATATGTTAAAGAATGACTTTATTAATATTAGTATAACACAAAAGAAGAAAAAAGTCAAGAACTATTTAAGAAGAATATAAAAAAAAAGTAAAGAATGATTTACAGTCGACGAAGTCGATCTAAGTAAATACACTATGCCTCGATAGATAAGAACAATGTTTGTATTAAATTTGTTTTTAAATATTTATTAATAATTTGTTTTTATTAATACAAATATTGTATCACATTTTAAAGAAAAAGTCAATAGTCTAGTGAAAAATAATTCTTAGACCACAATATATAGTGGTTTACCCTAGTAGCTAACGCTAGTAGTACTCATTTCATTCGTATGCGAAGCATGTCCCTAGACAGGCTGAGCACAATACCTCTCCCCAATACCTAGAATTTCTATGAGATAAATTTTAGCTGCTATGCAACTTACAGAACTATGATGTGTCCCCCCTTGGTGGCCTTGACATGTTGTACTTTATACAGACATGAGTGCTTAGTGTGTGTGGTGTGGGTGTTGTTAAAATACAACAACATTCATTTCCCCACTTATTATTTATATCTATGTGTTTGTTTTGTTTGTGTTTTTATATTTTTGCACCTGTCGGTGCTATATAAATATATTACTTATGTTGTTACCTGCGTTAACTTCTCGTAAATTGTTAGTGTGTTAAGCTCGTTATGACTGGCCCATAAATTGCTTTATAATTCTTTTTGATTTGCTCACAAGCCGAGCTTGTTCACAAATGTAATGTGAATTGATGGTCTGGCTAGTGCAGTCAAGCTCACTTGTCGTGTACACACACACGAAACGCTGACGCTTGCATTGTATAGCTATCAAATAGTCTGTGTAAAGGACAAACGATAAACCTGTTTGCCATAAATGGTTTGCTATAAAGCTCGTTAAGCAAAAACGACAAGCTAAAGCTTGTGTTTCTTGCTAAACTCTAGTTTATATCAAATCCTTGACACGACGACGATTTGATTACTATGGGGGTCGCCTCAGGCTATTTCGCCTGTGTGTTTTATTTGTTGTTAATTTTTAATTTTTTAAGGAGATTCAAAATGAAAGTTTCATATACATTCGATGGTATTATCAACGGCAAACATGGCAACGGTTTAAAAGCAGTCGCTTTATCCGCTGTTAACTTTGAACTTGCTAGACAGATTGCTAATCATCCTCAGGTCAAGATGCCTACTGAGCGTCCTGATTCACCTGATGCGTTGCGTGACATGATTACATTACCTGAACTTGAAGGTCGTGAATTCGGTCAAAAGCTAGATGTTCTAGTCGATGGCTTAGTTGCTACCTGTGCTCTTATCAAAGACTTAGCTAGCTCTTCTGATTACGATTCTGCTGGTCGTATCACTAGACCTTACGCTTACTTGATTGATAGAGTTATTACTCCTCAAGGTGCTATCGAGCGTAACTTTGCTTGGCGTGCTGACATGGCAGCTAAGGTTGCTACTGAACAAGCTCACTTGCTAGGTATCAAAGACTCCGAGACAGTAGGTGACAAAGCTAGACAGCGTAGCATGGAACAGAACCAAGAGCGTATCAACTATGCTCTCTCCGAAGTCAATAGTAATACTAACATGAACCTATTGCAAGAGGACGAAGTTAACCTAGTAGATTTACTGGTTGACTTGAACCAACAAACATTCAATGGTCTAGCTCTGATTCAGGCTTCAGCACAGGCTGAGCTTCAGCGTGCTAAACGTCGTATCGAGCAAGGTTTATATACCAAGGTTGATGAGGAAGTTATCTTATTCGCCAAGACTGCTTTACCTGAGTAATCATAGATAGCATGGGGGCTTCGGCTCCCTGCTTTTTTTGTGCGTCGCTTGCTCACAACTGCGGCTTCGAGCCTTGTTGTTCGAGTAAAGCGGCTCGTTGTAGGTGCCGTCGTAACCTAGCACCATAATCAAAGGTCGGTCATATCACATCATATCATATGGAGATATATTATGAATAGTAATCAAGAACTAGCTGACTTGATAGAAATATGTATATGGGCTACAATGTTTGCAGCCTATGTATTCATAGGTGTGCCATGGTTAATCGACTAAAACACCACAATCGAAAGTATTGTCTGGCTCGTATTCAGATGATAAAATACAATCTATGTTTATGGAGAGAACAAAATGTGTGATCATTTATGTGTAAATTGTCAACACTATTCAAAGATAAGCATGTTTGAATATTGTGATCGAGTTGTAAAAATTAATCCTGTTAATGGTGATGAGTATCTATATACTTGTTACAGTGAACGTCAATCATTTGGTACTTGTGGTCCAGATGGTAGACACTTTGTACCTAATGAAGATAAGAATCAATTAGCGTTGGAGTTCGGAGGTTGACATGAGCTTAGCAAAAATGAGCTATGACGCTTTATGTGAAGAATTTTGTTATTGGTACTGTCGTATCAATGGCAAATATCCCCATAATAAAACTGTTTATTCTAGAAATCAAATGATCAGGTTTATATGGAGTTTTAAACGTAACCACGCAAAGTTATTGCGGGAAAGGAAAG
>VFQS010000485.1_pt1 | contig 44146 bp, 34 predicted proteins | sample 3512361 | NCBI WGS metagenome assembly VFQS01 (sample SAMN10412375, study PRJNA504923) | tailings metagenome | isolation source: Relicate 1 Philex TSF3 active mining | place: Philippines
GTTATATTATCAACAACATTTGTATTTTCAAGCCAATTTAATAAAGCATTATCTAGTTGAGCTCTTTGAATACGCATTACTTCATTTGCAATGGCTGTTAATCGTGTATCAGTCCAACCTTCATTTTCTTCTAATATTGTAATATTTCTAAAAGAACGAATGGGATTATTATGGTAACGAATGCGATGTTGTAAATGTTTCGGCGGAGCTTCAATTAATTGATTTGAAGATAAATCTATTTCAACAATATTTTGATGAATGATTTTATAATTTACTTTTGAAATACGATTTTGTGAAAGATTGAATGTAATTAAATTGGGTGGAAGCTCTTCTTTAAGTTTATTTATGAAATTATCTGATAAATCAATCGTTTCAATAGAAGTATAATGAGATAAATTAGGTAAAGTACCTGAAATGCGACAATTTGTAAGAGTAATATCACGAATATTTAGTGGTAAATTGAGTGGATAATATTCTAAAGTAGAAAATTTTGTATATAAAATTTTAAGTTGTTGGGGTAAGATAGGAAGTGGTGTTATTTGGACATTTTTAAGACGATAATCTTGAATTTTATAATAATGAATGGATTGAAAATCTTCTAAATCGCAAATATCTTTAAAATTATCAAATTCAATAAAATCATCCATACCAATGATTTTAATAAATACTTTTAATTTACCAATTAAATGATTATTTAGAAAATCCATTTTTTATAATTTATTTTTTATTAAATAATAAAATTCTTTTTATATTAAAGAAATTTAATAATATAATTCTTTTATTTTTTCAAAAATATTTTTAATTAAATATTTTTCAGGTCGCATTCTTCCACCATCATTACAATCAAAATTTAATACCGGATTTTTCATATAATCAGGTATATTATCAAATCCTTTCATAGCACCTATTAAAGCCCCTATAATTTTAGCATTTGTATCTGTATCACCTCCTAATAATAATATGCGAGATATCACTTCTTCATAATCATAATCAAACTTTTCTCGTCTTATACTACCATCTTTATTTGAAATTATATTTATTCCATTTAAAAAATAAACCATAAGTTGAAAAGCGTGTTTAATATGTCCAGTATTTTCTCGTGGATTTATATTTTCATAATAAAGAGCATCTCTATACCATATACGCAATGGTTTTTGGTCACTATATTTAATAATAAGATGTAAAGCACCTTCGCAATCATTTGGATGTAATATTAAATGTCGTAATACAATTACATATATAGAATTGACTATTTGACATATTGGATTTGGATGGGATAATCGCGCATCTAAACATGCAATTTTCATTAAATCTTCTTCATTTAGATTAAGACCCCATATGGCTAATGGAACAGCACGCATTAAAGCACCATTAGATTCGCTTTCACTGTTTAATTGAGAAGCATTTTTAAGCATACTTTCTAAATTTGTTGATGTTCCAAAAGCATTTGCGCAAGTACGACCTACATCAAACGGAGATGATTTTATCCATTCTATATATTCGTTACAAATTGCTTCATAAGGAAATATTTCTTTATTATTATTTTTTAACATACCATGTATCATTGCTAATTCTAATTCACTGTCATCAGTAATTTGACCTTTACCAACATTAAATATACCGCCACCATTCATATGTATTGCGTGATTCACCATTTCTAAAGTAATTTCATTTTTATGAAATTCTAATAATGCGCCTGAAGCATCACCACACCATCCACCGACGAAAGCACCTTTAATATGATTTTCATATTTATTCATTTTTATAATAATTACTTTAGTAATAGATAATATAAATATAATTATAACTCATCAAATGGATTATTTGAAAAGTTATTTGGTAACATATTAGAATTATTTTGTTTAGCTAATAAATCTCTTATTTCTATAAGAGTTTTATTTATATTTTGGACTTCAATTTCCAATTTATTTAATCTTTCGCTATAAAGATCATTATTTTGAACTTTTTTTTCTTGAAGTTTTTTAACTTCTTTTTCTTGAAACTTTTGTAATATAACAAAGCATTCTAAATCAGATATTTTATATTTATTAGCTAATTCTTCTATATCTATATTATTCTTAAAATCAGTGTGTATTAAAAGATTACGCCGTTCTGAAATACCGCGAATAGTCCGTCCGTGTATTCGAGATATAGTTGTTAAATCCAACTTTTGAACAGTTAATTCTTCAAGTAACTGATTTTCTTCATTTTTCGTCCAACGTAATCCAACATTTTTGGTAATTTCATTTTGACGCAAATTTTCCATACATTTATATTTATACATTTTTATTCTTATTTTATTAAATAAAATAATAAATATATATAACAAATCTTTTATTTTATTATTTTTATAAAAATAATAAAATCATTTTTTATTATAAACAATGAACGTAAATAATTTAATTTCTAAAAATGTTTATAATTTTTAATAATTCAATATCATATTTATGACTATGATCTTCTACATTTACTTCAAAAGGTTTAATTAAATAGCAATTTTTTGGATTTTTTTCAAAATGTGTTTCAGAATCATCTACTAAAAATGTATTATGTTTATTATATTCACATCCATATTTTTTGAAATATTCAAAAACAATATTTAAATCTTTCGCTCCAGTATTATCATTTCCAACAAATCCATCATCAAAAGTAAATACAAAATCAAAATATTTATCTTTAGGTATATATTTATATAAAATAGTATTATATACACAATCAAACCATTCTTTATTTGCATTTGTCCAAATAGAAACATTTTCAAAATGTGTAAAAGCAAATTTTAAAAATTGGGCTAAATATGGGCGTTCTTCTATAACCATTTTATTATGTTTAATGGAAAAATATCCTTCAATCAATGTTTTATCAATATCTAAAATAATATTTTTGTAAAAAAATGCTTTATTTTTTATATGATGATTTATATTTGTAGCTCTAAATTTTTCTTTTTTTGCTTTTTCTTCTTTTAACTTAAATAAAAGTTTTATATTCATTTTTTTTTAACAAATTATAATTAGTGTAAAAATATAATCAATATACTTTAAGTTTAAATATAAAGAATTAAATACTATTATTATATAAAGAAATTTTAAATTTTTTAAATTTATTTACAAATTAAATTTATTTACAAATTAAATTTATTTACAAATTACATTTATTCAAAAGAATACAATTTATATATAATAAAGTAAGAGAAAATGAGTGCATTTAAACCTAAAAAAGTTTTAAACGAACATAGTCCTAAAGCAGTTCAACCATTAAATACGAAATTAAAATTATATCCTCATCAACTTACCATGTTACACCGTGTTGAAGAAATAGAAAAGAGTTTTGGAACTGATATTGGATATGGTATTTTAGCAGATCAACCAGGTGCTGGTAAAACATTTACCATATTATCCATGATTTTAAATGATAAACGTAGAAATCCGGATTTAAATTTAATCAATTTTATTGTATGTCCTCAAAATATTTTTGAACAATGGGCTCAATCTGTAATTCGTTTTTCGGATGAATTAAGTGTGAAAAAAATAACATATCAAGATATGATTGATTATGAAACGCTTTTTGATATTAATACGGTAATAAATAAAATTACGCATCAAAAGATGATTAAAAGTCGTAAATATTATGATATTTATTTAATTCCATCCACATTATATCATCCAATGGTTGCAACGATTGAAGCAAATGTGGTAAAAGATAAAGCTGGAAATGTATTTAAATTATATGATAATGATATGATGTTTAGAAGAATAATATTTGATGAAATAGATACAATAGCAAATCTTTTAGTACATGCGATTCCAACGGAGCGTACATGGTTTGTTTCTGCATCATTTACCCCATCACGAATGGGTATTTATCAATCGCATTTTAGTATAGATGCGGAAAATGCTTCCAATTTTGATGATACCTATGTATGTAAATGTGACAATGAATATGTATTTAAAAATATGAGAATTCCAGAACCGCAAAAGTATAATATAGAATGTTATAATCCGATTTTAGATAAAATTATATCAAAAATTGGATATTATACAAAAGAAGATATGAAAGCATTAAATTCGTATGATTATTCAAAATTAAAGTTTAATTATGTTAAAAAGATACCCAATAATGAGGATCAATTATTAAGTTATTCAAAAGAGGAATTTGACAATGTATTAAAAGATTCGATTGAAAAGATTAAGTATTATAAAGAAAATATTCAAAAAATGAAGGCAATTGAGGACCAACGTTTTGATTTACATGATGGTGTATATGATATGGTAGAAGATGTAATTCCTCTTATTAAATCACTTGCTCATACAATATATTATATGAAAAATATTGGATTAACACAAACAATGGATGATTTAAATGAGGTATTAAAAGATGAGGAGCAAAAAACGGCAATAGAAACAATGAAAAATTGTTTAAAACAAGGTACATATATGGTAGGTTTATTAAAAATGATGAAAATGAAGCATATGTCATTAGATAATACGAATCCATATTTTACGGAGCGATATATTGATTATTTAATGATGGTTAAAGATAATTATAATACAAATTCATCAGAAAAAATGGTGGAAACAATACAAAAATATAGTAAATATATGAAGAATTTTAAACAATTTATCACGCAAGTAGAAAATGATTATAAAAATTTTGTTGGATTAATTGAAAAGTTTAAATTAATAGATGCGTTATTTAATAAATATAATTCAATCATGGAAAAGGAACATATAGAAAAGGATGAAAAAGAAACATTAATAACAATAATGAGAAACTTTATTGAATATTATAAGAAGTTAAGCATGATAATGAAAAATTCATATTATACATATGAAAGTGCGAAAGATATGATAATAAGTATAGATGATTTTGTAAAATTAAATCAAAGTAATAAACGAACATTATATTTAAATGAAGCGTTTGAGGATATGGGTAAAAATAATAAGCATGATTTTATTAATCAAATTAAATTATTTATTCAAACATTTAATGATTATAAAGCGAAATTAGAAGCTGGTTTACCAAAAGTAAATGGAATGTTACAATATGTTGAAAACTATGATAATTTGCGATTATATGTGGAAGAGTTTATAAAATATAATCAAATAGAAAAGCATTATAGTGAATATGTTAAAAAATATGATGAATTAACAGCACAACATATAGATAAAAAGAATAAAGACCCATTATTTTTTGAAAATAGTATAAATGAGATTATTCATCATGAGAAGATAGAAAATGAGAGTTATGAAGTAAATATGGAAATAACGAAGTTGGATTTAATACATTTAATATTAAAATTATTAAATTCAAATCCACCTAAAAATAAAATATTACAAGATGGTAATAGTGAAAATATAGAAGAAAAGGTTGTACCAAAACGTGGGCGAAAAAAAAAAGAAGATTCTCCAGTAGTACAAGTATTAGAAAAAAAATATATTGAAATACCAATGAATGTTAAAATTATGATTTTTTCAGATTTTTCATCTATATTTAAGAAGATAACTCCATTATGTGATTCATTAAATATAAAGTATGTTCAGTTAGATGGTGGTAATATAAGGTCAATAGAAAATGCTGTAAAAGCGTATAAAATGGAAGATACACAAATATTATTTTGTGATTCAACATTATTTGGATGTGGTATGAATTTTGAAAATACAACACATGTTATATTTACACATACACCAAATCCAGAAATGCAAAGCCAAATTATTGGTCGAGCACAACGTATTGGACGAGAATCTATATTACAAGTGTATCAATTACATTATCCAAATGAAGAAATGTTTAATATAATTAAAAAGGATACAAATTCGCATATGTTCCATTTTATGACGGCAATGAAAGATGTTGATCAAGAAGACAATATGGAAACAAATATTGAAAATAATATAGAAGAAGAAGAGGATATAGAGGAAGGAGGTGAAACAGAAATAAATAATCTGTAACGTTTACTGCGCTTCATATTTCCAATAAAATATTAACGTAAATAATTTTGTAAAAAAATAAAAAAAAATGAATAAATAAATTTTTAAAAAATAAATTATATTAAATAAATTATATTAAATAAATTATAAATAATCTATTTAATTAAAAATGGAAACTAATTTGAATCAAACCAATTATGTTTATAGATATTCGAATAGATATCATGGTATAAAAAGTCATATGCATATTTTTATTTACGATAACTTTTGTTCTAAAAAAATGTATGACGATTTTGATCCAGAATGCATATTATCTAAATCACATATGATATATAATTATATTGATAATTATTTATATGATTGTAAAGATGAAACTGATTTAATATATAATTATACAAATATACTTAGAAATATCATGTCATGTATGTTTACATTAAATCTTAGAATGCGTATTATACATGGTTTTTTTGATATTGTTGTAGATTATATAATTGAAAACAATTGTTACTCAAAATTTGATAATATAGATGATTTAATAATGATTTTTACATATATTTCTCCTGAAAAACTGTATGATTTTATACTTTATATATATAAAAGTAGTGGAGAAGAAAATAAAAAGTACATAAATAATATAATTTCTAATAAAATTTATTTATCAACATTATATAATAGTGCTGTAATAACAATGACACAATATGGATATGGTGACACCGAAAATATCGGTGAAATCGTATATAAATATTATATGTTAATTACAAAGTTACAAAAAGACGGAATTCTAGTAACGTATGATGAAAAAATGGAAAATACAAAATATGATTTAGTACAATGTAGTATAAGTGAAGATATAATGTATATTATATTTTTAACAAATATAATACATGAAAGAAATATTCATATAAATAAAAATAAATAATAAAAATATATCATAAATATTATAAATAAATTAAAATAAAATTAAAAATATAAACACATAAAAAATGACTTAGAAAGCATTTTTTCATTTTATAAATAAAAAAAATGAATAAATAAAATATATATAAAGAAACTTCTTTATATATGATTAAAAATCTACTTTATTTTATTTTAAAGATGAACGTAAATCAAATAGAAATATATAATAACTTTGTAACGTGTATGAAGAATACAGGTGTGAGATGTGATAATGATTCAAATGATGTGAAAACATTTATATTAAATAATAACGTAAATGAATTAATGTTACAATATAAAAGAGTGATTCATTATTCAGAACAGTTGAATGATAGAAAAGATAAACAAGAATTATTTATGACTGGGTTTTATGAAAGTGTTTCAAATTATATAATGAGAAGCAATTTTCATACAATTAGTAATATTAAAAATATTTTTGTCATTTTTCCATATTTATCAACTACAAATATGTATGAATTAATTACATATTTATACCCACTTATTACACCAATAGTTCAAGAGTATTTTCACTATGAACTACTAAACATTTTATATGCTATCATGATTAATAAAGAAGGTTTAAAATATGATAATTATTATGAATTATTAAATAAATTATATACAAATATTATTAAAAATCCGCTTTATTCAACAAAAGAAGAAAAAGAGCGCGAAGATTACAATTGTATATCATTATTTGATATATTTGTACATGTTTCATATGTATTAGAAAAATATGATGTATCATTAATTTTTTTAAAATTAATATTAGATCAAATGGAACATATGAAAAATGAAGAATTTGTTGATTTTTGTAGTACATCTGTAAATATCGATACTTTATATACATTGTATGAAAATATAGATCAAACGAATTTACAGTATATTGAAAATATACAAAATGATGAAAAAGAAACAAATATATATGCAAATACAATTACATATTTTATTGTAAAATTATATTTATATACAAAAGCTCGTAATCTGAACAATGTATATAAAATATGTAATAAAAATATAACATATTATGTAAATTATTATTTTGAAAATGTATTATGTAGCGAATCTAGAAAAGATATACATTATTTCAATATGGATTCAAACTTTATTCCGGATGAATCAGTACATATTATTGGTGATTTATTTAGAGTAAATAATGATAAGTTTTATGAACTTTTTATTGATTCATTTAATAAATCAATACATATAAGTAAATCTACCAAAGTATTTATGTTAAATATTTGGATGCGATATATTTATTATATAATAAACAAGTATTCAAAACATCCTGTTTCATGTGATGTTAAAACACAACATTATTTTATTGGTAAAAAGACAATTCTTCGAACAGATTATATTAATGATATTGTTAGATATTTACATTATGTAAAAGAAAATCAACAAAATGTGTATGATTTCTTAATGGAAAATATGAAACAATTTGTATATTATGATTATGATGAAATGATTCAAAAGTGTAATCATTGTGAAGATAAAAGCTGTTCAATTTGTTTAGATAATATTGAAGATATAAAAAATATGAATATTTGTTTATATTGTAATAAAGTATTTCATGATTCGTGTATTATTCAATTATGGAGAAGTGGTAATAACCATTGTCCACTATGTAGAAGAAATATTAATGCATCATTTTATACATATGTGCAAGTGCGATATGATTTTATCAAAGATATTTTAGATGCGCATGATGCATAAATAAAATAAAAAATATTATAAATAAAAATAAAAAATATTATAAAAATAAAGCTTTATTCAATATCATTGCTTGATTTTTATTATAAGATTTTTTTAATTCATCTTGCGGTATTCTTGGAAAAAGAAACGGTATTTTAATATCAAATATAAGTTGAATATTATCTGTTAAATTTAAATAATCATCATAAACTAATACTTTTTCTAATTTTTTATATAAATCTTCATATAATAATGCTTCTTTATATGTTTGTAATACTCTTATATAAAATTCGCGTTTATTTTGATAATATATATAATTTGTTTTCATAAAATGTTGCGGATATTTTTGTATAAATGGGTCATTTAAATAATCTTGTAAATTGTATAAAAATTTTTGTTGTAATATAAATATGAGTTCATAACTTGGTATTATTATATTTGAATTTGTAAAATAATCATAATAAACAAATTTATATTCTTTATTTTCATTTAAATATTGATTACTTTGTGTATAACCTTTTAATATTTTTTTATAAATTTCTTTTTTACTTCCCAAAAATTGTAATGCTTCCATATTTGTAGTAGGAACATATTGTGATTGTGGAGCATATGAAATTGAGTAATTTAATTTGTCAACTTTAAGTTGCAGGGAGTCGTCAAAAGTATGCTTTTTATAATCCACTTTTATTTTATATACATATTTTTGATTATATACATATAATACTACATTTATTTCATCAAAATAATATGATGTAACACAATTTTTATCTAATATATTTATTTGAAATTTATCAACTACTAAATATCCTTCTATATCATATATATAAAGATTATGATTTATGTCAATCAATAATATTTGTTTTTTAGATGGTAAATATTGCGTATATATTATTTTATTTTTAGATACATTTGTATGTAATGATTCATTTCCATATTCGGACCCAATAAAATTAGTAGTTACACCATTTTTATCATATTTTTGTATACTTGAATTCTGATTATATATTATATAAATATATGAATTTTCATAAAATAATGATTGAGGTATTTGATGATCTTGAAAAGTTATAAAATTTATTTTTTCACCTTCATAATTATAAATACCACATTTATAAGGTTTGCTATATAATACAATAATTCGTTCGCTTTCTTTAACAGCAATATCAATTGGATTTAAATGTAAAGATTGTGAATCTAAATAATCATTACACACATCTTTGTCTGCAAATCCAATTTGACTTAAATCGTAATTTAAATCAAATAATGTAATATTATTATTATAATTACATATGTATAAAAAATCATTGCTATCAATCATTATTTTCATCGGTTTATCAATAGCATTTTGATCTTTTAACATTACATTTCCAAATTGTTTTGTAAAAATATTTAATGGTAAACCGGAACTATGATAAAGTTGTATAGCATTTAATGTTTGATTTGCAACATATATATAATCATTTTTATAAACAAAAATAGATGAAATAATATTTCGTGTAAATATATAATCCATATTTTTAACTTTTTATTACTATTTATGAAAAAGTAATAAAATAATATTTATAAACGAAAAAAAGATTTTTAATAAACTTCTTGCCAACTTATTGTTGAATATACAGTTGTACTATTTGACCCAATTTTTTCACATGTTAATATTAAAACATCTGAAGTATTATCAATATTTGAGGTTAATTGTAATATTAAATTATTAAAAACATCACCCAATCCATTAAATGCAATTGTACCTCTTCCATAAAAATATCCTTGGTCTAATAATATTGAGTTTGTACTACTAAATCCAACAATAGCTCCTGATTTTGCATATTGACAAACACTATAATTTGAATCAACATTACTCCAAGTAATTGTTCCACCAAAATTGCCATCTTGATAAAGTCGTAAACGATATAATAAATTATTATTTGTCGCTGTATCTATGATAGAAATACCACTTGGAACAATATTTTGATGATAATAATTCACTCCACCGCCACGAATAGCTAATAATGGAGTTTCAGTTGTAGGTACAGTTACTGGACTATCAACTCCTTCTTGACTATTTGAAACGGAAAAAGGGCGACCTATAGGATTATAACCACCTTCTGAAATAACAGTACTACAAATTTGTCGGATTGTTCCACTTCCGCCACTAGCATTTGTAGAATGAAGAGAAAAGCAAATTGGTAAATTAATATTATTTGTATATGGAGATGTTAAAATATTTAAATTTAATATTTGATGACAATAATGAATACGACCATAAGCATAAAATCCAAATCGCACACGTCCGACACCTAACCATTCCATATCAATTACAAAGAGTTGAGTTTTTGTAAAATCTAAATTTAAACCACTTGTACCTGTACCATCCATTTTATCAATATTCCATGAAGATTGACTAATTGATGTTACACTGTCATTTTTAAGATTAACATAAATAGACCCATTATTATATTCAAAATAAACACCATTGTTTACAGTTGGATATAAAGCAGATGTAGTAAATTCATTATCAAAAAGACCTAAACGACTTATAAAATTAGAATTGGATGGATTAATAATACCAGAAGACATAAATAATAAGGATTTACCTGGTTGATATGTAATATAATTACGACTTTGCGAAATAAAATAACCATCATTTGTTCCTGATATAATTGCTTTAGATTTTTCATAAGTAGCACTGTAAGACCCAGAAGATTTAGAAACAATTTGATATTTATTATTTAAAAAATTTGAATTAGCACCAGAAGCAACGGATAATGATGGAAAACGAATATCTAATAATGTATTTGGCATTGAAACACGGAGTTTACCAAAAGCATCTAATGAAGCTTCAACACTATTATCAAAAACGGTAATGGAATTATTATTATTGATTGATGAATCTAAATTATTTGTACTTAAACGAGAAGTTAATTCAAAAGAAGATTGAGATGCTCCGCCATTTAAGTATTTAATGCGATAATATTTTTTTAATATTTTATAATTATTTGTAAAAAAAGATGAAGCATAATAAGTATCACTATATAAACTTTCATAAGTTACATTATCATTTGAAAACTCAATTTGTATACCACCTGAATCAGAATCTACATCACTTTTAATGGTTAAAATAATTGTATCAAAACCATTTGTTGAAGTTCCAGTACCAATAAATGATGTTGATGAAACAAGTAATGTTGTTGTACTATTATTTGAATCATCATTTGTTAAAACGGATGGAATAAAAGTCATTTTTTTATTATACTATATTATACTATATTATAAAAAGTTCTTTTTATAATATATATTTATATTTTTATTTTTAATACTATTTTTATAAATATTTATTTTTCAATATTTCTTTTACATGCTTCATAATCTTCAAAAGCTTTTCTACATATATTATTATCTTGATTATGTAAATTCATACATTCATTCCAACTTTTTTCTAATTCTTCACACATTTTATCTGTTTTAGGGTTTGATATATGTGTTATAACAGGTGCAGGAGCAGTTGGTGGTCGTGGTTGAAAAATTCTGTCAACAATATTGCGAGCTACTGAAGAACCAACTCCAAAACTAAATCCATCAACCATATTTGATAAAAATCCTCCAGAAGATGGTACAGAAGATGGCATAGAAGATGGTCTAGAATATGATGTAGAAGATGATATTGGTGTACTTTCTACTTTTTTGGGTATTGTTTCAACTTTTTTAGGTGTTGAAAATATATTATTGTGAACTTTTGGTGTAGGTGCTGGTGCTACACGATATGATGAGGTAACACTACTACTTCTTCCGGATGAATATCCTCCTCCTCTTGAACCTCCGCCTTTTGCCATATTTTACTATTTTACTATTTTAATTCTATATTTTTTATTATATAAAATTCTTTTATATTCGAAATTTTTATAAAATTAACCATCTTGAAGGTGTTGTTGTTCCGTAATTAGATATGATATGTAAAGTAGAATGTCCTACAATTAATGTTACTGAATTAGAACCATTCATTAAATCACTTCCACTACTTTGTATAATTGCGTTATTTATAGATAAATTTCCTCCAATATCAGTAATATAAAATTCTCTTTTACCATCGCTATCTAATGTACTTATTTCAGGTAATGTAATAACAATACTATTTATACTTGTATCTAATTGATATATATTATAATAATTAACATCATTTATACTAGATGGTATACTAAAAGATGATGTTTGTAACGGAGATACTGTATATGATATTGAAAATGAAGGACCAGCAGGTCCAGTATCACCAGTTGGTCCAATAGGTCCAGTATCACCAGTTGGTCCAATAGGTCCAGTATCGCCAGTATAACCAGTTGGTCCAATAGGTCCAGTATCGCCAGTATAACCAGTTGGTCCAATAGGTCCAGTATCGCCAGTATAACCAGTTGGTCCAATAGGTCCAGTATCGCCAGTATAACCAGTTGGTCCAATAGGTCCAGTACCACCAGTATAACCAGTTGGTCCAATAGGTCCAGTATCACCAGTATAACCAGTTGGTCCGATAGGTCCGGTAGCACCAGTATTAGATGCTGTACCATCTAAACCAGTATAACCAGTATAACCGATAGGACCAGTATAACCGGTAGTTCCAGTAAATCCAGTATAGCCAGTATAACCAGTGTAACCGGTAGTACCGGTATAACCAGTAGAACCAGTATTAGTTGCTGTACCAGGTATACCAGTGTAACCTGTATAACCTGTAAATCCAGTTGTACCAGTATAACCAGTATAACCGGTATAAAAAGAATATCTTATTATTTCTTTTCTACAATCTGGATAATAAGGATTGGATGGAAATATTGATGTACAATTATTAATTACATGTTCTTTAGGACAATTATTTAAAGAACACATACATTTTTGTATATGTTCATTATCTGAATCAGAAGAAGAGCATTGATCTCTTTTTTTCGTTTTTTTTTTATGAATAGTTGGCATTTACTGCGATTTTAATTTCAAATCTTACTTTATTTTTTAATTAGATATTTTTTATTAGATTATTTAATATTTTATCTTTTCTTTATCTAAAATTTCTTTAAAAGTAGATACAAAAGAAGCATATGAATAAACTTTATTTTCACTATTACTATTATTTGGAATAGCTTTAAAGAAATCAGATGAAATACGGAATTTCATTGCTCTTCTAGTAGATAAAGTATTAATTTGACTTAATACATTAAATTTATAAAAAATGGCTTCACGATAAGATTGAATATAAAATTCATAATCTACTAAATTATTTTGAATGTTATTATATATTTTATCAATACTATTTGTTAAGAAAACATAAGGTTTAATTAAAGGGCTTAATTTAACAATTTGTAAAGGCAATTTATATAAATTTTGATTTAATAAATGATATGTATATGGATCAACTTTTATTTTATCAAAAGTATATACTAAAGATGATTTTATTCGATTATTTGCTAAATCTCCTTTCATTTGAACATCATATTTTAATATTTGTAAATAAAGATTGTGTTTAGAAAGCATATATTTTAAGGCATCTTCAATATTATTTATTGTATTTACACTAATTTCTTTATCATCAATATCAACTATTATTTTATTAGTATCAACTTCATCTTTAATAATAATTTCATCTTTTTTAATAATTTCATCTTTTTTAATAATTTCATCTTTTTTAACAACAATTTCTTTTTTAATAGTATTCGGATTTATGGGTAATTCATATGGTTTACCATTTAAATCATATAATCCAATAAAATATTTATCATTTTTAACATTACTAAAATAAAGTATATTATTTTGAATAAATAAATGTTTAGGTATTTCATCTTTAAATATTATATTTTGAATAAAATTTCCAGAACTATTGTATTTTGAAATGAAATTCATAACATTTGATGAAATATAAAAATTATCATTATTATCTAAAGCAAAATCACGTATTTTTTGAAATTGTTCAACATCAACATTTATATTAGAATTACTCGTATTAAATGGTTTTTGTATAATATTTAATTTATATGTATCAAATGAGAATTTTGTTAAATTTCGTGCATTATTTGCTACATAAAAATCAATAAAAGTATTATTATTTTCATTTGTTTGATCTACAATAATTGTTTGAGGTAAAGCAATAGGATGACTAGAAGATTCAATATAAGTAAGCATGCGTCCACTTTCTTTATCATGAATGCATATTTTGGAAGTAATGTCATTTAATATATCATTTTTATATAAAGCTAAAAATAAATAATTATGATGAATCGAAATAGAAATAGGATCTTGGAAATATGAATCCATTTTAATGAAATGAGAAATAAGAGTTCCAGTATTTTTATTAAATTTAAAAACTCCTAAAGTTCGGTTTATTACATATAAAGTATCCTCATCTCCATAAATAGCATATGGAGATTGTACATTGATAACAAAATCTGTTTTTTCACCATATTTATTAAACGATATAATTTTATTTTCGCTATATATAGGTACATAAATAGTATTTTCATTATCTACATAAAATTTATATACAGGATTAAATGAAGGGTCGCAAATAATATTTTTACTCATTTTTTTTGAATATTACTATATTATATATTATATAATATATTAAATAAAATTATAATTTAAGAAAAATATTTATTTCAAAATATTTTATTTCAAATATTTTATTTCAAATATTTTTTAGAAAATTTATCGTATAAATAATATTTATTGAAAACTGCCGATTTATGAATTCTATATGATGAATCATAAAAAGATTCAAAATCAAAATTATATATTTTTTGACCATTATATTCTAACGCATAAATAACTTTTGCATAATCTTTATATATAGTATTTGGTTTTACATAAAAAAATTCTTTAACATCATTTTCAGAATCTTGAATATGAAGCATTGTATGAAGACGATTATTATGAAAATGTGTTAGTTGGTAATGAAGATTAACTAAATTATTATTATGATTATGATTATTGTTTTTCCAAAAAATATTTACATGTGTTCCATTTAATGATAGTGTGTAATTAAAACCAGTAAAAGTAAATGGATTATTTAGAAAATATTTATTAAGTTGTTTATAACCAACTTTAAAAGTATAGGTATTTTTAGGAATGTAATAAAAAGAGTTTCGTAGTAAGTGATCTAACATTTTTATTTATTTGTTTATTTGATTATTATAAGTATAAATTCTTTTATATTAAAAAAATGTATAAAAATAATGTATGAAATAAGTGATAATAATAAACGCAACGCGTTTATTATTATCAAATATCAACAAACACTAGGGTGTTTGTTGATAAACACGCCTGCGGCGTGAGCGGAAAATTCGCTACGCGAATTTTAGCCGCATTGCGGACTTTTGTCCTTTAGCTGACATTAGTCAGCTAAAGGCTGTTTGCGTTATGGTACGCCAGCACCACATATTTCAAAAGAAAGATTAAAATTAATTCATTTTTATTTTATTTTATTTTTATTTTTATTTTATTTTATTTTTATTTTATTTTTATTTTATTTTTATTTTTATTTTATTTTTATTTTATTTTTATTTTTATTTTATTTTTATTTTTATTTTATTTTTATTATTTTGTTAAAAAAAATATTTAAAATATTTTTTAATATAAAAGATATTTTTTAATATAAAAATATATATAAAATGGAAAATTTTGAATCTGTTATTGGAAACCGTTATGAAGCACCTTTATTAAATAAAATATGGTGCTCTAAAAATAAAATTATTCAAATGCGTTTATTATGGATTCAATTAGCAAAAATTCAACAATCTTTCGGTTTAGAAAATATAATTAACTCAATTGGTATTGAAGAAATGGAAAATAATCTTGAAAATATTGATTTAGAAAAAATAAATCTTTATGAAAATCAATTACATCACGATATTATGGCTCATATACACGCTTATAGTGATTTATGTCCTAATGCATCTTCTTTTATTCATTTAGGAGCAACAAGTAACTATATTAATGATAATTGTGATTTAATTTTAATGCGAAATTCACTTAAATTATTGCTTCCTAAAATAGAAGAATTATTTAATCTTTTAAAAGAAATTTCATTTCAATATATTGATATTCCAACATTAGCTTATACACATTTACAAAAAGCTCAACTTATTACAATTGGTAAACGCTTTGCTATGTATAATAGTGAGTTATATGATGTATATCAAAAATGGCATAGCACTTTAAACGAATTAAAATTTCGCGGGGTTCGTGGAACTGTTGGAAGTGAAGATACTATTTTAAAAATTCTTGGAAATAATGAAAAATGTAAATTATTAAATGAAAAATTAGCATCACATTTCGGTTTCTCTAAAGTATTACCATTATGTAATCAAACTTATAGTCGCTCGATTGATGTAAATATATTACATATTTTATCTATTTTATGCCAATTTATATATAAAATGAATAGTGATTTAAGATTACTTTCTTCCAAAGAAGAAGTATATGAAGCGTTTGGTGAAAAACAAGTTGGTTCATCCGCAATGCCTTATAAAAAAAATCCAATTAATTGTGAAAAAATATGCTCTTTATGTCGTTATGTTGTAAATCAAGAATCAGCAATCGTTCATACTTATATGACTCAATGGTTAGAGCGTTCATTAGATGATTCAGCACTTAAACGAATTGTGCTACCTGAAACATTTTTATTAACTGAACATATATTAAATAGTACTATAAAAGTAATGAAAAAATTGGTTTTTAATCTACCAATTATCCATAAAAATATTGAATCACATATGAAACACATTATTTCCGAAGAATTAATCATACGCGGTGTGAAAGCAGGTTATGAAAGAAATGAAATGCATGAATATATTCGTTATTGCGTTATGAATCAAATTGATTATAAAACACATCATGTTTTAAAATTATTTATTGAAGACACATCATATAATCCATTAGATTATATTGGTAATTGTATTTCACTTGTTCAAGATTTTTATGCGGAATACAAAATAGATCGTGAAGAATAATCTACTATTTCTTCTTTTTCTTTTTTATTTTTTTCATCAAAAATGGTATATGGAGAAGCTGAAAAAATTAATTTATATTTAGATAACACATTTTCAATAAAAGCTCTCATTTCTTTCCAACTATCAAATTTATATAAATTATTTTGATAATATAATTTATATACTTCTGCTTCAACTAATACATCATATTTATTTATAATACATATATTACAATTATTGATATATAATGCTTCCATCAAAGTATCTATATTTAAATAATTACATTGACGCTTTCGCCCTGTTGTTGCCCCAAACTCTTTGCCAATGATTCCTATTTTTTCCAACGCTTCATCACCACGTGGTTGAAATTCCATAGTACCTACATATGTATCATAAGCTTTTGCTACACCATAAATATTACGAATCTTTTTTAATTGAATACCTGTATTAATAGCACCAGCTAAAGTACATGAAGATGAAGTACAATAAGGATAATGGTCTGTCCAATTAATATCTAATTCAAATCCTTGAGCACCTTCTAATAAAACTTTTTCATAATTTGTTTCAAACCAAAACTTTCTCATATCTACAATAATAATACCCATTTCTTCTAACTCTGACCTAAAATCTTCAACACGCTTTCCAGTACGTAACATTTTTAAAGAATAAGTTGGACCAATACCTGAACCAGTTGTTCCAATTTTATTATTTGCACGATCATAATCAATAGATTCTTGAGTAATAATATGAGCAGCTTTGCTGATAAAAAGGCGATTTTTAATATGTATACCTTCTTTTTCAAGAGTAGCTATTTCATTTTTTAATTTCGGAATATCTACTAAACAATCACTACAAATTAAATTATGTACACTTTCTTTCATAACACCAATGGGTAATTGATGTAAAACAACTTTTTTAGTTCTAAAAGAATTGCAGCGCAAGTCGTCAAACTTTTTATTTTCATGATAAATGGTATGGCCTGCATTTCCAGAACCATTAAAGCGGACACACAGGTTATAATCTTCAGCTTGAATTAATGAGTAAACAACTTTGCCTTTACCTTCGTCACCAAAAGTTGTTCCAAGAACAATATCCACAATCATTTGGATTTACTTTAAATTTCACTAAAAATAAAAAAACTAATTTAGGCTTATATTTTATTTTTTATTTTTTAATTTATATTTTTTATAATTTTATATTTGTTAAAAAATATATAGTTAAATATGTAATAAAAATATGAATATAAAAGAAAAAGTATAAAAGTATATAGCTATAATTTTATTTAAAATTATTTCCTAAAAAAAAAATTAAAAAATTAAAAAATGAAAATTCTTGATGACACTAAACTTGACTTTTCTGATGTACTTATTGTACCTCAACCCAATGAATATACATCTCGTTCTCAAGTATCTCTTGAGCGAACTATTCATTTTAAATATTCACCACTTAAATGGCATGGTGTTCCCATAATGGTTTCAAATATGGATACCACAGGAACTATTGAAATGGCTCGTGCTTTACAAAAACATAAAGTAGTTACTGTTCTTCATAAATATTATAATGCATCACATATTCCAAATGATCTTGATCCAGAATATTTTGCTATTTCATCAGGTATTAATCATCATGATATGGAAAATCTTGATAATATGATAAAAACACATCCACATATTAAATTTATTTGTATGGATGTGGCAAATGGATATATGAATAGTTTTGTAAAAGCGTGTGCTCAAGTTCGTGAGAAATATCCTGAAAAGATTATTATTGCTGGAAATGTTTGTACATCTGAAGGTGTTATGAATCTTGTTATGAATGGTAAAGTAGATATTGTAAAAGTTGGAATTGGAAACGGTAGTTGCTGTACCACGCGAAAACAAACCGGTATTGGAATGCCTCAACTTAGTGCTGTAGCGGAATGCGCAAACAATGCTCACGGTATGAATGCTCATATCATTAGTGATGGAGGACTTCAGGTGGTGGGTGATTTTTCAAAAGCATTTTCAGCAGGAGCTGATTTTGTAATGAGTGGTAGTTTCTTTGCGGCACACGACGAGTCAGGAGGAGAATTAGTTGAAGAAGAAAATGGTAAAAAATACAAAATCTTTTATGGAATGAGTTCAACAACAGCAATGGAAAAATATGCTGGAGGTGTAGCGAAATATAGAAGTAGTGAAGGTAAAACAGTAAAGCTTCCTTATCGCGGTGCTGTGGAACATACGATTTTAGATATTATGGGAGGTATTCGTTCTTGTATGACGTATATTGGAGCAAAGAAGATTAAAGATATGGGTAAATGTGCTACATTTGTACGAGTAAATCGTCAACTTAATACCATTTTTAATGGATCTGAAGTGAAATGAAACCATTTTTAATTTTTAATGCGTATTATAAGTTATTGCCTTTTTTAATAAATATTTATTTATTAAAAATATAAAAAAATAAAATATAAAATGAAAAATATAATATAAAAAGAAAGATTATAATAGAAAATAAAAATTATAAAAATGAATTTAGAACATAAACGATTAGAAAAAAAATATAATGAATTATCTGATTTCTGTAAATATGGTAAATTAGATGAAATCATTAATTTTCATAAAGAAAATCCTGAATTAATTATATATTTTGATCACACTCATATAATTAAAAGTATTTTTGAACGTAATTATTTAGAAGTCGCAAAATGGTTACTTTCTATAAAACCATATATGAATATTACTTTTGGTAGTAATTATTTATTTAGAAATGCTTGTGAATCTGGACATTTAGAAATGGCTCAATATATATATTCTATAAGACCAAATATGGATATTTCTATATGCGATAATTATGCTTTTACACATGCGTGTCGAAATGGACATTTAGAAGTTGCGCAATGGTTACTTTCTATTAAACCAGATATGGACCTTTCTGTGGTAAATATGGATGCTTTTTATGATGCTTGTGAATATGATAATTTAGAAATGGCTCAATGGTTATTTTCAATATATCCAAATATAAATATTTCTGAAGATAATGAATATGCTTTTAGAATTGCATGTGAGCATGGAAATTTAGAAATAGCACAATGGTTATATTCTATAAAACCAGATATAAATATTTCTGCGGAACACGATTATGCTTTTCGTATGGCTTGTGGAGATTATAATGTAAATCTTCCAAAATGGTTACTTTCTATTAAACATGATATAAATATTTCAGAAGATGCTTTTATTAATGCATGTGGTTATGGAACTTTAGAAACTGCCAAATGGTTACTTTCCATAAAACATGATATAAATATTTCAGTGTATAATGATATCGCTTTTTCATATGCTTGTGGTTATGGTAATTTAGAAACTGCAAAATGGTTACTTCGTATAAAAAAAGATATAAATATTTCAAATGAAAATGAAAAACCTTTTCGGATGGCTTGTGAAAATGGATATTTAGAAATAGTAGAATGGTTAGTTCAAATAAAAAAAGATATCAATATAAGTGCTTTAAACGAATATGCATTTTTGAATGCATGTGAAAATGAACATATAGATGTGGCTAATTTTTTTGTAAAAAAGAATCCCAAAAAATATATTGTAGAAATAAAAGATCATAATATTGTGAAATATGAAATAATCAAAGAATTAAAAATAAATAAAAAAATAGAAAAATCGTTGAAAGATAGTGATGATAAATTATGTATTATATGTTTTGAATCAGAAGTATCTTTACAAACAAGTTGTAATCATAATTATTGTGAAAAGTGTATTACAGAATATTATAAATTAAGTGATCATTGCCCATATTGTAGGTGCGAAATAAAAGAAGTATTTAGACTCAAACATCTATAATTTTTTTGTAAATAAACTATTTTACATATATATTTATATATAAAATAATAAAATATAAGTTTATATGATTTTTCATTTAACAAACAATATTGAATACATCATTTCTTCTGTTTTGAATATTTTTAAGATAAATTGTAGAAATATCATTTAACATCATCAGATTTCTTGGCATTGTTATATATTGATTAAAACCCCATCCTAAAGTCAAATGTGTTACACTTTCTGGTATTATTCCTTCATATAATGGTTGATTAAAGTATGTTCCAAAAGTTAAATGTGTTACACCATATGGTATAACTCCAATACTTAATGGTTGATTAAACTTATAACCAAAAGTTAACTTTTTGACATTACTTGGTATAACTCCTATGGGTAATGGTTGGTTAAAGCATATTCCAAAAGTAAGATTTGTTACACTTTGGGGAATAACACCACCTTCACGCGTGATTAGTGGTTGATTGAAATCATAATCAAAAGTTAAATGTGTTAATCCTTGTGGTAACACTCCATGATATAACGGTTGATTAAAGCGTTGTCCAAAAGTTAATTCTTTTACATTATATGGTATCACGCCACCATCACGCGTGATGAGTGGTTGATTGAAATTTTCACCAAAAGTTAAATGGGTTACATTAGGTGGAATACTTCCTTTGATCAATGGTTGATTAAAATGTTCTTTGAATGTCAAATGAGTCACACTTTCTGGTATACTTCCTTGAATTAATGGTTGATTAAAATATGTTCCAAAAGTTAAATGTGTTACATTAGGTGGTATAACTCCAGGGACAAGTGGTTGATTAAATTTCCAACCAAAAGTTAAATGGGTTACACTGGGTGGTATAACTCCTTTAGATAACGGTTGATTAAATTCTAATCCAAAAGTTAAATGGGTTACACTATTGGGTATGATTCCTTCGGAAAGTGGTTGATTAAATTCCCATTCAAAAATTAAATGTGTTACACTATTTGGTATAGTACCTTTTGATAAAGGTTGATTAAACTTCCATCCAAATTTTAGATGGGTTACTGTGGAAGGAATAATTCCTTTGGTTAATGGTTTGTTAAAATATGTATCAAAAATCAAATGTGTTACATTGAATGGGATAGCATATAAATTGCTTTCATTTACGGTGAATTCAAACATTTTTACTTCATCTTCTATTTATAATTAAGAATCTTTCTTTTAAGGTCACATAATATTTACTTTTTTAACAAAAAATATTTTGTTAAAAAATTTTGAAAAATGAATATAAAATACTTATATGTAATAAAGAGTAGATAAAAGAATAGAATGGAAGAAGAAAATAAATTCTTAAAAGAGCAAAATCTTTTGTTAAGTGAAACAGTGGAAAAGTTGAAAGGAGAAATAGAAGAATTACGAGAGCATTTGAAGAAGTATACTGCGCCAACGCGAAGTAAAAAATATTACGAAAACCATAAAGAAGAGATTAAGGAGAAAAGAGGTGAATATAATAAGGAATATTGTAAAAAATTAAGTGCTGAAAAGAAGGCAGAATATAATAAAAAATATTATCTTAAAAAAAAGGAATATAAAGAGAACGAAATTAAAGAAATATAATTAAGAAATTTTTTCGTAAAACTTTAGGAAATAAAATCTAAGTAAAGAATAGAATAAAAAATGAATCAAAATCAAAAAGGTTGGAATAAAACAAACGCAACAAATTACGAACATTATTGTATTGATTATCATCGTAATCATTATGATGAAACAGCTTGGCATTGGACACAAATTCCAGAAATCGTTTTATATGAATCTGGTTTTGTGCATGATTTTAATAATTTGCGAATGAAACGCAAAGAACGATTTGAAGAAGAAGGTACTTATTATAATCCTGTACGAGAATACGGTTTAGATGGGATTTCTAAAAGTATTGATGAAGAAAATAATGTTATTTATAATGGTATTCAAAGCAAATTATGGGAACGCAGTTTAAGAGCACATGATTTAGGCTCATTTTATCAAGTGATTTTCGCAAGAATGCGAAAACATAATAATAAATCAAAAGGTTATTTATATCATAATGGTAAGTTACAAGTTGATGTAAGAGATGATATATTAAATTTACGAGGTGATATACTCAATATACACTTACCTTATAATGAAAATATTCAAAACGAATATTTAGGAAATGTTACTACTACAAATAGTATTGAAATAATAGAAGAAAAAGATTATATATTAAGAGATTATCAAAAAGAAGCGATTGAAAAACTAAATAATGATTGGGATGGTATTAAATTATTACAATTACCATGTGGTATGGGTAAAACACTAATTTTTAATCATCACGCAAAAGATAAAGATTATAAAAATGTTTTTATTATATCGCCGTTGCGAATTCATACCAAACAAAATCTTGACCGAATGAAAGCATATTTACCAGAACATAAAACATTATTATTAGATAGTGATGGAAGTACTGATTTTGAAGATTTGGAAAAAATAATAAATGAAAAATCTATTATTTCAACAACATTTGATTCAGCACAAACACTTTTTGCACAATTATTTGAAAAAGAAGAAGATGCTAACGAAGTAGAAGATTGTGAAGAAGAAGATGAAGATGATACTAATGAAGTAGAAGAAGAAAGTGAAAATATGGGAGAAGAAGAATTTATTTGTAAATATGACTTATCAAATTCAATTTTAATAGTAGATGAAGCACATAATTTAATCAATAAAGATGAATTAAATAAAATTATAAGAGCATTTCCAAAAGTTTTATTAGTAACAGCAACACCACCAAGTTGTATGGAAGAAATAATTGGATGTGAAGTTATTTATCAATATGAATTTAGAAAAGCAATTGAAGAGAAACATATTTGTGATTATCAAATTTATTTACCCATTATTGAAAAAGAAGGAAATATAAAAATTGATATACCAGAAGAATTGATTGAATTGAATGGAGATATTACGAAAAAGTGTTTATTTTTATTAAATGGTATGTTGCATACTGGTTCAAGAAAATGTATCGTATATTTAAATTCAAAAGAAGAATGTGAACAATTTGTTAAAAATATTTATGAAGTAAATAATAAATATCATTATTTACCGTTATGGTGTAATAAAATAGTATCAGAAACAAGTGAAAAAGAGCGAAGTGATATAATAAAAGAGTTTGAGAAAAATGATAATGAAAAGATTAAAATTATTTGTTCAATTCGTATATTAAATGAAGGTGTTGATATACCTAACTGTGATTCAATATTTATTACAAATGTTGGAGATTATAGTAATGATATTGTAACAGTACAGCGATTGTGTAGAGCAAATCGTATAGTAAAAGAGAACCCAAATAAAATGGCTAATTGTTTTATGTGGAGTGATGATTTAAATAAATGTATAAATACATTATCATTATTAAAGGAGAATGATATTGATTTTTATAAGAAAATAAAAATATTAAATGGAAATTATGAAAAAAAATATGAAAAAGAAAGTACAAAAGTTGAAGAAACTGAAAATAAAGCTTTACAAGAGTTTATCAATATAAAATGTATGAATTTATCAGATATTTGGGAAATGAAAAAGAATTTATTATTTGAATATGTTGAATTAAATGGAAAAGTACCAATATACTCAATAAAATATAAAGAGATTAATATTGGAAATTGGCTAAATACACAAAAAGGAAATATTACTAATATTAATGATATTTTATATATAAAATTATCTAAAAATGCTGTTGTAAAAAAAGCATTAGATGTTTTTTTGGGAATTATAGATGAATCGTGTGATACATTATTTGAATTTTGTAATAAATATAATAGGGTTCCATTAACAAGAGAATCATACTATGGAATTAATATTGGTACATGGTTACAAACTCAGAAAAAAAATATAAAATCAATTAATGATAAATTATATAAAAAATTATCAAAAAATAAAATTGTTAAAAAAGCATTAGATATTTTTTTGGGAATTATAGATGAATCGTGTGATATATTATTTGAATTTTGTAATAAATATAATAGAATACCATTAAAAAGAGAATCATATAATGGAATCAATATTGGAATATTATTACAGACACAAAAAACAAAAATTAAATCAATAAATGATGAACTATATAAAAAGTTATCAAAAAATAAATATATAAAACAATCATTAGACATTTTTTTAGAAACCAGAAAAAAAAATAAAAATAATAAAAAAAATACTTTGGATGAAATGTGTTATTTATTATTTGAATATTGTACTATAAATAAGAAAATACCATCAAACTCAATCAAACATGAAAATATTAATATTGGAAAATGGTTATATAGACAAAAACAAAATATTAAAACAATAAATGATGAATTATATAAAAAATTATCTCAAAATGAGATTGTTAAAAATGAGTTAGATAGTTATTTAGAAATAAAAAACAATAAAATATATAAAAAAAGATTTACTTTTAAAGAATCATGCGAAATATTATTTGAATATTGTGAACTAAATAAAAAAATTCCTCGTCAAAGAGAAATTTATAAAGAATATAATATTGGTCAATATTTTCAAGATAAGAAAAAAAAAATAAAATCAATAAATGATGAATTATATAAAAAATTATCAGAAAATGATATTGTAAAAAAAGAATTAGATAGATTTTTAAATAATAAAAAATAAATTAAATATTTATAAACTTTTTTAACAAAAAATATTTTGTTAAAAATTTAATTACAATTTTACACCTTTTGAAATTTAAGCATTACCACTAATAACTTTATTGTATTGATTTAAAATCATATCATTAAGTTTTGATGATTCTTTCTTAAATTCATCTTTATTTTCCCAATGATTCCAAGGTAATAAATAATCTGAACTAATATGACCTACACTTTTAGGGATTTGATAACCAAAATCATCTGTAACAAATTCACTCTTTTCAATAGAACCATCCGCAATAGATTGAATAATAAAACGCGTATTATCAAATATTGCCCTTTTACCATTTTTATTTGGAGCACCTCCACAAAATCCTGTATTAACTAAATATACAGATGTATTAAATTGATTAATTTTGTCCATTAGCATATCACCATAAATTTCAGGTTTCAAAGGAACGAACGCTCTACCATAACAGCTTGAAAAAACTGGTTTAATTACATTTTCTCCTTCACTCTTTTCAACCGAAGGCATTGAAGAAGTGTATCCGACTAAGAAATGCATTTTTGCTTGACTTGTTGATAATTTTGATACCATTGGTAAAACACCATATGAATCACAAGTTAAAAATACAATACTTTTAGGAGCATCACCCACACCATTTGTTTTAGAATAACTTTCAATATAATCAATTGGAATACTTACACGAGTATTTTGTGTAAATGTTGAGTCATTAAAATCTGGAATAAGTTCTCCTTTTTCATTTTTTTTAATTCCAATATTCTCAATCAAACTATTACCTTTAATTGAGTCATATACCATTGGTTCATCTTTTTTATTGAGTCCTAAACATTTGTAATATAAGCCCCCCTCAATATTTATTACTTTATTATCTTTTGTAAAAATATGTTCATCATCACCAATCATATCAAATAGTGGGTTACTTGCATGTGAGCTCTTACCAGTACCACTGAGACCCAGTAAGGTTACAGTATTTTCTCCAAATTTTACAGCAGAACTATGAAGAGTTAAATGACCTTCAAGAGGTCCCCAATAATTCATCATGGTGAAAACCCCTTTTTTGTTTTCCCCTGTATAAGCTGTATTTCCCACTATACATACGCGTTTTTCTATATTAAAAGCAATAAATGTTGGACTATTCAAACAGTGCTCTTTAAATTTCTTATTCATTATTTCTGGGGCATTTATTATCGTAAATTCAATAGGTCTTTTATCTTCAACATCAACTGGTAATATCATATTTTTAACAAAATGATGTTGGTATGCGTATGGTGTAATAATACGAATTTTTTTACTCTTATATGAACCATAATCCTTACCTGCTTGTCCATCATACACATATAAACGGTCTTTCTTACTTAAATGTTCTGCTACTTCATCATATAACTCATTAAAAACAGATGCTTTCATCGGTTGATTAATACTCCCCCAATCAATTACCTTAGAACTTTCACTTCCTTCATTATAAACAAAATATTTATCTTTAGGTGACCTTGAAGTATGTTTGCCAGTATACACAACATGTACCCCATTACTCAATACCGTTGTTTCCCCATACATTTTCATATGGCTTTTTGTTGTATCATAACTCGCATTATGGTAAATTGTCCCATATTTATTATCAATCTTATGTAAAGATGAAAGCTCTTGTCTAAGAGCATTTGCCCCACGATGATGTGAATGAGAGAAACGAGCCGAAAGAAGTGGTAATACGCGATTACGGAAAGCAGCAAGCATTTTTAAAGAAAATAGATATAAAACTTTAAATCTATATTCTATTATCAAAAACTCTTTATATTAAACAATTATTTAAAAAAAATATTTTATAAATAATTTGTTAAAAAAATATGTATTAAAAAGATATGTATTACATTGAAATGTGGATGTTTGCCCAAAAAATTATTCTTCTTTTTCTTTCTTTTCTTCTAATTTTTTAAGAAGATATTTTTCTCTATCTTTTCGTTCTTCTTCTTGGATTTTTGCCCATTTTTCTTTATAATAATCTAAATATATGATTTCATAATAATATGGACAATCGTCAGCTTCATCCCAATGAAAACTTGTAATCCAATTACACGATTTACATATAAAAACATCAGTACCATACGCATCACCATTCATTCGGCAATTCGCAATATCATGTTTTAAGTCAATTTCTGAAGAATTACATTTAGGACATATTTTGAAATCACTTTCACCAAATTTATTACGACTTTCTTTTGATTGATCACCGCAACTAAATTGATAGTTACTTAACATATGTATATTTTCATAACCAAGTTGTGCTTTTTTATAATCCATAGTAGCTTGTACATGTTCTGAAAAAATAGACATTTATTATACTTTAATATAAACTCTTTTATATTCATATATTATAAAAAAATAATATAACGTCAAAAGATTAACGTAAATAAAGATATATAAAAAATGATGCATAAAAGTTTATAAAGATGTATTGATTATATTTTAAATAAAAAAAATATAGTGAGCAATGGTAAACCCTAGTTCTTTTCAAATTCCGCTGGACGAAATTCCTGAGTCTCTTCGAATGAGACCTGGTAACGTCGTCCGGCGTAGCGATTTCTCTCGTGGTGTTGACATCATGAACATGCCACCATTTGTGGCTGACATCCCTGACCCCCAGTTTACTCTGGGGGACCAGATGGGATTTCAGCTCGGTGGCAACCCTCCGGCTACGGAGGCTCCTGCTGCTGCGACACCGGACGTGTTTGAGCGGATTGAGAACGGTACTTTGCTGAGCAGCGATGCTCAGGGAATGCTCCGTCCCAGTCCCTCGGTGCGCGACGTGACACCGAACGAGTTGGATGAGATCCGACAAATTGCGGTGACACCTGGCGCGCACAGACGCGTGCGCGGTTCGTGGACGTACGACTTCCACCTGTACAATTCCCCTACCCAAGGTCTGATCCTTGTGTTCGTGGCGAACATGTCTGGGAACGAAGGCTGGTACCAGACGACAATGGACGAAGTGGAACAATTCTGCAGCGTCCTGATGTAAATTAGTACTTTTTCATGTATGTGTTGCTTCCTATAAAAAAAAACAAAATAAAAAGGAAAATACAAAAAAAACAAAATAAAAAGGAAAATACAAAAAAAAACAAAATAAAAAGAGAAAATCATAAAAATATAAACTCAAACAATCAACGTCTAAAGATTAACGTCAAAAGGTGTAACAAACAATAAACGTAAACAAAATAAAAAAATGATTTTTATATATTTAAGATATAAAGTATTATAAATAAGAATATAAAAAATAATTATATCAATAATTATATATAAAGATGCCATACGAACAAGTACCAGATATTGCTGAGGAGAAAACGATTAAGGTTGTCGACTCCCTGCAACTTGCTGGAGATCGAAGATCTCCCAAGCAAGTTGTTCAACCTTTTATTCCTTCATCCAATTTCGAAACGAATTGGGGTCAAATGATTGTAGAACCAGTAGATTCTGAGCATATTCCAGAAGATTTTCTAGAAAAGTCAGAACTATTAGTACATTCTGCTCCACTTACGCGACAAACTACTTATTGTGAACCAAATATTCAAAAGATTGCTTCTTATATTGAAGATGGAACAATTGTAGAAAACAATGGTCTTCGACCTTCACGGACACCACATGACGTAAACCAGAAACAATGGAATAATATCCAATATGTTTGTGAAACAGTGGGTGAGTATATTCCTATTGGTGGAGGTACAAGTTATAGTTTTTATCTATACAATTCTTCATCAAAAGGTCTTGTAATGATTTACGTAAGTAATCTATCAGCTTCTCAAGGATGGTATCCAGTGAGTATGAAAGAAGTGTCACAAACTTGTTGTTTAGTACATCATTAATTTTTATTTTAATTTATATAAAAATAAAAAATAAAAAAATAAAAATAATATAAAAATAAAAATAATATAAAAAGAAAAATAATATAAAAAGAAAAAAGTATATTATTATTATAATATGATTATAAAAAAATGAGGAAGATAAATGATTTAGAAACGGTTGAATTATTGATGGAAAAAAATGTAATATCACATAATCATTTTTATGTAAATGATAAAAATTTATTTACTAATAATAACATTTCTCAAATTCAAATAAATGAAAATGATTCTTTATTATCTTTTTCAGATATTTTTGATAAATATATTAAAAATATGGAATTACCTGAAGAATATAGTAATAGTGATTATATTAAAATAATAAATGCTTTAATAAGTGGTAAAATAGTTGTGCGAAATAAAAAGTTAATAGAAGTATTAAATGTATTAAAAATATTTAAGCATAATGAAGATAATCGTATGAAATTTATTGAAAAATTAAAAAAATTGGATTGTAAAAAGTTATTAGAAGATATAGATCATAAATATAATGAAATATATAATGAATTTTATAATCCACCTAAAAAAGAAAAAGATAATAAGGAGGAAAGTAAAAAAAGTATGAAACCATATATTGAAAAAAAGAAAGAAACAAAAAGTCCGCATTTTGAAATAGATTTAAATAAATTAGAAATTCCACATTATAGTACATATAATTATTTAATGACATTTGAAAGAAATCGTTGTTCATTACATATTGAAAAAGATAATTTATTTTTATATTATTATTATTTAGATAATGCTTGCACTGAAGCTGCAGAATTTAAAATAAATTTATGTATTAAAAATGATGATTTAAGATATGGGCCAGCAGTAGATTTAGGTAAAAAGAAAATTTTAATTCCATATGCAAAAAATAAAATAATAGAAAAACATTTTAAGGATGAATTTGTATGTTTAAATCAAATGAGTATACCATTTATATATATTTATAATTATTTTAATCCAGATGATTCAAGAAATTATAAAACAAAAGAGTTATTAAATACGGAATATAAATATATAGATTGTATATTTAAATATCATAATATAAATTTATTTAATGAATTATCTAAAAAATATGTAAATTATCAATTTGAAATAAATTATAATCATATATTTGAATATGATGATAATCATGAAAAAGTATATAAATCATATATATCTTTATATATTTATTAAAATATAATATTTTTTATACATTTATTAAAATATTAAATTTTTTTATACATTTATTAAAATATTAAATTTTTTTATACATTTATTAAAATATTATACGAATTATAAATATATTTAATTTGTATTAAAAATATTAAAAATATTAAAAATATTATATTGTAATTGGTAAGTAAAAATTTATATAATTAAAATAAATATTAAAATAAAACATATTAAATAAAAAAAAACGGAATTTCCGCTTTTTTCCCTTTTTTCTCTTTTTTCTCTTTTTCCGCTTTTTCCACAAAAAAACGGAATTGAAAAATTCTTAAAAAAAGTTCCAAAAAATAAACGGATTTTTAAAAATTATAAAAAAGTCTTTTATTTTTTGGAACTTTTTTTGCAAAAAAATGAATTCCGTTTTTTTGTGGAAAAAGCGGAAAAAGCGGAAAATGTGGAAAAAGCGGAAATTCCGTTTTTGTGGATATAAAGATATTTTTTTATATTTATATAAAATATATAAAATGAAATTTACAAAAGACAATTCATTTTTAATATGTCATAGATGTTTATATATGTGTTTTTTAAAAAGTGATATGTTAAATCATTATGATAGAAAAAATGTATGTGATATGAAATATTGTAATACACAAAATTATAATATAAATGATTATAAAAAACTATCTTTAAAAAAAAGATATTATACTGAAAAAAAGTTAAAATTATATCCAGAAAGTGTTTTAATATATTTTATAAATAATTATGAAGATGATATAAATAATATTGATGATATGGATAATATTGATGATATGAATAATTTAGTAATTGAAAACAATTTAGTAATTGAAGATATAAAAAAAGTAAATGATCATAATGATAATTTTATAATTATTGAAGAAAATAATAAAAAATCATATAAATGTATAAAATGTGGAACAATATATAAAAAAAAAGACAGTTTAATTAATCATTTAAAAAATGAAAAATTGTGTTCGAAAAAAAAGATATTTAATGAATATGTTAAAAAATGTGAAGAGGAAAAACAAGAAGAAGAAAAACAAAAAAATCAAAATCAAATTATAATTAATAATAATAACAATATTCAAAATAATAATGTTCAAAATAATAATTATACTGATTTTGGTAATTATCAATTAAAATTACGTGATTTTATGTTAGAAGGTTATAATATTGATCATATTGATTTAAATAAGTTAAATTATAAAGACTTCTTTTTATATGATAATATGTTAAATTTAATATTACAAAATGATGAAAATAAAAATATTTATTTTGAAAATAATAATGCTATTTTTTATACTAAAAATAATTTATCAGTATTACCAAATGATAAAGCTGTTTATGTATTATTAGAAAAAATGGGTCGTGCTGCAAATAAAATAGTAAATTTACAAGATGAAGAAAAACAAGAAAAATTGAATCATATTAAAGAATATTATCGGATAAATTTAAATAAATACAAATGTGATACAATATATAAAAAATATGACACAAATTTAAATAAGTTTGTATATGATTTAGATATACCACAAAATGTTCGCACTCGAGATGAATGTATTCAAACATCAATTGGTATAGTAAATAATTATGATGAAGATATTCAAGAAATATTTAAAAAGAAAAAATTAAATACAAAGAAATTACCACCTCCTATGCCATACAATATTGAAGATTTTATTTCAATTAAAGAACGTTATAAAGAACTTAAAGATGATTATTAACCAATCAAAAAGTATATTTTTTATATAATAATCATTATATAAAATGATTTAACCATAGTTAAATAAAAAGAACATTTTAATCAAAATCTGTTTTTGTAAGTTTACCGCTTTTATTATATTTTTTAACACACATTCTTTTACCATTTTCATCATATATATATTCTTTTTCAATACTATTTTTAGGATTATCATAATAATAAAAATATGAACCTATATTTTTTCGTTCAGTTCCATTATATGATTTAATACAAATGCATACACCTTTTTCTTTTATTTTACCATTTTCATAATATTCTATATATGTGCCAATTTTATTGTAATTATATTCATTACATGTATAAAATGTACTTCTTTTTGTTCCATTTTCATAATAGCTATTTTGTAAATATACATATTGAGCTTCTTTTGTCCATAATTTTTCAAATTCTAATTTTTTTTCTTCTTTTGCGTAAGGATCTTTGTTTCTATCATATTTAATATAATTTTCTATATTCGCAAAATCAGGATATTCATTAATATTTTTCCGAATAGTATCTGCTTCAAGTACACCATTTTCATAATAATATTTTTTCTCAAGTACAGCTCCTTTATCATATAAAATAGTAGATTTGATTTTACTCATGTATAAACGGTCATCGCATTTAAAAATTTCTTTTACTTCTTTTGTTATTTCATCATCATTTTGATTATTTTCTATTATTTCTTCAAATGAATTATATGAAACTAAATCATTATATTTCATTTGATAATAAGAAGTATATAATCCGTCTAAAAATCCATCTTTATCATACAATATTTCGCTTTCAATGGATTGAATATATTTTGGATTATATTTAGATGAATTTTTTTCATCAAATATATGATAATATTTACGATGAAAATCAATCATTTTATTATTTTTATAAAAGATATGTTCTAAAATATTACTTGATTTATTACCATTTTTCTGAACATTTTTTTGGCTACCATATATTTTATAATCACCTTCAAGTAAACCATTATTGTAAAAGCATGATTTATAAATATATTTTTTGTCGTCGTATAAAATATATTCTTCATAAGGTCCATTTATTTTTCCATTTACATAATCACATTCAATTAATATGGATGTATCATTTTTCAAGAAATAATCTTTAAAGTTATTAACAGTTAAAACTTCAAATATTTTTTCATATAGTTCATTTTTCTTTTCATAAATATATTTTTTAATAAGTAATTTTCTATAATGAGTATTTAAATCAATTGCGTTTTCAGCATCTTTTTCAATAGAAGAAACGCTATAATCATTTTCTTTAGGTGTATATTTTTTATGATAATATGAATTATTTTCGTATTCATAATATTTATATATTTTGTTCTTTTTTTGAAATTGTAAAACATTATCATAATTAAAAATATGTTTTTCAGCTTTATTTTTATTAATTTTACATTTAAAATATTTACCTTCAATCTTATCATCTACATAATTACATATTATAAGAGTATCGTCAATATGTTCATAATAAAGTCCATTTCTTTTTCCATCTTTAAAAACAACTCTTTTATTCAATTCATAATTTCCGCTATGTTTATCATATTCATAAAGTACATTATCAAAAACGCTCATTTCATAACCATCTTCAACCATTAATTTATAATTAACTTTGAAATAAGGAATATAATCTTTTGAATAAAGAATGAAAGGTCCAATTGGTGCGGAAATGTGATAATGATTATTATAAATGCGATAATGAATCATATTACCATTATTTATTTCATCATAATAAGGTCTTAATCTTTCAATATATTTGTATGTGGAATCATCGTTATTTGAAAAATGATTACTGTTGCCGAAATGGCAAGTATATAAAAATCTTGTATAATAATGAAGTTTATTTCGTGATATATTAGTAGGGTAAGTCATAATTTTAAAAGTAGTTTCATATTTACATAAACGGAAATCAGTGTTATCATAACCATTTAAGTGGTCTTCATATTCATTTGCTTCAAAATAAGTTTCTTTATTATCATTTATATTAGATAAAAGGGATTCTTCATTTTCATTAATTTTGATAAATTTTCCTTTATGATGTATTTTTAATGCTTCAATAGTAAAGTATGTATGATTATCATAATAATAAAATTTATCAACAAATACTCCGTTAATGCGAATGGCTTTAAGGAAAGGTTGATTATTTTCGTAATATATAAAAGGTCCACTACTAGGAATGTGGGTTATTTCGCTGGAAGAAGAGGTGGATTCGTATGGTTTTAAATATTGAATATTAGAATCATTTACTTGAGCTTGGTATTTATATTTAATTCTATAAGTTTTATGAATAGAATTAAAGTTATATCCGGTGTGAGTATCATAAATTTTAATTAAGCCATTATGTAAATTGTTGATAAAGGTGGAATAACGATGGAAAATATCGATATTACAATTTTCTTTAGAATCATTTTTGTAATCGCAATTTTTATATACCATACAAGAGCCGGTAAAAAGTGGTAAATGATTGTATTCACAATATGTTTTTTTACATTTTTGGCAATAAATTCTTTCTAAAAAAGATAATGCACTAAAATATTTATTTTCGTAGCACCATTTACAATACACGTATGAATTACAAGAAGCACATTTAACTTTATTGTATTTGAAACCTTCATAATTTTCACCGCTATCGGAAAGGTCAATATTTTCGCATAAGCAATTAATACATTTAATGTGGGACATTATAAAAAATGTTTATAAAAATCTTTATATAAATATATGTTTGATGCTTTTATATTAAAAAAAAGTAAATAAAAAAATAATTTTTAACATAAGTGATAATTTAATCCTTCGGATTAAATTATCAATACCGTCAAACACTAGGGTGTTTGCCGATAAATACGCCTTCGGCGTGGCGGAAATCCGCGTTGCGGATTTGCCGCATGCGGACTTTTGTCCGCGTTATTGATGCGTTAGCATCAACAATAATTGTGTGTTTGGCACACAATTATTGAGTATTTCATAATTATTTTTTTTTATAAATGAATAAAACTAATTTTTATATAAATGAGTAAATGTATATTTTTATATAAATGAGTAAATGTATATTTTTTTATAAATGAATAAATGTATATTTTTATATAAATGAATAAATGTATATTTTTTTATAAATGAATAAATGTATATTTTTTTATAAATGAATAAAAGTATATTTTTTTATAAATGAATAAAAGTATATTTTTTATATAAAAAAGTAAATCTATTTTTTTATATAAAAAAGTAAAAATGATTTTATGTAAGTATAAAGATAAAATAAATATTCTAAAATAAAGTAGATAAAATGTGTTTAAAAAATTTATTTTATTACAATCGTAAAAAAGTAATTAATGATGAAAATGTGAATGATTTAGATTTTATAGAGCTATTGCTGGAACATAATATTTCTGAAAATAATAAGAAACATGATTTTAATACGCATAATGAAATTAATTATTTTCATAGTGTATTTAATACGTATATCAATGATTTATTTCAAGATGTTGATTATATAACAATTAAAAATAACAACATAAATGTGGAAGAAGAACAAGTATATAAATACGAAACGGAAAAGATAGTTCAATATATATTGGAATATAAAATCATTATAAGAAACAAAAGTTTTAGTGATTTAATGAATTCAATAACGATATTTAATAATTATGAAAAAGATCGAAATATTTTTATAGAGCAAATTAAAAAGATGGATATAAATAAAATTTATGAAAAAATAGATGAAACATATGTAAAAGAATATAAATTTGGGCGTAAGAAAATATTTATTAATTTAGTAAGTTGTGGAGTACCAAATTTTAATTTATACAATTATTTAATGACATTTGAGCGTAAAAATTGTAATATAAAGATTGAATCAAATCGTATATTTGTATCTTATAAACCAAATAACAAACTTAAATTTAAATTTGAATTAGGTTATCATGAAAATTCATATTATTCAGTATTTATGAAACAAAATGATTATCATAAATATATGTATGCTGAAAATGGATATTCATATAAAAATATAGATACATATAATGTTGGAATAAGGATAGATGGTGGATTTGTAGTTCCTATGTTAGGAATTGAAAAATTATGTTTAGAGCATATATTTTCATATCATCATATAAATATATATCATGAATTACAAAAGAAATATAAAAATTATAAGTTTAATACATTTATGAAAAATAGTGCTTTGGGAGCAACCTATTATTTAGTAATGGAATAAAATAATATATTTATAAATATTTATTTAATAAATCTATATTTTCAACACAAATTTCGTGAATTTTTTCGTGACAATTATCATAAGTTAATATTTTATTATTTTTTAATATCAAAATATTGTAATCATTATCATAAAAAGAGTTTTCAACATTTGAATAAAAGAAGAGTATATGAAAGGTTAAATGTGGATATTTTTCTTTAAGCATTGATGAAAAATCGCGTAATTGAGTTAATTCGCATTTTGCATATTTATCTTTATATCTATCGTGTATAATATAATTTTTATATTGTTCATATCTTATAAAGAGTATGGAAGATGGTGTATTTAATAAATTTTTAAATCGTATAATTCGTCGTGAATATTTATCTTTGAAACCATTAAATTCAGGAATTTTGATAGGAAATGTGAATTGTTTGTGGGTTTGAGAGAAGTCGTGTTTGAAAACTAAAAAGTAAGGAATATGGGTAATATTGTAACTATCATCTTTATCATTCAGTATTTTAATATTTTTATAATCGTGATAATTGAATAAATTTTTGAAATCGTTATTGATTAAATCGGTAATAGACCAAACAGGAGCACCAATGTAATCAAAAAATTCAGTTTCTTGATTTATTCCGATAGAAAGCATAAATTTTTTGATAAAACATGTAGAACCAATGGAAAGAGTTTTATTATATTTAGATATTATGGGTAAATATAATTTGTTTTTTTTATAAATTTCTTCTAAAACATTATTATTTATATTCATTTATTTAAAAAATCTAATATAGTAAAATAAAATATTTATATAAAAAAATCATAAATTAAAAAAGTAAAAAATAAAAAAATAAAAATAAAATAAAAATAAAATAAAAATAAAATAAAAAAAAAATAAAAATAAAAAATATTTTTAATATAATTATTTTAGTAAAAAAACGCTCCATAATTTAAAAATATTATTTTGGTCATATTTTTTAACAAAATGATTCATAGCTAAATCAAATAATTTTAAATCTTCTATATTCATTTTCATATAAAAATCAAATTTTTTTATAAAATCCATTTTATCTTTAAAAAGGAAAGCATTAAAAGCTCCATTTCTATTAAATATTTCTTTAGAAATATCTGATTCTATATTAAAAAGAGGTATACCAGTAACCATTGCTTCAACACCAGTTTTTCCGAAAGTTTCTGAAAGTGATGAAAAGAGGAAAATAGGATTATAAATAGATTTATAAAAATTGCATATATAATTACTATTTTGAGATCCATGAAAGGTGGTACGTTTAAGTACATTTTGAAAACGAGTATTACAAATATCTTTTAATTCATTTAGGTAAGGTCCAGATCCGATAATATGAAAATTAATTTTAGAATAATCATTTTGTAAATAAACTTTTACAAGAAAATCAATAAGTTCAAAATTATAAAGTATATTTTTTTCAACACAAATACGACCAGTAAATAAGATATTAAGAAAAGCTCCATTTTTATGTATATAATCTCTTCTATAAAGTATAGATCTATAAAAAGGGTTGAAAGTGTTATAATCAATTTCATTTACATTTAAAAGACGAAAAGTATCAATTAGTTTATTATATTTATTTTCTAAAACATTTCCAGTAACTAAAATTTTATCAAAAGTTCCTTCAATCAAACGATTATCAATAAAAGATGAAAGTTGATAATCTTTTGAAATAATGAAATCAGAAATAGTTGATGGTAAATATTTATCTAAATAAAAGTCAATATCGGTATGAATGGTAGGTATAAGTTTAACCATATGATTATTTTTATTTTTTAAAGAAATAAGTATATGATGAAGCCAAATAAATTCGCTATTAAAGATGATGACATTCATGTAATCTTTAAGTATAATTTTTTGTAAATGATATTGAGAGATGAGTGGAACAGAAATAGTATTATAAAAGGGTAAAGTGAAAGAGGTACATTTATAAAAGTTTATATTATGAATATTTGGAATATTTTTAGAAACATTACATAAAGTAATTTTGTTATTATTACTTTGTTTAGATAAATAAGATATAAAAGAGGTATATTTATTGGAAACTCCAGAAATATGGTCATAAATATTTGGTAAAATAAAAATAAAATGATGATTCATTTTATATTACTAATATAAAAGAAAATAAATATAAATAGAATAATCGTATAAAAAATAAATAATTAAATTAAAAAATGGAAATAATAGGTTATGAAAATCAAATTTTGAAAAAAGAAAAATTAAATAAATTTGATAAGTTAAAAGAGTTATGGAATCAAACTATATATAAAGTATTTCATTCAAAAGAGAAAGATATAAATGAGTATAAAAAGTGTTATAAATATATATGTAAAGAGTTAAAAAATATATGTAATAGTGAAGATGAGTATAAGAATAAGTATAATGAGTTTAGGTTAGATTGTTATAGTTCTTTGTTGTATGTACTAGAAGGTAAATAACTAGTATGTTTTATCGCTAACAATTTTGCCGTTAGAAATGCGAACAACGCGATTACAAGCTTTAAGTAAAGCTTGATCATGAGTAATGAGTAATAAAGTCTTTCCTTTGCTCATTTCTTTAATTGCTTTAATTACTAATTCGCGATTATTTACATCAATGGCAGCAGTTGGCTCGTCCATAATAATAATTTTATTTTTTTTAGCAACAGCACGAAGAATGTGGACCATTTGTTTTTGTCCACCAGAAAGTTGGTCGCCGTTTACACCAGCATTGCTATTTAAACCGTCGCGAAGACCGATAAAAATACGTCCAACACCCATTTTTTGAATCATATTATCAATTTCGTCGTGAGTTAAACCGTTACCATAAGAAATGTTATCATAAATGGAAGCATTAAAGAGTTTGCTATTTTGGTTGACAAAGGATATTTCTTTGCGTAAGCTTTCAATATTAATTTTATTAATATCTTGTCCATCAATAAAAATCATATTATCATCAATGTGGTAATAACCCATAATAAGTTTGATTAAAGTAGATTTTCCGTTACCGCTTTCACCGACAAACGCGACATGGTCACCACCATTAATATTCAAGTCAATTCCTTTAAAGAGTGGTCGAGTTCCGTTGTAGTCAAAGTGTAATTTATTTATTTTAATGGATCCTTTAGAAATTTGTATATCAGGGCGAGTGTCATTATTGTCGTCTTTTTCTACTTTTTCTAAATCACTTAAAAATGAATTATAATTATTGAGTACACCTAGATAATGTGTAATATCAGGGATTGATTCAGATACATTATAGAAGCAAGGAATATAGTAAATAACGGTAATGAATAATGCAACAAGAGTTGTATATGAAATTTCACCGGATTTGTATAAGAATGTAATGTAAGCATTGGTAATAATAAAAAGTGCTATTAAGAAAATGATATTAATAATTTTGTTATGATTCACACATTTAAGTGCACTTATATGTTTATTTTTAAGTTTAAGTGTATTTGTTTGGTAAGATTCAATTTCATGTTGAATATCTCCAGCACTGTAAATGGAATATAAATTATTTAATTTATCGTTTGTTTCGCTATTTTTAAGATCAAGAGTTTCTTGACGAGTTGTAGCATAATAAACACATTTATCAAATATATTCATATTAACAATAATAAAAATTGCGATTAAAATAAGAGAAACTAAACCAAGTTTCCAATGAACAAAAAAGAAATAAATATTAATAATAATAATTGCTAAAACACGTGGTAAGATCCAGCTGCAAACATCACTTGTAATTTCACGTATAATGGTAGGTATAGAAGTCATTTTACTAAGAATTGCACCCATATCTAAATCTGAATATTGATTTTTATATTTTTTAATTAGATTCGAATAAATAAAATCGATATAATGAGCATTGATTTCAGGTAATATTTGAGCTTCATAGTAATGTTGAAGTGAAGCAGATGAATAAGTAATTAAAAGAATAGTGGTTAAAATTAAAAAGTATTTAATAAAGGTTTGAGTGCGTTGATCTTTTTTAATAGTATCGAAGAAATGTGAGTACATGTTGGGAAGGAGTATGCTCTCCATTGGATAACTTAGTATTGTTACAATAATATAAATAGTTAACATTTTCCAATGTTTTTTAAGAAATGAAACTAATATAGAAAAAGCAGATAATTTTAAGGGTATTTTATTATTATCATTTTTAATATCATTTTTAAAATCAATATTATTTTTATTTATAAATTCATTATTTTCTAAATGATTTATATTATGAATATTTTGTCCAAAATTCATTTTATATAATCTTCTATTATATAAAAAATATATTTTATAAAATTATTATTTTTATAAATATATTTTTATAAATAATATAAAAAATGAAATAAAAGAAAATAAAATAAATATAAAAGTATAAATAAAAAAAAAAGAATACTTTTAAAAAGTAAAAATGATTAAAATAAAAATTGAAAAAAAAAATGAAGAAGATTATATATATATATCAAAAGATGATTTTCGAAAGATAAATGATAATAGTGTAACATTAAAGTATATAAGATTAATGAGAAAAATAAAACATGTAAATAAGAAAGAATTTATAAATAATATTTATAAAATATTAATTGAAATAAGTATAGAAAATGTGGATACAAGTAATATAAAAATATTTGTAAATAATTATTATAAACATGTAAAAGTTTATAAAAAGCATATGAAAAGTTTATCAGGAAATAGAGAGTGTAATCAATATATAATTGATTTTTATGCAAATGTATTAGAAAATATTAATTCAAATATAGATAGTATGAGGTATATATTACATTTATTATATAATGAAAAAATATTATGTGATAAATATATATTGGAATGGTATCATAATTTAGATAAAAATAGTAAATTTATAAATAGTACAATTTTAAAAGATTTTATGGAATGGTTAGAAGACCAAAGTAGTGAATCAGATGTAAGTGAAAATAAAGTAGAAGTTGATTCAGATTGAAACAAGTTAAAAACATATTTATTAATATTTTTTATTTTTAAATAAAAAATAAAAAATTATTTAGTAAAAATATATAAAGGTAAAAGTATATATAATATATATAATATAAAATATATAATATAGTAAAATGTTAACAATAGTAGAAACGTTTGTAGGTGCAGGGGGTGCGCATATAGGATTTAAGAATGCAGGATTTGAATCATTACTAGTAAATGATATTGAAAAGGATATGATTCAAACATTAGTAAAGAATAAAATGGTTGAAGAAGATAAATGTTTACAATGTCCGATAGAAATGATAGATGAGAATATGTTAAAAAATAAAATGAAGGAAAATATGAATGTGGATGTATTATTTGGTGGTATTGTATGTAAAGGTTTTTCATTGGCAGGAGTTCGTAATCCGTTTGATCCTCGTAATTATTTGTATAAAGAGCAATTGCGGTTAGTGAGTATATTAAAACCGAAAGTGAGTATAATAGAAAATGTGGTAGGAATTAAGAATATGATATTATATGAAAAGTGTGAAGAAACGATTAAAACATTTGAGGAGTATACGAAATTGAGTGATAAAAATAAGCAATTAAATGGTGAAAAGTCGAGTAAGCGTAAGAATAATGAAAATTATGCTGATTTAAATAAGGTAATATTAGAAAATAAGAAAAAGATGGATCAATTATTATTAAATATAGAGGCATATAAGTATAATGTATTAGATGATATAAAGAAGAAATATGGTGAGTTGGGTTATAAATTTTATGAAAAAGTATTACAAACAAATAAGTATGGTGGATATACGAGTAGAAAGCGTATAATAATGGTTGCAGTGAGGAATGATATAGAAAAAGATTATAAATTTCCGGAAGAGTTAAATACAAATTATACATTAAATGATGCATTAAAATTGATTGATTATGAAAATGAGAATAATCCAAATATGGATGATGATAATAAACCGATGAATCATAGTAAAAAAACGATTGATAGATTTAAGTTAATACCAGAAGGTAGTAATGTAGCGGAAGTTGTAGATGAATTACCAGAAGAATTAAAAATAAGTGCTTTTTATTCGCGAGGTAATACACAAAGGTTGAGTAGAAATGAAGCTGTACCAACGTTAGTTCCAGGGCATAGTAATTTTCCGATTCATCCATGGGAGCATAGATCAATAACGGTGCGAGAGGCGGCAACAATAACAGGATTTCCGACGAATTATAAGTTTTGTGGTTCTCATACATCGCGTTGTATACAAATAGGTAATGCAGTTCCGGTGCAATTAGCGTATCATATAGCGTTATCTGTAAAAGAGTTATTATCATAAATATTAAATAAAATCTTCAATAAATTTAATTAATTCTTTTTTACATTGATCAATAATTCCAACTTTTTTACAAATATTCATAAAATTAGTGAGAAGTGATTCACAAAACCATTGAATGGGCATTTTTTTATTTTTTTTTTCATTTAAAATTTTATTGATAATTACGCAATTATCAATAATACTTTCTCCACCTTTTTCTTTGGGTATAAAGTGGTCAGCGGCAAGTTTGCCATTTTCTTCAGGTATTCCGGTAATAGCGCATTTATAGTTATAATATTCCATTTGTTGTGATATAATATTTTTATCGAAAGAATCATTTTTATGTGCATGATTATTGATAACACTATCACAAATAAGCTGTTTACGTAGAGAGTTATATTTGATGTATTTGCCTTTTTTAGTTTGAATTTCATCCCATTCAAGTGGTAGTTTATCTTTACGTAGTATTTCGAAAGCGCGTGGAGGATCACCAAGTGGTTTACCGGTAACTTCTTGGGTTCTTTTATTGCAATATTCTTGAACATCGCTAATTTTAACGTATTTATTGAGATTTTGTTTTAGAAATTCGAAAGCGTATAAGTTAGCACCTCTTATAGTGTTAGATTTTTTCTGTGCATTATCGATATCTTTCCAATGTGCTATTTTTTTGAGTATAATAATTCTTTTACAACGTGGAATAGATTTAATGAATGATTTATCATTTAAATTAAAATTTGTAAAATTGTTAAGTAAATCGCTAATAAAATCTTGATTGTTCATTTTTCTTATGAATAATAGTAAATAATAAGATTATATATAAAGTTAATAAATCATTTTTTATATTTTTTTTAATAAATAAAAAGTGACGGATAGATAAGTGTGATATAAAATAAGTAAAAAAGTGAGTAAG
>VFQS010000486.1_pt1 | contig 44125 bp, 37 predicted proteins | sample 3512361 | NCBI WGS metagenome assembly VFQS01 (sample SAMN10412375, study PRJNA504923) | tailings metagenome | isolation source: Relicate 1 Philex TSF3 active mining | place: Philippines
TTAAATCGAATAAACCTGCCATCAAACTTCATAACCTATTCCCGAACTGAGGTTATAAAATATCTCAGCGTTATCGTTAATGGGTTTAAAGATTCATCTAACAAAAACTTGTTCAATTATTCCTATAGCATCATCAATTTGATTTTTTGTAATGATAAGGGGGGGCGCAAAACGAACCACGGTTTCATGAGTTTCTTTTGAAAGAATTCCTTTTTCCATTAAAGCTTCGCACACTGCGCGCCCAGATTTATAGGCTGGATCGAGCTCAACTCCAATCCATAACCCCAGGCCTCGAACAGATTTTATACAAGGTGCTGAAATGGTTTTCAGCTGTTCCAAAAAGTATTTACCTAAACTTGCACTATTTTGCAGATATTGATCGCGTTCCATAATATCGAGAGATTTATGAGCAATAGCACAAGCTAAAGGGTTGCCCCCAAAAGTTGAGCCATGACTTCCCGGGTTAAAAACATTCATTAAGTCTTCACGTCCCACAACGGCTGAAACTGGGTATAATCCTCCGCCCAGAGCTTTACCCAACGTTACTGCGTCTGGTTTGACATTTTCATGTTCGCATGCAAGCCAAGTTCCTGTACGTCCTAAGCCTGATTGAATCTCATCGCAAATCAATAATACGTTTTCAGTTTTGCAAAGTTGCTCTAATTTTTTTAGCCATCCCTTTGGTGGAATGACAATACCTGCCTCGCCTTGAATTGGCTCAACCAAAACAGCGCAGGTGTTTTTACTAATGAGTTTTTGAACAGCTTCAATATCTCCATAAGGGGCGATATGAAAGCCGGGTAGGTAGGGTCCAAATTGATGTTTATATTCATCATCTGATGAGAAACTGATAATGCCAACAGTGCGTCCATGAAAATTATTTGAAAATACAATGATTTCTGCTTTGTTATCAGGAATGCCTTTTCTTAAATACCCCCAGCGTCTAGCGGCTTTAATAGCTGTTTCTATAGCTTCCGCTCCAGAATTCATAATCAGGGCCCGGTCATAGTTTAAAAGATTGCACAACCGTTCTAATAGCAGGGGGAGTTTATCGCTAAAAAATGCCCTAGAACACATAGCAAGAGTTTGTGCTTGCAGGTGCATTGTTTCCACTAATTCAGGATGGCAATGCCCATGAGAAACAGCGGAATAAGCAGACATCATATCAAGGTATTTTTTACCATCAGTATCCCACAGCCAAACACCTTCGCCTTTATCTAGCACAACAGGTAATGGGCGATAATTTTGTGAGCCAAAACGTGCATCAAGTTCTTTTATGTGATGTTTCATGGGAGCTCCTTATCTTCAGACCAAGGCTACCATGAAACACCAGTTTTGCTAAGACGTTGTTTTTTAAATAGTAGGCCTTATAGTTTCTGGGAAAAACTCAAAAACTGCTTTCAGTAAGCTAGGTATATCAGTAATGTTTTGCATATCAACAACCTGTACTCTATTTTCAAGAACCAAAGGTCTTCCTATTGCATCAATCAATAAACGTCCTTGTGCTCGTCTTGCATCTTCTACCAGCTGATACAATCGATTAAAATTTGCATCTGAAAATACAGGCGATAAAGTGGAAGGAGCTAAGCCTACTGTGATTGCTGCTGGCTTATTAGCTACAGCTGCAGCCATAAGCGTAACTAAGTTTGAAAGATCTGGAAGTACATCAGTATCTTTAACTGCTTTAACCAGCGCATCGTTAATAATTTTATACAATTGTCCGCCAGTGCGTTGATCAACGCACATAACATTGTGGGCTGTTCTGAAAGCTGTGAATGCATCATAATTTGTACGTTCAGCTGCAGTAAAAGCCGCTGTCGTTCTTGCAGGAAGTGGAGACACTGCGCGGATTGCTGGTTCAATAGCGTCGATAAGGGTTGAAATATTTGTAATATCACGCAGGTTTGCTGCTGGTTTATTTTCAGTTGGGCAAAGTTCAAATAAACTGTTTCCAAAGCAATCTTTAGCTATTTCGCCTTTAGATACTCTATAATTTTTTACAAGTTCTAATAATGCTTTCCAATTTTGATTAGAAACAAGACCTATAAGTTCTTCACTTCTTTTGGTTGCTTGAGGGGGTGAATTAGGCTCCGCTAAATAATTGGCTATAATTGAAGGTGCATTAAATGGAGATAAAGTTATATCAGCGTCGTATGCAGCTTGAACAGTTTCACCTTTGTTATTAACGCGATGTAATAGCTGGTCTGTTATGGGGTCACGCCAAACATGCTCTTTATTTAACCTAAAATTCATTAAGGTTTCAATTGTTTCAATTTCACCTGTGCTTGGTGTGGTGGTAGTTGCTCCGTGTAATGAAGCAAAAATTGGCAGTAGTATTAAAAAAGTACGCATTTGATTCTCTTGGGTTGATTTAACTTTTAAATAATATTGTTATAATGTTAAATATGAGTAAAATAATAGTTTATATCTTGTTTAAATAATTAAAAATTTTATGAAAATTTATTTAAATATTGATGTTATTCGAAGGCTCTTGCTGTTGTTACTATTTTTTTCTAGAGTCGGCGGATATAGAAATTAAAAATTCAAGATTTTAAGGAATGAAGATGTTTTTTCTGCAAGGATTTAACGCATTGGTAACGGGGGCAAGTGGTAGTATTGGTAGTGCAATTGCCGTGAGTCTTGCAAGGCAAGGTGCAACCGTTGTAATAAGTGGCACGCGCCCTGAGGCTTTGCAAGAAACAGCTAATAAAATTAAGGAAATCGGTGGAGTTTCTCACGCAATTATTTGCAATTTATCTGATCCACAATCAGTAGATGAACTTTTTTCAAAGGCTGAAGCGCAATGTGAGAAAATTGATATTGTGGTGAATAACGCTGGTATTACTCGTGATAGCCTGGCCATGCGCATGAAAGACGAAGATTGGCAAGCAGTTATTGATGTGAACCTAACATCAAACTTTCGCATATGTCGAACGGCCATAAAAGCAATGATGCGTAGACGTTACGGGCGAATTATTAATATTTCTTCTGTTGTTGGAGTTGGGGGAAATATCGGGCAAGCCAATTATTGCGCGTCAAAAGCTGGGTTGATTGGAATGTCAAAAGCCCTGGCTCAAGAAGTAGGGTCAAGAGGGATAACAGTTAATTGTGTGGCTCCTGGGTTTATTGAGACACCAATGACTGCTGATTTACCAGAAACAGTGCGTGAAAAAATGTTGACAAATATTCCAGCAGGCACCTATGGAAAACCAGATGATATAGGTGCTACTGTTGCCTTTTTAGCAAGTGCTGAGTCAAAATATATTACAGGGCAAACACTGCATGTTAACGGTGGCATGCTAATGGTGTGAGGGTTCCACCGCCCCACTAGTGGGGTTTTTGCATGCTCCGCAGCCTATTTCATGTCATAATCTGCTAAAGCATCTGCGATGTGATCATAAGTTGGTGTTGGAGCTGCCATATGAGATATGGTTGCAGATGATGATGAACCATCATTTGGTCCATATCCATACGCCACATTATAAGGGGTGCCATGTATTTGCTGGGCAGAAGAATGCAGGCGTTCAGAGTTAAAGCTAGCATGCGGGCCCTCAAAATGGATACGTTTGGGAGTTGTTTCCGGGTTGAATCTTTCTTGACGGTGCGCAACGGCAGTTTCAACCGTATCTAAATATCCGCCTTCGTGGTTTTCACCAAAAAATTGCTTTTCTCGTTCTGGCAAATCTATCATCGAATGTATCCTTCTCGGTGCAACTAATTCATGAACACGTATTTGCAAATTCTGCTCTGGGTGTTCTGTTAAATCACCCCTAGATCCATACACATTCCATGCACGTTCTTGTGCAAGTCTGTCATTAAGTTCGCTTGAAAGCTTATGTGCGCGCTTTTTTGCTAGTTCATGAATTTTTTGGTCTTCTTCGTGCTGTGCGAGTGTTCTTTCCTCAGGGGGAATGTAAGAATTTTTCAGATGTTCGTTTTCAAGACGAGTGAAATCTCGCTCATGGTTATAACGCTCTACATCTGCTCTTAACCCTTGTTGAATATTTTGCGGAAGTGCAGAGTAATTGCGAACTCCATGTTCACTTATCGCTGCATGAATACGGTCTTCCATCATTGTGTTCCGAATAGAATTTCTTCCATGCACATGCATTGGATCATATAGGGCTGTGCGATCCCCTTCTTGTGCAGGGCGAATTTCAATTAAACCAATATAATCTTCTAGCCTTACTTGGTTCGCTGGTTGATTGGTTACATGATTCCAACCGCCTGAAGCCACATTAAACCTAATGACTCTAAATATATGTGATCCAGTAGAAGGCTGACGTATTAAGATTGCGTATGAACCTTCCTTCAAATTTAATTTTTGCATAACATCATTTGCTGCAGATTCCATTGGCTGCATTACCTCATACTCTAGTTGCCAATTATTCCATTGGTAACCCAATTGGCGTTGTTGAATTTGATTTTGAATAGCAGCATTCTGAGGGTCATTTATTTTAAAGACATTCCACAAACGGTTATCTAACCGTACAGTTTTTATAAGTCCTGGTTCAGCGTTTTTAGCGGCGGCGGCAATGTCTTTATTGGGTTTTTTAGTTAAAAGTCGATTCAGCATTTCAGCTGTTGTTTCAGGAATTACTGATTGGTCTGCAGCGCCAATATTTCTGAAATTTTGTACTGCACGTAATTTTGCTAAAGCTGGTTGATAGGCAACAAAACGCATGATTTCTATGATATCGTTGTTTATTCCTTTTTCTAAGATAAATTTGTGCATTTGTTCTCCGCGCAGAAGTTGCATTAATTTTTGTAAAGCTTGCTCCATTTTATTCATGTCTCTGGAACGTTGAGGCTTATTAAATTCAGCATTGGCTTCGTTGTATAGTTCAAAAAGTTGATCCCACAGTTCAGAATTTTCTGCTATTTTTTTTGCTAAATCTGCTGGATTATTTATGTGTTTTGCCCGTTCAGCCATAGGAATACTTTCAAACAAAAACTCTGCTTCAATGATTCCTTTTCGGTAATGGTCAATCATTTCTTTCAGCATTGTCCATGCTTGCCCCAAACTCATGCCTGCGGCAGTAACAGGTGTGCGTCGTGGCGCGTTACTCATTAGCATATTAAGAAAATCAACCCCAAAAAGTGCATCCGCTTGGCCATCTTCTCCAAAAGGAACTTCAATAGTGCAATTGAAATTACGAAGGTGTATTTGGTGGCCTCCCCACTGGTCTACTGTTGGCTCTGAAAATGTTATCATTGCAGCTGGAGAAATTTCATGAATGCGTGCAGTAAGGCGGGTAAGTTGCTCATTATTCAGATTATTAAGATGGCCATTACCCCAAGTTTGAATAGTGCCATTCCACAGAGGATCATGCATTCCGCCGATTATTTGCATGGCTATACTATCAATTGCCCATTCATCAGCTGGATCTGCTGCAGGCACTACACCCGGAAACATAATCGCCCAGTCGGGAGTGGTAGCATTATTGTTGTCCATTGAAGATATAAATTGAGCTGTAAGTAAAGAAAAACTTAAAAAAAATTTCAAGAACATATCTAAAGACTTTATTTAAAATGATCTTTTCATAATAGTTATAAAATTTTAAAAAATAGTTAATTTTGATTTTTTGTTCTTTTTGTTGCTTGTTATATTGCGCTAAGGTGCAGATTTTTAAAGGAGCAGGTGGGGAAATTTTTTCAAGCTGAGGTCATGGTATTATCTATGAATTACCATAACCTCTTTGCTTAGAAATTGTGAGCGCTAAGTTTGTTACGAGTTGAAACGATTACCCAATCGCTCCATGGCAATGCTTAAACTTTTTGCCTGAATTACAAGGGCAGAGTGCATTTCTAAAAACTTTTGCTTCAGGTGTTGAGCCTTGTGTTGCTTCTGGTAGGGTTTCTTCACCTTCTGCAGGATAATTTGCATGCATTTTGGTAAAATCAATTTGTCCCAGCATTTCTTCAAGGGCAACATCAACAGGAGCTGATGTTTTAAAGTGGTGCAGGGCACTTAGAAAATCAATTTTAAGTCTGCTCATCATCATTTGGAACTGATTAAAGGCCTCGCGCTTATACTCGTTTAAAGGGTTGCCTTGGGCATATGCACGCAAATTAATGCCGTGGCGAATGTGATCAAGGGCAAGCAGGTGATCTTTCCAATGTTGATCAAGAAGACGTAGCAAAATACTTTTTTCAGCATGTCGGACAGCGGTATTGCCAAGTGTGTCTTCTAAATTTTTTGCACGTTCAATACTTAAATTTTTAACCATTTCAGTTAAAAATTCTGCTGAAATATTTGGCATTTTTTTAATTTTTTCAATATCTAACTGAACATCAAAAACAGTTTCGCACTCTAACTTTAGGGCGGCAAAATTCCAATTATTGGCAACCGTATCAGAAGGTAAGTGCCCTAATACTAGCTCTTGGGCAACATCGCTTCGAATTTCTTCCACCATTTCTTTGATGCTTTCTTTTTCCATCAATTCACGACGTTGGGCGTAAACAATTTTACGCTGATCGTTCATGACGTCGTCGTAACGCAAAAGATGTTTTCTAACGTCGAAATTTCTTGCTTCTACGCGTTGCTGGGCTTTTTCCAAAGATTTGCTGATATAGCGATGAGAAATCGCTTCATCTTCTTGAGCGCCCATTTTACGTAAGTAATCACGCAGCTTGTCGGTTGCTGCGAATATGCGCATAAGGTCATCATCTAGAGAAATGAAAAACTTTGATGCGCCTGGGTCTCCTTGACGTCCAGCGCGTCCGCGCAATTGATTATCAATGCGTCGGCTTTCATGGCGTTCGGTTCCAATGATGTACAAGCCACCAGCTGCAATAACTTTTGCTTCATCCGCTTCAACTTCATCCTTAATGCGTTGAATAGCTTTTTCGCGCTCTGGTCCTTCTGGAATGTCGGCGAGTTCAAGTTTTACCCGCATTTCCCAGTTTCCGCCAAGTTTTATGTCTGTGCCTCGGCCGGCCATGTTTGTGGCAACAGTAATTGCCCCGCTTTGGCCTGCTTCGGCAATGATGCGTGCTTCACGCTCATGATGTCTTGCATTCAGTACTTCATGCTTAATGCCTTCAACTTTTAAAAGCGTTGAAAGTAGTTCTGATTTTTCAATATTGGTTGTACCAATAAGTACTGGTTGACCACGCTCTTGGCATTCACGCAACAATTTCAAAATTGCTTTGTATTTTTCAGCGGCGGTTAGATAAATTTCATCATCTGCATCAACGCGTGTAACTGATCTATTTGTTGGAATTTCTACAACATTTAATTTGTAAATCTCATCAAATTCTGGCGCTTCAGTCATGGCTGTTCCAGCCATACCTGCTAATTTAGGGTAGAGCCTAAAAAAGTTCTGATAGGTAATAGACGCTAATGTTTGATTTTCCTCAGCGATTTCAACTTTTTCTTTTGCTTCAATGGCTTGGTGTAGGCCGTCAGAATAGCGACGTCCTTCCATCATGCGGCCAGTAAATTCATCAATAATGATGACTTCGCCTTCACGTACAATATACTCCACATCGCGTGTGTAAAGTTTATGTGCTTTTAAGGCTGCTTGCACGTGATGGACAATGGCAATACTTTGCACATCATACAATCCATAATTTTTAATAATGCCTTTTTGTCTTAGGGCGTGTTCTATTTTTTCAATGCCTGACTCAGTAAGCATTACGCTATGCTGTTTTTCATCTTTCTCATAATCCATGTCATCAAGAACAGAAATAACATCATTAATTTTTGCATATAGGTCTGAAGAGTCTTCAGCTGAACCAGAAATAATCAGTGGCGTTCTTGCTTCATCAATTAAAATGCTGTCGACTTCGTCAACAATCGCATAATTAAAATCACGCATTACAAGGTCAGATTTGCGGAATTTCATGTTATCGCGTAAATAGTCAAAACCAAATTCGTGATTCGTTCCATAAGTAATATCGCAAGCATAGGCTTCACGGCGCTGAGCATCATTTAATTCATTGTAAATACAAGCTGAGCTAAGGCCTAGGAAGTTATAAATTCCCCCCATCCACTCAACGTCACGTTTTGCTAAATAATCGTTGATGGTAACAAGGTGAGCACCTTTTCCAGATAGAGCATTTAAATACATTGGAAGGGTTGCGACCAAGGTTTTGCCTTCACCGGTTTTCATTTCAGCTAGCATGCCTTTGTGAAGAACAATGCCGCCGATTAATTGCACATCAAAAGGGCGTAATCCTAGTACGCGTTTTGAAGCTTCGCGAACGTTGGCAAACGCCTCGGGCAGCAAATCATCCAGCGTTTCTCCATTGGCAATTCGTTCTTTGAAGCGCAAGGTGTTTTCTCGCAGTTGCGAATCTGTCTGTGCTTGATAGTGATTCTCAAGGTCGTTGATTTTTGCAACAAGCTTGCGCTGTTGCTTAACGAAACGATCATTTGCGGAGCCAAAAAAACGACGCATCAAATTAGGAAACATAAAAACCTTAATGTGCTAAATTTATAACAATTTTTTACAGTATACTTTGGTTGCACAAAAATGGCTACTCATTGCATTGCGATGTGCTATAGTATGCAAATAATTGTGTTAATAAAACATAAAAAGGGCAATTCATACATGAAAAAAATAGTTAGTCAGTTAAGTTTAGCATTGCTAATGACGTTAGCAGCTTCTTGTGAAAAGAAAGACGAAACAGCGAAAGCAGCAACGGAAGCAGAGAAAAAAGACGAAACTGCTGTTGTTACAGAGGCCCCAAAAGGCGAAGAGTCGAAAATTGTTGCTGAATTTCCAGATGGCGCAAAATTAAGAATGGAGCAAGTTTACGAACAGCTCAATCTTTTACCGGCAGAGGTTAAAGATCGTCCGTTTTCAAAGCTTTATTCAGCGCTTGTACGCCGTTTAATTGATACGCATATTCTTAATAAGGCTGCTGGTGATCTTGGATTAGACAAGGACGCTGGAGTTATTGACATGATGAATAAGAATGCAGAGACAATGCTGCAAAAATTATTCATTGAAGGTGAAGTTGCAAAGCTTTTGACTGATGATGAGTTGAAAAAGAATTTTGAAGAATTAAAGGCAAAGCTTCCAAAAGATGAAATGGAAGTTCAGCTAAAGCATGTTCTTTTGAAAAATAAAGAAGAAGCTGAAGCTTTGGTGAAAGAATTGGAAAAAGATCCATCAAAGTTTGAGGAAGTTGCAAAACAAAAATCAATTGATCCCCAAACAAAGGCTAACGGCGGGAACATAGGATATGTTCGCAAAGGTGATTTGCCAGAAGCATTTGCTAAAGTTGTTTTTGAAGCTAAGCCAGGGGCTGTTTTGCCACAAGCAATTGACATGGGGCCAAATGGATTCAGCGTTGTTCTTGTTGGAGAAAAACGTCCTGTAGAGCCTCCAAAATTTGAACAAGTTAAGGGCGAGCTTACAAAAGCATTAACTCCAAAGTACGCGGTTCAAGTTATTGAGAAAATCAAAAAGCAAGCCGGTGTTGTAATTACTGGTCTTGACGGAAAGCCAATCGTTGAAAAAACTCCAGAGCAAATGAAGGAAGATGCTGAAAAAGGCATTCAAAAGCCAGAAGTTGACCTTTCAAAACTTGATGAAAATATGGTCGTTGCTAAATTTAAAGACGGACATACCATTACATTGAAAGATGTAAAGGAAGCTTTGAAAACTTTACAACCTCAGCTTAAATCTGCGCCATTTGCAGATATTTTTGAGCCATTGACTCTACGTCTTGTGGATATGAAGTTAATTCTTGATGCAGCTAAAGCATCAGGTCTTGCTAGCGATAAGATAACAGTGAAAAAGCTTGAAGACGTTCGCACAGCAACACTTCACAAAGCATTTTTGGATAAGAAAGTAGCAGAGGTCGTGACTGATCCTATGCTAAAGACAAAATATCAAGAATTGATGAAATTGCTTCCAAAAAATCAAATGGAAGTTCGCTTGCGCCATATCATGGTTAAAACAAAAGAAGAAGCTGAAGCAGTTATCAAAGACATTAAGGAAGGCAAATCATTTGATGACTTGGTGAAAGCTAAATCAGTTGATGATAAGACGAAAGAGAAGAAGGGTGAGATTGGTTACGTAAAACGTGAAGATCTTCCTGCTGATTTTGCGAATATTGTATTTTCATCAGCAAAAGCAACGCTTGTGCCTAACCCTGTGAGCTTAGGAAAACTTGGTTGGAGTGTTGTGCGCGTAGAAGATAAGCGCCCGATTGAGCCTCCAAAGTATGAAGAGGTTAAGGGCGAGCTGCAAAAGATTGTTGAATCTGAGAAGATCGTTGAAGTGCTAGAAAAACTTCGTGTTGATTCTGGTGTTAAAGCATTCGATATGAATGGTGGAGCACTTAGCCTTAAGGAAGAAATTCCTCAAGCGCCAGCAGGAGCAGCTCCAGCAGCTTAGTTTAAAAACTCTAAATCTTAAAAAGGCGCCGGGGTAATTCTTGGGCGCCTTTTTTTATATCGCCCGAAAAACCTATCATTTTTTATAGCTTGAAATTTAGATTTTTATACCTATATTTTTTATGAAACAAAAAGAAAGAAAAAATACTATGGACATACTAAAAATACTTATGGTGATACTTTTTATTATAAATGTAGGGCAGGCTTTTTGTGAAAAAAACCATAATTTAGTTTCTAAAGATCTTATGTCAGGAATTGATGAAAATGATGATGATCCTGCACTAATGCATCCACTTGAGATGTTTTTCCAGGACTAACCATTCAGGATTTTCAACCTGAAGAAATTCCTGCTGCAGTAAATGAACAGGCAGTGCTTCCTGCGCAGGCTCCCATTATAGAACAGCAAGAACAAGAAGTTGAAAATGTACTTGAAATTTATCTAGGCTCTCTTGAAGGCACTGATACAGGTTTGCTTGTGCAAGCCGTGCAAACAGGTGATATGCGGCCTTATGTAAGCTTTTTTAAAGGCGAAACAAAGCATAGAGTTAATCGATTCTTGGATCAGGTTTTTCCAGGAGATGATCAAATTAGTTTTATGGCATTTAATGGTTGGTCGAAAGGTGATTTTAAATCGTCACTCAATAATGTAATTGATACTGCTACTTTTGATGTTGTTGCGCCAACTGGCTATCAAATGAGAGATTTGATGCAAACTGAGAGTAAGTTAAATACTGAATTGGATAATTTGTTGGCTATCTTTTTAGATTCTATTATTCCTTACGGTATGGATGCGCTTGATTCGAGTGTTGTTATTGATCAGGAGGCGTTATCAACGGCTAGTATTAGCGATATACGATCTCGTGATGATTTCGGTTACGCTTTACTAATTGGTGCTATAGACGGCTCTTTTCATGAGAATGCAGAGGTTGGACTTGTTCCCGTTTCTACGCTTTTTCCACAAGATATTCTTGCGGGTACAGACACAGGTTTTCTTTTTCAAGCTATGCAAACAGGTGATATGCTACCTTATGTGGATTATTACAAAGAACAACTAAAAAGTAGAATCAATCAGTTCTTGGATCAGCTTGCGCCAGGTGATGATCAGGTTAATCTTATAAATCCTGAAATTACTAGTTATTTATTATCTGACCGAACAAAAGGTGCTTTTAAAGCTACAATCAATGAAACAATCGATACTGCTGTTGTTCAGGTTGATTTACCGACCGGCTATCGAATAAGAGATCTAGGGAAGACTCATAGTAGCATAGTATGTGAATTATACTTTAGAATAGCTGACTTTTTCGACAGCTTTACTGATGATATAAGTATGCTTGATCCGAGTATTATTGTTGATCAGAATGTATTGTGCATGGTTAACATGCAAGATGAGGTTTTTTATGATATTCGTTCACGTGATGGTTTAAAATACGCATTTTCTAATTTTTTTGAGTAAAAGACAAACTTAAACCAAACAATTCTAAATTTTAAAAAGGCGCCGGGGTAATTCTTGGGCGCCTTTTTTATACCGCCCGAAAAACCTATCATTCTTAGGAGTTGTCGTTTTTAACATTTCACTACAGAATCAGACAGAAGTTATTTTTTTGTTCAGGCATTTATGAAGTTAATCACTGCTTTTCTTATGTTCATTGGGTTAAATTTTAATATTTTCTCAAGTGAAGCTGCTCCTGAGGCAGTGTTGACTGAAGAGAATGCTGTCGTTGTAAGCATAGTTACGGTTCATTCTAGAGCTTGTACAGAGATGGATTTGCTTTTCCAAGCAGTACAAACAGGTGATGTTCAGCCTTATTTAAATTTTTGCAAAGAGCAAGTGAAGAAAAAGGTTAATCAGTTTTTGGATCAGGTTGTTCCAGGTGATAATGAGAGTCAGCTTCTGGTAATGGATGCTTGGTCAAAAGGTGCTTTTAAAACTGCACTAAATGGTGCAATTGATGCTGCTATTGCAGTTGCACCAGCAAGCTATCAAATGAAGGATTTAGCATGTGTTTATAATATATTTATAGGGCAGATAGCTAAATACACAGATACTCTTTTTCATAATTTTCATGCTTTTGCGGAGAAAGGGCTTGATCCAAGTGCGATTGGGTTGTCGGAAGCTGATTTTCAGAATGATAATCATTTTTATGCTGGCTTAGTGACAACTTTACTGGGGAATAGCTCTTTAGAGGAAAATACTATCTCGATTGCAAGCACAATTTCAGCCTATCAAAGTACTCTTGCTGGTACTGATACAGATTTACTTTTGCAGACAGTGCAGACTGGAAATATACAGCCTTATCTAGATTTTTTGAAAAACCAAGTTAAAAATAATATTAATCAATTTTTAGATAAAATTGCACCTGGTGATGATCAAGTTAGTCTTATAAATCCTGAAATTGTTAATAATTTTTTACGTGCTCGAACAAAAGGTGCTTTCAAAGCTGCGCTCTATAAAAGAATCGATGCTACTAATTTTTATGTTTCGGCTCCAACTAGCAGTAAAATGGCAGATTTAAGACGTATTTACAATAACGTAGCTATTTCATTATATCATTCAATACATACTCTTATGGATGGATTTTTGCCTTATACTAGAGATGTGCTTGATCCAGGAATTGACCAAAACTTACTATCTATAGCTAGCTCTAGAGATGATATTCGTTCTATTAATGGGTTAATGCTTGCCCTTGGTGATCTTTATTAAAAAAAAGCCCCGGGGCGTTTCTTGGGTGCTTTTTTATGGCGGCTCTTGTCGTCATTTTTGTGCGAATGGGGATCAAACAACTCTAAATCTTAAAAAGGCGCCGGGGCGGTTCTCTAGCGCTTTTTTTTCATAGCGGGTGATAGGAATTTCTTCTTCACTAGGGCGATTCATATCAGGTGTGCTGATGAGCTTAAAATAGTTTTTAAACTCCGGTGTTTCAATAACTTCTAGAATCCACTCCAGATATCCTAAATGGTCTGTTGCAATTGTCAGTGTTCCAGCTTTTTGCATTTTTTGATGCAAAAGTTTCAGCGTTTGTATATTCACAATGCGTCTTTTATGGTGGCGCTTTTTGGGCCAAGGATCGGGAAATAGAATAAAAGCCTTAGTAATTAATTGATCGGGCAGGGTATGCAGTAGCAGCCTGGCATCATCAGAAAAAATTCTAATGTTTTCGATATTTTCTTCATCAATTTTATGCAAGAGTGCCGCAACCCCGTTAATGAATGGCTCGCAGCCAATACATAAGGCAAGTGGGTTCTTTCGTGCTTGGTGGATGATGTTTTCACCACTGCCAAAACCAATTTCAAAAATTAAGTCATCGGGAAAAGATGTTGGCAAATTTTCTTGGTCTAACTTTATGGTTTTATAAAGTGTGTTAAGCAGGTTTTTCTGGTGCTCTTTTAAGGGGCGCGATTGGCGCCTTCCATAAAAAGAGCGAGTGATTTTTGGTTCCATATAACGAGATAGATGCTTCCTTAGGCAAACAGTGGCATAATTACATACGCTTCGCTGTTTGTGTTGGCAGGGCGTATAATCATTGGCGTTTCAGGAGATGTTAAGTGAAGGTTCATTTCTTCATCTTTAATCAGGCCTGCTACATCAAGCATATAGCGAACGTTACAGCAAATCTGGATTGGGTCACTAGATGTAGATTCTACATCAACTTCTTCTTGTGCTGCGCCAAGTTCTTGGCTTATTCCTGAAAGTTTTGCATGTTGATTTTCAAGGTTAATGCGTAAAATGCGGTCACGGTCGGTAATTACGGTGCTGACCCGGTCAGCAGCATCAGCTAGAGCCCGCGTATTTACTTTTACGGTGCGTTCAATGTCTGATGTAAGCGTTTGTTGGTATTCTGGGAATTGCCCATCAACAAGGCGTGTGCTAAAACTCATACGATTTTGTCCACCCTGAATACTAAGTTCAAAGCGACTATCTGAAAGTCCTACTTTTACCTGTTCTTGCGCTTCATCAAGCAATTTTCTAATTTCAGCAATAGCTTTGCGCCCGATGATCATTGGTGGCATATCTGCGGATCCTTCGGGAGCATTAATGCTAACACAAGCTAGGCGATGCAGGTCGCTGGCAACGGCGCGAAGCTTCACGCCATCTTCTTCGAATGGATGAAAATAAATGCCATTTAGGTGATAGCGTGTTTCATCGCTCGACATTGCAAATCGCGTGTGATCAATCATATAGCGGAAATCGCTAGTATTAATATCAAAATGATGAGTCAAGACTGAGCTGGTGATTTCTGGAAAATCTTCTGGGGCAAGTCCTGGAAGATTAAAATGAGAACGCCCTGCTTTAAGGCTAAGCTGCCGTGTTTCTTGGTTGATTTCAATATCAATTGGAAGGTCAGGAAGCTTCTTGATAATGTCATGCAGTAAATGTGCTGATACACAAATGCGTCCTGCAATGCGTACTTGTGCAGGAACTGTTTCAACTAGTGCCATATCAAGGTCAGTAGCTGTAAGTGTAAGGCCTGCATGCGTTGCGCTAAGCAAAACATGGCTTAATACAGGAACCGTTGTGCGTTTTTCAACAATACTTTGTCCGTGTGATAAGGCTTTTAAAAATGGGTTTTTTTGAACCGTTAATTCCATGATTGCTCCGTATTGAAGATTAGGTTTGTAAACTGCGTTTTAAAATTTCTACATCGTTTGCGAAATCAAAATCATCTGCACACAATTCTTGAACTTTTCTAACTGCGTGTAAAATTGTTGTGTGATCACGTCCACCAAATTTTCGTCCAATTTCAGGCAGTGATTTGCTGGTTAATTGCTTTGCAATAAACATAGCAACTTGACGAGGGCGTGCGATGTTTTGCATGCGGCGATTTGAAACCATATCAGACATTTTAATATTAAAATATTCAGCAACTTTTCTCTGAATTTCTTCAACTGTTAAACGTTGATCGTTTGAGCGTAGCAAATCACGCAAAACTTCTTGGGTTGTGTCTAGTGAAATTGACCTGCCTACAAGGCTTGAGTGGGCTAGAATGCGATTCAGAGCACCTTCTAATTCACGAATATTTGAGGTGATTTTAAAAGCTAAAAACTCTAGCACTTCTTTTGGCATAACGGTATTTAAAGCCGCTGCTTTGGCTTGTAAAATTCCTAAGCGTAATTCATAGGTTGTTGGATGAATGTCGGCTACAAGCCCCCAGCCCAGGCGGGATTTTAAACGCTCTTCCATATTTTCAAGGTCAGACGGAGATTTGTCGGCAGATACAATGACTTGATGATTTTTATCAACCAGGGCATTAAATGTGTGGAAAAATTCTTCCTGAGTGGTGTCTTTGCCGCTAATAAATTGCACATCGTCAATCATTAGCACATCAACCGCTCTGAATTGGTCTTTAAAAGATACCATGTCTTTGTAACGCAAAGCGCGCACAAACTGATACATGAATTTTTCAGCAGATAAATAAATAACCTTGCGGTTGGGATGGCACTGGCGAATTTTCCAAGCAATAGCATGCATAAGATGAGTTTTACCAAGGCCAACGCCACCATATAAAAACAATGGGTTGAATTGGGGGGTTGAAGATTCGGCAACTCGCAAAGCTGCGGCGTAAGCCAGTTCATTTGGTTTGCCGACAACGAAATTTTCAAAAGTAAAACGATTATCTAAAGGAGCGCCTGTATAGCTGCTTCCTGGCTCATCTTTTTCGAATGAATCAAAAGCCTCTACAACTTTGATCTGGGGTGCGGTAGCAACCGAATTGGTGTTAGCAACCGTTACTTGAGGTTCAGCAATAACAATTTTTACCTCTTGAATAATTACATTTACTTGCTTCCACGCTTTGACTAATGCGTCCAAGTAATGATTTTCGATCCAATCTTTTGCAAAAGTATTAGGGGAACCAAGCACAAGAGTCATGCCTTCTAGCCCTAACAAATCAAGTGGATTTATCCAGCTTTTTGCGTGATTAGCACCAATATCAGCGGCTACTAGCTCTTTGACCATATTCCACTGGTCTTTTAGCATTGCAGTAGGGGTTAAACGTTCTGCAGGTGCAGCAGCGATCCCCTGATTAGCCAACTGAGGTTGGGCCATTCCGGTGTACCTATAAAATGAAAATACTTAATGTATGCATTAAGGTAGAAGACAGGAAGGCAAAATACAAGCCCCCTGTGGATAATTTTTTTGTGTAAGAAAAACATAGGAAAGATGTGATGAAAATGTTGTTTTCTGTGTCGATTTTAAGTAATCAAGTGGGAAATAAGCAATATTTTCTTAAATTTATTTTGTGAAATTTTGTTGTTTGATGATTGTATTTGTGTTTATAGTTGCTATTTTAAAATATAAAAATGCTAAAAAAGATTGTTCAGATCGTGTCTCAGGGTTCTTTTTTGAAAATATCTAAGTTCTTTTGATATTCCTGAGTCTCAATACCTAATAAACCAAGCATCGAATGGAAAAAATTATCATGCGAATATTCCGCCTTTTCTTTGGCTCTTAAATTTTTTTCATCAATAGAAAATTCTTTGGAAAAACTTTTTGAAAACCACATGATCCATGGAATATGTATCTGCTCTTTAGGGGCAATCATATATGGAGTTCCATGAAGATAAATGCCGAATTCGCCAAGTGATTGACCATGGTCAGAAACATAAATCATGGCAGTGTTTAGATTTTTATTTTTTTCCAGTAGGTCTATCACTTTTGCAAGAATATAGTCTGTATACAAAATGGTATTATCATAAGTGTTAACAAGTTCTGGGCCTTTACAACTTTGAATTTCATTGGTGTTACAGCCAGGTCTGAATTTATCAAATTCTTTTGGGTATCTTTTATAGTATGCAGGGCCATGACTACCCAATTGGTGCAACACAATAATAGAGTCAGTTTTTATATTTTTTACGTAGTCCTCTAAACCATTAAGAAGTGCTTCATCATTTTGATTCAGGTGTCGAATGTTTTCTTCTTTGAATCTTGATGCAACGCCTTTCGAGCTGCTGTTGTTATCACGCCAAAAAATTGAAAAGCCTATGCGGCTTAATACATCTAGAAGATTTTCTTCTTGTGCTGCTTTTTCAGGGGTATAATTTTTTCGAGGCAATCGTGAAAAAATTCCAGGCACTGCTTCGGCAGTAGATGTTGCGCACGCTGAAACATTTCTTAAAGAAATGACATTTTTTTTCTTTAATAGTGGGTTGGTTTCACGCGCATATCCATTTAATGAAAAATTTCCTGATCGTGCTGCTTCACCAACAACGATAACAACAACAGTTTTTTTAGTAACATTTTTCCATTGCGTTCCTTTTACTGCATCTTGTCCAATTTTGGTAAATGTAGGTGGTGCGGCGTTATGCTTTTTTATAAATTTTCCAACATAGAAAAAACAATTAATCGGGGTGACAAGGCTTATAAGATTGCGATGGTTCCTGTGAATAACAACGATTGTTTTATATGAAATTCCCGCGGCGATAATAATTAAAAACGCTGCCATAATAATGGCTTTCAGTCGTGATTTTATTTCTGATAAAACTTCAGTTTTGTTGCTGATGTTAAAGAAAAAAAGTGAAAAAAGCGGAGCTCCTAGCAACAAGGCCCAAGTTCCAAACTTGGCGCTAAAAAGATCCGTTGCCTCATGAATGTCTGTTTCAAAGACGTTCTGTATCATTTCAGCGCTTATTACAACTTTGAAATAGTACATGTTGTAGGTAGCAAAAATGGCTATCAAAGAAAGAATAGTAACAACTGTTTTTTGAATGTGCGGTAACAAAATAAGATTAAAAACAACGGTAAATACAGCACTTAAACAAATGAACATGGATAATACATACAGCAAATCACACGTGTTACTGGCCTTTATAATTTTAAAAATTTCACTCCAAAACGGGATATTTAAAAAACACACAAAATATAGTGAAGCTAAAAAATTAAAGGTATTTCTGCTGATTGCCATTTTCATAAAATATGTGCTTTTCCCGTAGAAGCATCAGATAAGCCAAATTCTAGATTCGCATAATTTTGGTAAAGCCCATCGCAAAGCATTAATTCTTTATGGGTGCCAATTTGTTCTATGCGTCCATGATTTAAGACCATAATTTTATCTGCTTCCATAACTGTGCTAAGCCGATGTGCAATCACCAATGTTGTGCACTGCTTGCTTAAGGTTTTTAAGTTTTGTTGTACAACAAAGTCACTTTCTGCATCCAGTGAATTTGTCGCTTCATCTAGCAATAAAATGTTGGGGCACCTTAAAAGAACTCGAGCTAGAGCTAGTCGTTGCTTCTGTCCACCCGATAGTCGAACTCCGCGATGACCAACTTTTGTTTGCAGTGAATAGGGTAAGCCTTCAACGAATTTTTTCAGGTGCACAAGTTCTAGCGCATGCCATAAATCATTTTCGTTTACGGTATCTAGACCATAAGCTAAATTTTCAAAAATTGTTGTGGAAAAAATTACTGCATCTTGCGTTACAAGCCCAAGCTGTTGGCGAATGGTATCTGGTGATAAATCTTGGTAGCTGATTCCATCAAGATAAATACTGCCAGAAGTTGGTTCGTAAAATTTTAAAAGTAATGAGAAAATAGTGCTTTTGCCAGCACCAGAAGGGCCAACAATTGCAATGGTTTCACCAGGAAGTACGCTTAAGTTTAGATGGTCAAGAACCTTGCTTTCTTGGCGAGAAGGATATGAAAAACTAACCTGATGCATTGCTAAAATGCCATGATTTTTTGCAGCCCGTGTTTTGGTAATTACCTGCGAAGGAGGGGAAATATTAATGATTTCTAAAATGCGGTCACTGGCACCAGCAGCTCGGTAAAAATCAGCAAATAAGGTAGAAAATGACCCCAGCGCTCCACATACAGCAATAGCGAAAAATAAAAATCCTAACAGATCGCCTTTGGTAATGGTTTGTTCAAAAACCATTTCTGCACCAAGGTATGCGATAACGCATAGGCCAGAAAAAATTAAAACCATTGCAAACCCAACAAGCTTTGCGCGAGCTTTTGCTGATTTTAAAACTGCTTGTACAAAATGCGTGTTGTATCCATGGAAAGAGGCACGATCTTGCGATGTGTGCGAAAATAAAAGTACTGTTTTTATATTGTTTAGAGTTTCATCAATAAACTGAGCAAGGTCTGCAAGAACACTTTGGGCAAACCTGCCATAAATGCGCACAATTTTTCCAAAATAGATAACAGGTAATAATAGAGCAGGGACAATCACACAACTTAGAGCAAATAATTTCCAAGAAGTTATTGCCATCATGACAATTCCCCCAATTATAATTAGGGCGTTTCTTATGAAAATTCCTAAACTATTGGTTAAGACTAATTGCAACAAATTCATGTCGCTGGTCATGCGCGCTACTAGATTTGCTGGCTGATATTCTTCAAAGAAAGATACAGGAAATTTGAGAATGTGGTTAAAAAGGTCATAGCGTAAACGCGCCATCATTTGCTCACCTATCCAACTGATGTAGTAAGTACGCGCATAGCTTGCTAGCGCTAACAGTACAACGCTTGTGCCCAGCCCTATTAAAATCCACCCAAAATAGTCAGATCCTTTTGTTAGCAATCCTGTATTAACACAAAAACTTAAAAACTTCCCAAACCCAATTACCATGCCTGCGGCAACACTCAGCATAATGCTAGCAATCATAATAGGTTTGCTAAAATCAGAGACGTATTTTCCAAGCAATGTCCAAATTGTGCCTATTGGTGCTTTTGATTCATTCTTCAATGTTGTGTCATCATAAAATGATTTTTCATGCATGTAGATCTTGCCTCAATACGTTTTCAAGTTCCGCTTTTGTTCTGGTGCATAGCCACTTTGGGGCATCGTAGGAAAAATGGTGTGCTCCTGTTATTGGCGACGAAAGCCAAATTTGATCCATTGTTCCGTGATAATTTAAAAGAAATTGTCCCAGAGGATGTTTAATTAAAAGGGCGCCTTCAGTGTAATCAGCATCCCAGTCATTTTCTAATGCATCGCATAAATCTTGTAGATATTTTAGGGCAATAGATTGATACACAATAAATTTACTTCAAAACTTTCGCCCAATATACATGGGTAATATAGGGAAATCCAATAATATCATGATCTTTGATTTGGGGGTGGGTTGCGCAAAGATTTTCGATGCGTTGTACAACTTCTGCTTTTTTTGTTTCTGATAGGGCTGCAATAAAACTCATACCCAGTGCTCTTTGAATAAGGTTTTTTTTAAAAAAATGATGGGAATATGTAAATTTTTGATGTTCTAAAGGTGAAAAATAATGCTGATTTTCAAATGCATTTTTCCAAGCGCCCAGTTCAAATTTTACAATTGCTTCATGAGGATAAGAGAAAATAATTTTATGGTATTCATACACCCATGAAACTTGGCTGTTCCTTTCTTGAAATAGTATACAAAGATATCCGCCTGACTTCAGCACTCTGGCTATATCCTTAAGTGTAGCGTGGTTAGCAAACCAGTGGAAAGCTTGTGCAGTTAACACTCCTTCAAACGTACTATCTTTAAAGGGAATGCTTTCAGCCTTTGCTATAGCAGAAGAAAGTTTAGGATGCTTAGCTTTTAAAATAGCTAACATGTTAGGCAACCACTCAGTTACTGTGGGGTGCAAATCGTGTTGTACAAGCAAATCTGTAAATTTTCCTGTGCCCGCAGCAAGTTCTAGTAGTTTTGATAATGTATTAAAACCTAATTTTTTTTTAAAAAAATTTGCAACAGCATCAGGATAGCCAGGTCTACTGTCTTCATAAATTTCAGAACAGATATCAAAAGACTTCGCAGCGGGATTCATTATTAGGCGCTTTCTTTGGTGGAGCCTAGGGGAGTCGAACCCCTGACCTCTACAATGCCATTGTAGCGCTCTCCCAACTGAGCTAAGGCCCCATTCTCTTTTTTTAAGTGTAAAACATTCTCGTGGCAAGTCAAAATTTCTTTATGCAGAGATTTTCAAAAGAGGTATTTAGTGCCTAAAAAGTATCATATTCTGCTTTCAGGTTTCTAAAACTAAGGAACTTTCTAGCTTTTGAGTAAATGCTGACCCCCCAATAATCGGAGTTATTGCTTCTGGGGATGTTATGCCGGATATATCGAACGTAGGTAGCATAAACATTTCTACAACAAACCTTCAGGATCAGTAATTTCGCAGCCTAAAATACTGCCATCTGGGTGCTTATAGATTTTTTTGATTTGCATCGTCGCATAAAATCGATCGAGTTGTGCCTCTCGTTCTGCCATCTTTCTGGCTGCTTCTTCCTTCTCTTGTTGTTTTTTAAGTTGAAATAAATAATCTGTACGTATATCTCTAATCTTTCCACGAATTTTTATTGAATTAATGTTCTTGACTCTGGAATTAAATTCATTATCAGAAAGAGCCAATAAAGCCTCTTCATCAGCAACGCTAATTAGTTGCAATAATTCCGGAATAGATTTTTTGCTAGCAGCCTTTGCTACTAGATTATTTGAAGTAGATGCCTGCATTTCTGGGTCAGCAGATCTCATTCCTAATTGTGCCGTAATAACTGGTGCTCGTGATGTTATCAAATCTCCTTGATAGATAATTTGTGAAACATCAATATCTGGAATTTCTGATTTCTCTTCGCTAGCTGCTGCATAACAGCCATTCAAAAATGCAATCATTGCCATTAGATTCACTTTTTTAGTAGTAAATAATTCTTTTGGATTAACAGTTTCCTCTGTTGTAATTTCTTCTGTGCCACCATCAGGTAAGGTTCCAGGGAATTTTTTTACAATATCAATCATATGGGTATAGGCCTTTTCAAAAAGCAGGTTATCCATACCAGTGTATATTTGTCTTTGGTCCTCCTCAACTGATAACGCAGCAACCCTTTCTTGTATGTTTTTTGTCATTAAAAAAAATAAAAAATCATTGACATTCAAAAGGGTAACTTCATTATCAATAAAAAAACTTTTTAATTTTCATGAACTGGGAAGACACAGGAATTGTTCTGAAATACAGAACCTATTCTGAAAAACAATTAATTGCTAGCGTACTTACTAAGCAACGTGGGCGAGTAGATGGCATGGTAACGCGTGCTAAGTCAGCTATGCCGCAACCTGGGGATATTTGCCTTGTTCACCAAAAAGCAAGGCTAGAACAGCATTTAGGTACTTTAAAACTAGAAACAAAACAAAGCCATTCCAGTTTACAGTTTTGCGATGCAACTAGAGTTTATGCCTTAAAATCTATGTTGGAATTGCTAGGAACGCTATTGCCTGAACATCATCCCTATCCAAATTTATGGAAAAAGGTTGAAGAGACCTTACAGCTTTTTTATAAGCAAGGCGAAGCCATAAAAGCGTATTGCTTATTTGAAGTGTTGTTAGTTGAAGAATTAGGTTTCGGCTTAAGCTTAAATGTATGCGCTGTTACAGGTGGCACGAAAAACTTAACGCACGTTTCCCCAAAAACTGGCTGTGCTGTTTGCTATGATGCAGCTTTGCCCTATATTGAAAGATTGCTTGTATTGCCGGATTTTTTGATCAACAACCAAAGTTCGCCTGCTGAATCAGACTATGTAAATTCATTGCTGCTTACGGGGCACTTTTTGGTGCACCACGCAAGCCATCACAAGCCTTTGCCATTAGTACGCCAAGAATTGTTGCAGAAATTGAGAAGCAGTAGTATGTAGCAATAGAAGTCTTTTCGATAAGAGGCCTATCTGTTATCAATAGTACTAATCTTATTGGGTGTTTTCTACATTGCTATCTCGAAAAATAATACATAAAAATTTAATTTGTGCCGCTTTTTTAAGTTTGGGCATTCTTTTACCAGATTTATTTCTTGGTTATGGGCGCATTTTAACCTGTACGATTCCAACAACAACATTGTTGGGTGTATTAGGTTTTTCATTTCTGTTAAGTTTTGTGCGCAACAAATGGATTCTTGTTATGATCATTGGTTTGCTGATTGTTACCCAAACTATACAAGTTAATCACTGGGCATATTTTGGGGCTCCTATTCATTCACAAGATATTATAAAAGCTTTTGTTGAGCTTGACGAAATAATACCGACGGGAATTTCACTAGCAGGTAGATTCTGGCCTGTTTGGTTAACGCTAGGTGTATCTACTGTATGTATTATATCTGCCTTAATTTGCACAAAAGATCGTAAGCGTTTAGCGCATGTGTGGTTAGTTGTTGTTTTAGTTTTGGGTATTACTCCTGCCCTATCATACTTCAAAGGCCCTTCATTTTTTTATACAAAGCCAACATCAAGCACAATTTACAATACTGTACGGGCATTTTCTGATTGGATTATTCCAAAGAAAAAAAATAAGAACTTAGGCTACAAACCATACAACATTATTTACGGTGCTCCTAAGGTTAAGAATATTATCCTTATTATGGGTGAAAGTTTAAGTAGTCGTTACATGCACCTGTATGGATATGAAAAGCCAAATACTCCGTATTTAGATTCCTTAAAAAATAATCCGAATTTTGTGTTTGCTAAAGGAATTTCTAGTAGCGTATCTACAGAAATATGCTTACAGCTGTTTTTTAACATGGTGCACAATCCCGGATTTATTGAGTTAATTAGGAAAAAAGATGCCAATTTGTTTCGATTAGCAAAACACCAAGGCTATAAAACCTTTGTCGTATCTGGGCAAAATGAAAGGCTATTTCATGATACAGGCACAGAATTTGTTGACAAATTTATTTCCATAAAAGATCTACAACAAGAATTGAAGGATAAGGGGGACGAGGTGCTTCTTAATGCTTTATCCGAGTTTGAATTTGAACAGAAAAATTTCATTGTTATTCATCTTCGTCATGTTCACGAACCTTATAGTGACTATTCGAAATATCTTCCTGACCCTATAACTCATGCAGGTTCTGATGATAATAGGCTCTCACAAACTCAGCAACACTACTCTCAGGCTATTGGTTACCATGACTATTGGGTTAAGCAGTGTGTTGCAACAATTCAAAAACTTTTTCCGCAAGATACAATGATTTTATTTGCTAGTGATCACGGAGAATTACTAGGAGAAAGAGGGCTGTTTGGACACAATCAAATGCAGCCCGAGGTGGCAGATATACCCATTTGGGCTTTTGCGATAAACGCTCATACTCAATTATTATCCTCGCTCAAAAACAAAATCATTAGTCATTACGATTTAGGAAAATATATTGCTGAACTTATTGGTGTTAAAATTACCAATCCAAATGAAGAAAAAACATTACAATTTGTACATGGCAGTGAAATTTTCACAGACTATGAATTTATGCCTTGGGAAAAAGATAATGAAAAAGCAGTGTTTTTGAGGAATCAATGGGTTAGCATGATTCCTGTCAAAAACTAGATGCTGTGCTTCAATCATATTGCTGCTTCTGGGGGAGACGAAGTATGGATTCTCCCCCTTCGCAAAGACAAAAATTACTAACTAGAGCTTCTAGCAATTATTGCTTGGCTGATGCTATTTGAACCAAGAAAAATGCGTGATGTGGTTAACGATCCAAATGCTCCTGCTGGAACATTTGGCGTATTCACAATAAGTTCTGCTGCTGTTACTGCACCAGTTCCATAGACATTACTGCTTGGCAGGCCATCTAACCCTAATCTATAGCCAAACGCAGCTGTGTTGGCATGTAAATTTGTAAGATTTGTGAATCTTACTCGGTTAGTTGCAGATGACACACCGCCAGTTGAAGCAATTTTATCCAAGTAGATGATTTCATTGCCTGCTGCACCAGTTAATGTTAGTGAGCCATTGCCACCTGCAGTTGCTACGCGAACATTATTTGCGCTGGCTTTAACCGTAGTATTATTTGTTATGGTAAGGGCTGGAGTTGTTAAAGCTGCAGTTGCTTCTAAACTACCGCCTGTCATGTTTACTCCACGTGTTCCAAGTGGTGCTGCACTTGCCACTTTTACATTGCCCGCGTTAATTTCAATTCCAGCTGTTGCGCTTCCTAAGAATGTACAATCTCCGGTTCCCGCAAACTTTATTCCGCCTGTGATTGGTGCTGTTAGTTTTGCACCATTTGTGAAGTCTATCTCAAGAACAGGAGCTGAGGATGGAATATAAAGCTTACTGATAACGTTTCCCGCCGGATTAGTAATATAAAAATCACCTGAAATATCTACAGCAATTCCTAAAGCATTGCTTAATCCTGTAACTAATGTGCTTAGGTTACTCGCTCCTGCAAAAAGCATTTTAATTGAGTTGCCACTAGAAACACAAAGATTGTTAAGATTATCAACTGCAACACCATGCGGAGAATCTAAATTACTGATGAAGTTGGACTTATAAGTATTTGTTGCAAAGCTGTACTTTCCAACCCTACCTGAATTTGCATCTGCCACGTAAATATTTCTTTCAGGATCAGCGAAAATTCCCTTTGGATTGATTAAACCAGTAATAAAATTTGCCTTATTTGTGCTACCGTTAGGATTATATTTGTTAACACGTGCTGGAAAATTATGGGCAACGTAAATATAGCCAGCTGAATCTACGCAAACAGCTTGTGCATAATTAGAAATAAAGGTTGGGTTGTATAAATTCGTTGAAACATTATATTTGCCGATGCCACTATTACTTGCAACATAAACATTTCCACTTGAATCTACGCAAATTCCGTTAAGATTTGCTATAGATCCTATTGCTAGCGTCGAAATAATTCCATCTGCGCTAACTTTTCGCACCACATTATTATAAAAATCTGCAATGTATAAATTGCCAGCAAGATCAATAGCGCTCCCCACAGGTCTTGATAATGTTGCAGCTGTGGCAAGTTCCCCATCTCCTGAATACCCAGCTGTTCCATTTCCAGCAACAGTTTCAAGTTCATAGCCCAAATAGGTAGTGGCATCAGCTTGCGTTAATAACCCAAATGCTAGCGCAATGGCTAGGTAATATTTTAAAATTGGTTTCTTCATAATATATCTCTGTAAAAATTAAATATAAAAAAATATACTCAAATAAAGTTAAATATTTTATAATTTTACACAAATATAAATAACTTTTTTATTTAAAGTTTTGGGTATTTATCTGATTTAGGAAATCTGGCCCGCCGCTGATACTTGGCCTAACTGGGGCGTGTAAGCCCTTAGACTATTTTTTACAATCACGAAGATGGAAGGTCGATTATTTCTTTGATTTTTTTGATCAACGATTTGGTAACTGGTTCTAAAGCTTCAGCTTTATTAAAGCAGATTTTTTTTTCGAACCACTCTATCCGTTTTTTAACGAATAATGTCTGGTGGAAATTATCAAAACGCTTGCTGTGTCCTGGTAGGCGCAACAGATATACTGGAGCTGTTGTCGCGCATGCCTCACTAATCATATTAATGCTTTCACACGTCACAAGTAGTGCATCAGCAGAAGCTAAAATGCCTAAATATGGATTAGCAGTCTGTCCGTTTTGTTCAGCATCCCAATAGAAGGTATTAGGCAATTTAAGATTTCGTAAAAAATTAAGAACTTCTGGGGGGGTGCGTCTTGAAGCAGTAATCAACAAAGAAGCTGAATGTTGTTGTTGAACCAATTTAATATCTTCAAATATTTTCTTGATGGTATCAAGGTCCATTTTATAAGCGCGGCTATTGCCGCCGACAATGACTCCTATTTTTGGTTGGGGGTAGTTTGAAAAGGTTTGCTGAAATTCTTTTTCAGCAATTAAAAGTTTTTCTTTTGTTACCCTGTGGATTGCTCCAAATACAGGAATAACATTAGGGGAAGATGGCATTTGATCATGGTCTGAAGGTATGACAACATCAAAATGCGAACTTGAAATTCTTGGGTTTTGTACGCAAATCAACTTTGTTGCAGGTGAATAGTGCTTAATTAAAAGACCTGCTAAAACTGAACGTCGTCCTGCTGTAATAACCAAATCTGGCCACGGAGGATTTAGGGTGTCTCCTTTATTGGAAATACTAAATTGTTTGGCAAATCGCACACAGGGGGAAATGTAATTCCAAGGAAAGCGAAGCGTCACGCGTTTTGTGATAATTTGTGGAATTTTCAGGGCGTCAGCTAATGCTTGCCCCTGCATTTCCATGCCTGCTTTTCCTTCAGTAACAACCCAACACGTTTTAATCATTAGCTATAAAATTAACCATAATCGAAATCATAGAATTTCTAAGGCTGATCTTGCAACAAAATAATGGGACTTGAAAATAAAGATTCTAATCTACTCAAGCTGTCCAAGTGATCTAATTTTTACTTTAGGGTGCACTTCATTTTGTGACATGATCACTACCGATGGCCGTACCCTTTCAAGAATTGAACGAATGAACGATCGAACATAAGCTGTGGTTACAAGGATTGGCATTTCCCCCATCATGGAAAGACGATCATAGGTTTCGTTGCAACGGAAAATGAATTCTTGCATTTGGCTTGGGGGTAAAGCCAGCTGTCTAGACTCACCATCGCCAACGATTGCGTCACTGATTTTTTGTTCCCATTGAGGGCTTAGCGTCAGGATGTTAAGAACGCCTTCATTATCTGCATTGCTGAAAGTAATTTGTCGGGTTAAGCGCAGTCGCACATGCTCAGTAATTGTCACAATATTTCTTGAAAAACTGCATGCTTCAGCAATGCCTTCAAGGATCGTTGGTAAGTCGCGAATAGAGATGCGTTCTCCAACAAGGTTTTGTAACACACGTTGAATACCGCCCACAGTAATTTGACCAGGGACAATGTCGTTCAATAGTTTTTTGTAAGTTTCACTTAAATCATCAAGTAGTTTTTGAACATCAGCAAATGTAACCATTTCACTGATATTATCTTTAATAACCTCTGTTAAGTGGGTTGTTAAAACAACGGATGGATCAACAATTGTGTAACCAAGATTTTCAGCTTCAACTCTTAATGATCCTGCAATCCACATGGCAGGCAATCCAAAGCTTGGCTCTCGTGTATGCTCTCCTCTTAGGGTAATGGGTTCAGTGCTAGGATTCATAATCATTAGCTCACCTGGCTTTAAATACCCTTTGCCGGCATCAAGTTCTTTTATGCGAATAACATATTCGTTATTGCCAAGTTGCATGTTGTCTTGAATGCGAACTGATGGAAGGTAAATTCCCATTTCTTGCTGTAATTGCGTACGTAAATTTTTAATTTGCTCACCTAGCTGCCTGTTTTTTTCACCATTTAAAAGGGTTAGTAACCCATAGCCTAATTCTAGGCGAATCATATCCAGTGGCATTGAAATTGATTGAGATGTGGTTAATTGGGATTCTTTCTGTTCATCTGCTGTTTCTTGCCCTTGTTGTTGATCAAGATTTCTTTGATTTTCAGCGCTTAATTGTTCTTGATATGAATTCCATGAAGCATATCCTGCAAGAGAAGCTAAAATAACAAACGGCATAATTGGAATGCCTGGCAGCATACCCATAATTGCCATTACAAAAGAAGCCATACCCAAAGCAGTAGGATATGCACTTAATTGGCTATACAAAGCTTTATCTGTTGATCCTTCAATACCTGCTTTGGAAACTAATAAACCAGAAGCCATGGAAACAATAAGAGCAGGAATTTGTGTGACCAAGCCATCTCCTACAGTTAGTAATGTGTACGTGTGAAAAGCGTCACCAAAACTCAGGTTATTTTGGGCAACGCCAATGATTACACCGCCAATTATGTTAATAAATGTAATAAGAAGACCTGCAATTGCGTCACCGCGTACGAATTTTGCCGCACCATCCATTGCTCCATAGAAATTACTTTCTGATTCAATTCCTTTGCGGCGCTTGCGCGCCTCTGCTTCGTCAATCATTCCTGCGGCCAAATCGGCGTCGATTGCCATTTGTTTTCCTGGCATTCCGTCCAAACTAAATCTTGCAGCAACCTCAGCAATACGCCCTGAACCCTTTGTAATAACAACAAAGTTCACGATAATAAGAATCGCAAAGACAACAATTCCAATAACAAAATTTCCGCCAACTACAAACTGACCAAAGGCTTCAATAACCTTACCAGCTGATGCTGTTCCTTCGTGTCCGTGTGATAAAATTAAGCGTGTGGAGGCTACATTTAATGATAATCGAATCATTGTGGCGATCAGAAGAACCGTTGGAAATGAGCTAAATTCATCTGGTTTCATGGTAAATAAAGAAGTCATCAAAATCATAACAGAGAATGTAATAGACAGCGCTAAAGCAAAATCCATTAATGGCCCTGGCATTGGCATTAATAGCACTACCATGATTACAAGAATACCGATTGCGAAAGAAATATCTGTTCTTCGCATCAGGTCCGAAAAGCTAGGGACTATTGTCTTAAAATCAATTGAAGCTGCCATAGTTTACTTTCTTATAGATAGCCGGATGCAACACTAGAATCTGAATATTCTTTAAGTTTATTACGTAAGGTTCGAATAGAAATGCCTAAAATATTTGCTGCATGAGTTCGGTTGCCCAAGCAATGATCTAGAGTGTGTAAAATCAATTCTTTTTCAACCTCAGAAACTTTTCGTCCCACCAAAATTGGTCCTTTATCAGATTTTTCAGCTTGTAGTGGGCCAGATAATCCAAAAATGTCTTCAGGCATAATAATATCTTCTTGAGCCATCAATACAGCACGGTGCATGCTATTTTCTAATTCACGCACATTCCCAGGCCAACTGTGCAATTGTAGTACTTCTAACGCTGATGAAGATAAAGTTTTTTGATTAATAGTATTAAGATCGCAGTACTTATGCGCAAAATATTTGGCTAAGGGCTCAATATCGCCAGGGCGGTCACGAAGACTTGGCATATCGATGTTGACAACATTTAAGCGAAAATATAAATCTTCTCGAAATTCTTGAGCTTTCACTGCTTCCAGCATATTACGATTTGATGTGGCAATGATTCGAATATCAATGCGCACAGGGTTTGTGCCGCCAACTCTATCAATTACCCTTTCTTGAACAGCACGTAGCAATTTTGCCTGTAATCTTGGGTGCATTTCGGTGACTTCATCAAGCAATAATGTTCCCCCAGATGCTTCTTCGAATTTTCCAACACGTCTTGCTACAGCTCCAGTAAAAGATCCTTTTTCATGACCAAATAATTCAGATTCAAGTAAATTTTCCGGAATAGCAGCGCAATTGATCGAAATAAAAGGGCGTTCACGGCGTTTTGATTGGTGGTGAATAAAATTAGCCATGACTTCTTTACCTGTTCCAGATTCTCCAGTAATTAGAATATTTGCTTCACTTGGAGCAATGCGAGATGCGAAAGTTAGAATTTTTTTTGTTTTTTCATCATTATGGATGACTTGCAAATCTTCTTTTGTAACAGCTTGAAGAACTGCCGCAATTAATTCAGGATCTGGTGGTAGAGCAACATATTCTTTAGCGCCTGCTCGAATTGCTTCGGCTGCACGTTCAGGATCTGGATTCACTCCACAAGCGACTACCGGAACAACGATGCGTTCACTTTTTACAGCAGCTAGAAATTTGATAATATCTAGAGTGATGTCAACCATGACCATGTCAGCACCTTTGCCTGAGCGTAAACTCTCAAGCCCGCCTTCAATATCGGGAATATGAGACACTTTAGCACCTTTGCTGATTGCTATTTTTGCTGCTGTACTAACAAATCCATTCAAGGACCCCACAATTAATAAACGCATACTTTAAATCCTTACGCTTTGTTTTTGCTTTTAATGATTTCAGTCATTGTGATGCCTAGCCTATCTTCAACCATCACCACTTCGCCACGTGCTACTAAGAGATTATTGACGTAAATATCAATAGCTTCTCCTATGCGGCGATCAAGCTCAATAACTGCACCTCTGCCAAGTTTTAGCAACTGATGCACAGGCATGCTTGCGCTACCCAGAACAGCAGAAACTTTAACAGGCACTTCAAATACTGCCTCTAAGTCTTTCTGTTCCTGTCCCCCTGAAATTAAATCTTTTAAGTGTTCAGCAACTGATGGTGTTTCTTCTTCTAGCTCTTTATCCCAAGATGTTGTTAATTTTTCTGGGTTAATGCTCATATTTTCAGGTTGAATAGCACTTAATTCTTCAGTTTCAGACATTATGTTATTTTCTGGATTGTTTATATCATCCATGATTTTCTCCTTCTTCTGCATTAACCTTTAAGTGTTTTTGTAATTTTGAATGAATTTCTTCATAACGTGAATCCAGATTCCATTTAGCGCTTCCACCTTCCCAATTAATTTCACAAGCGTTTTTGCTAAATTCTGGAATTTTTATCACATCTATAGTTTCAGGATACGAAGAACGCAAAATTTGCAAATTTTCCGCTATATTTTCATAAAGTTGTTCAGAAACTTTTACTTGAATTGGAACTTTTACGATGAGTGATTCAATGACTTCGTGTAAAATGTTTTTCATTTCTTCTTCGCCTTGTTTTTGGAAAAAATAAGGCATGGTCTTTTGTAAAACCATAGAGCAAACTTTTAAGATATTAGGAAAGAAATGCTCAGAAAATGATTTTTCTAAAGCAGTAATTTCTTTAAGGGATGAATCAAGTTGTGCAAGTACTTCCTGAGTCATTGCATCAAGTTCTCTATTAGTTCTTAATTCTCCTTGAGTAAGGCCTAATTCCATTCCCTCGTTAAAACCTTTTGTATAACCCTTGGCCTCTGCTTTGGTCTCTGCTTTTTCCAAGTCTTCTTGGGTGAATGTTATGTTTTCACTATGATTACCAAACTCAAACACCACTAGTGGTTTAGGTTTAGCATTAGAAAATGTGTCAAAATTTTGCTCTTTCATAATCATTCCACAAGTTGTTCTTTTTTCTGATCACTGTTGTAGATGCTAATTTCATTATGCGCAGCCAAATTTTTGGCTGTTGCTATAATTTCATTTTGGGCTTTTTCTACATCTTTTAATCTGACAAGACCTAAAACATTCATGTCGTCCAGCAGAAGTTTTGCGCTGCGTTCAGACATGTTTTTAAGGAATCTGTCTTTAATACGTTCAGGGGTTCCTTTTAGTGCAACAGCTAGTTTTGACCTGTCTACTACTCGTAGCAAAGTGATAATGCTTGACTTGTCTAGCTGTCCTAGGTCTTCAAACGTGAACATTAGATTGCGTATTTTTTCCGCAATTTCAGGCTTTTTTTCCTCAAGTTTGCCAAGCAAACGTGCTTCTGAAACGCGGTCTAAATTATTGAATACTTCAGCAACCATTTCGTAAGGATCTTTCTTTGAAGATCTACCTAATGTGCTAATAAATTCTTTGTGTAGAGTGCTTTCTATTTCTGTAAGCACTTCTCTTCTTACCGTATCTAAGCGTAATAAGCGCATAACAACATCATCTGCCATTGATTCAGGTAAACAGGAAAGAATTTTTGCAGAAGTTTCAGCACGTATGCGAGACAGAATAACGGCAATGGTCTGAGGTGATTCGTTTTTAAGATAACCAGCTAACATTTCTTCATCAACGCTACTTAGCTTGTCCCACATGTTTCTGCCAGTAGGGCCGCTAATATCTTCGATAATTCTATCAACGTCTTCTGCAGGCATGAATTTAAAAAGTAGGCGCCGTGTGCTTTCTACTGTGCCCACTAATGAGCCAGAACTAGATATTTGATTTACAAATTCACTGCATAACATTTCTATTGTTCGGGGATTAACAGTTCCAAGACTTGCCATAGCTTGTGATAAATTTTTAATTTCATTTAAATCAAGATGTTTAAAGATTACTTGTGCCTGTTCTTCAGGAAGTGAAAGAAGCATAATTGCTGCCCTCTCATGACCTGTGAAGTTGGCTCTTTCTTCGATTATATCTACTGTTTCAAGTTCCATATTTATTTATCCAAAGCTATCCATGATCTGATAATTGAAACTGCCTCTTCAGGGTGTCTATCAATAAGTTCAGCTGTTTTTTTAATAGATGATTTTTTTACTTTTTCATCAATTTCTTCAATGGTTGGAAGTTCTTCTGATGATGCTTCTAACTCATTAGATTTATTTATGGTGTTCGTTGAAGGTTGATGACTTTTCTCAACTATTTGTTGTTCTTTTGGTGTGGTAGGTATAAGAGAACTTAATACTTTTTCAGTTAAATACCTGGAAGGAATTGCTTTCATCAAGGAAGAAAAAAGAGGCTTAACAACCGTAAATAAACCGATCAATACAATAAGAGCTGTTAGGCCAACTTCGATTAATTTGTTTATGTTAATATTCAATTTAGATAGTATATGTTCCTTATTTTTATCCGTGCTATCTTGTGGTGGCTCGCTAAATTTTAGATTCACTACTGTGATAACGTCTCCACGTTTTTCTTGATATCCACTTGCAGTTTTTACAAGTTCTTGAAGTTTTTTAAGCTCTTCTTCTGGTAACGCCTGATACTCTTCAGTGCCATCATCATTTTTCTTGTAAGTACCATCAACCATTACAGCAATTGATAAACGCTTTATTGTCCCCAACTCTTTAACATAAGTTTTTGTTGAATGAGAAATTTCATAATTAGTATTTTCTTCAGTATTGCTTGACTGATTTTTGTTGTGAGATCCTGCAATATTTCCTTGGGTAGGGTCCTTAGTCGGAAGAGAATTCTGTATTGAAACTGAGTCTCCGACGGGGGTGTGTTCATTGGAATTTGCACCTTCTTCGCTAATGGTTTGGCTTTTAATTACCTGTCCATCTGGGTCGAATAGTACAGATGTTGATGAGACCTGATCAAAATCCATATCTACTGAAACTTCTGCTCGTGTTTTATTGAATCCAAGCGTTCTATCAAGAAGAGACTCAATAGATCTTGCTATTCTTTGCTCATATTCTCGTTGTGCTGACTGCTGGGTTGTAATAGCGCCTTCCGCTTTTAATGAATCTTTTCCACGGGCAAGCAAATTGCCTCTATCATCTACAATTGACACGTGATCTAAAATCAAACTTGGGACAGCTGATGAAACCAAATAGCGAATTGATTGAACTTGCGTTGCAGAAAGAGCAGATGATCCCTTTAATCGTACCATAACTGAGGCGGAGGGTTCCTGTTTAAACTCACTGAAGAGTTCGCGTTTTGGAATAACTAAATGAACGCGTGCGCTTTGAATTCCTTGGATAGTTTGAATTGACTTTGCAATTTCTCCTTCCAGTGCCCTTATTTGGTTAATTCCAAGCAGAGCATTTGTTGTGCCCAAGATATCTTGTTTATCAAATATTTCATATCCAACGTTGCCTCCGCCCGATGGCATGCCATTTTGCGCAAGCTCCATGCGCAATTTTGCAACTTCATCTGCAGGGGCATAAATTTGTGTTCCATCTCCTTTTACTTCAAAAGGAACGCCCATTGTTTTCAGTTTCTCTATAATGCGGCCCCCTTCGGCAGCTTCTATTTGACTGTATAACAAAGCCATTTCTGTTTGATTCGCACGCACCATAATGTAGCCAAAGAAAACCATCAATCCCAAGCCGATTCCGGCCATGGTAAAAAGGCGTCCGATGCCAAAGCGTTGCAATATTTCGTTCAAGGGTATGCTCAATATGGTTGTTTGTACCCTTAAGGTAGACCGAAAGAATTAAATAATTGGTTAACAACCCGGCAAAAATTGCCTAAATAAAAATTTTTAGGAAAATTTATCCTATCTATCTGCTAAAAGTCGCGGAATAAAACGAAAATATGGGTGTTACTCTTTAACAACTTTTTTGAAAAATTGCTTTTCTAGTGTATAAAGGTCTCCACTTTTTATCATTTCTTCCAGAATTTCGTTAATGGTGCTTAATAAAGGGGATCCTTTTGGCAGAGCAATTGAAAAATCAGTAATAGTTCCTTCTATTGGCATAATTTTTAAGTTTGGATTGTTGCTTTGTAGTTCGTATGCTTCCGAAACCCCTGTTGCGATAGCATGACATTTTCCCTCAAGCAAAGCAGCTAAAAGTTCAGAAAACTTTGTGCGAGTTATTACTTGAGTATCTTTAAAGTTATTTTTTATATCATGCTCATAAGTAGTGCCAGCTTCAATTCCCACAATTTTTCCAGAAAGATCTTCAAGGTTTTTTATTGAAGTGGCAAAAGGCACAACAACAACTGTCATTGAGCGGTGATAGGGTATTGTGAAATCTGCATATTTTTCGCGCACTAGATTTTTTCCAATAGCGGCAATTGCTCCATCAACTTGCTTTTGTTCAACAGTTTTTAAGATTCCTTCAAAAGCTATATCGTGAAAATGAATTTTTTTATTAAGCTTCTTAGCAACTGCATTAATAATTTCAATTTCAAATCCTTCTAGCTTGCCATTCTTATTGTAAATATATGGAGGATAATCGCTAGAAACTGCGATGTTTAAAGTAGAATCATCGGTATTATTTTGTTTCGTATCGGAAGCTTTTTCACAAGCTGAAAACAATAAAAAACTTAGTAAAATTCCAAAAAACTTCATAAAATCACCCCTTTAATTGATTCATTTCACCTAAGAATAGGCTACCACGATTACGATAATAGAGCACTATAATTGCTAAGCCTATAGCTGCTTCGGCTGCAGAAGTTGTTAAAATAAAAAGTGAAAACACTTGGCCATCTAGATCTTTCAAAAGATAAGAAAAGCCAACAAAATTAATACTTGCACTTAGCATGATAATTTCTATCGCTAATAAAACTGAAATGATGTTATGTCTTCTGTGATAAATACCAAATAAGCCTAAACAAAATAAATAAATGGATGGAACCAAAACCATTAAATGGCTCATAAATCAACCCCTTTATGAAAAGGAGCATTTACAAGTTCTAGTGTATATGAAGGTTCACGGCTAGATTGTTGCTTAATATTTTGGTGAAGTATGTTGTTGCGATGACGCAAAGTTAAAAGAATAGCCCCAATCATAGCAAGTAAAAGCAACAACCCAGAAAGCTGAAAGATATAAAAATAGTATGTGTATAAGTGATTTCCAATAGCATTAGTATTTGTAATCATTTGCGGAATAGGAAGTGCTATAACATCTATTGCTTTTTCCCAAGTTTTCCAGGGTAGTACGGCTATAATAAGTTCTGCAAAAAGTGTGAAAGCTAAAAGAGCGCTAAATCCGGTATATTTACTAAATTCAAATTTAAGTTTTTCTTGATCAACTTCTACCATCATCACAACAAAGAGAAACATAATACAGACAGCCCCTACATAAACGATAACAAGTATCATTGCTAGAAACTCAGCGCCCCACAGTAAAAATAAACCAGCAGCATTAAAAAATGTCATAATCAACAGTAACAGACTATGTACTGGGGTCCGCATTAATACAACGCCTGTCGCAGAGCTTAACAAACCGCTCACGAACATTATATAAAGAATGCTCTCTCCCATTACGTGTACTCCGCATTTTCTTTTAGATTTTCAGCAATCGCAGTTTCCCAAATATCGCCGTTTTTGTGTAAGCGTTCTTTGTTAAAGATAAGTTCATCATGTGTAAGTGTTGAAAACTCAAAATTTGGTCCTTCTACGATAGCATCAACAGGGCAAGCTTCTTGGCAGAGGCCACAATATATACATTTTGTCATATCGATGTCATAGCGAGTTGTTCTGCGGCTACCATCTTCTCTTTCTTCAGCTTCTATAGTAATAGCTTGGGCTGGGCAAACGGCCTCACATAATTTGCATGCAATGCAGCGCTCTTCTCCATTTGGGTAACGCCTGAGTGCGTGCTCACCTCTAAACTTTGTGCTTTGTTCTGTTTTTTCAAATGGATATAGACGGGTGACTTTACGCTTAAACATATATCTAAAAGTGGTTGCCAGCCCTAAAAGGATGTCGTAGAGAACAAGCTTTTTTAGATGTTTTTTAAAAATTTCAATTTTTTCTAACATTAAATAGCCTCAACCTGTAATAGCTTTATGGCTGCCACCAATATTACAGCTATTAGTGATATTGGCAGAAAAATCTTCCAACCTAAACGCATTAATTGATCGTAGCGATAACGTGGCAAACTTGCTCGAATCCAAATAAATAAAAAAAGAAAAAATGCAATTTTTATGGCAAACCATATATACCCAGGAATCATTTGAAATAAAGATATGTTGAAAGGAGGTTGCCACCCTCCAAAAAATAAAATTGTATTCATTGCGCTTAGCAAGATCATGTTTGCGTATTCACCAAGGAAAAATAGTGCGAATGGAAACGAAGAATATTCAACGTGATACCCCGCCACTAGCTCAGCTTCAGCTTCTGGTAAATCAAATGGAGTGCGATTGGCTTCGGCCAGAGATGATATAAAAAAAATTATCCACATAGGAAATAGCGTTAAAATAAACCAAGTTTCTTGCTGTGCTTTTACAATGGCCGATATGTTTAAGGATCCAACTTTTAGTAATACGGTGATAATTACTAATCCAATCGAGACTTCGTAAGATATCATTTGAGCTGCTGAACGCATAGCGCCAAGAAAAGCGTATTTTGAATTGCTTGCCCAACCTGCCAAAATAATCCCGTATACTGTTAAAGATGAAATGGCAAACAAGTACAGAATGCCCACATTAACATCAGCAATCACAACACCGTCATCAAAAGGAATAACAGCCCAAGCAGCTAAGCTAAAACCAAAAGTTAGAATTGGCGCTAAAATGAATAAGATTTTATTAGCAGCGAAAGGGATAGTTATTTCTTTGTGTAATAGTTTTATCGCATCAGCAATTGGCTGTAATAAGCCAAATGGCCCAACCATATTGGGCCCAATGCGAAGTTGCATTGCCCCAATAATTTTTCGCTCTGCATAGGTAATATACGCAACAGTTAAAATTAATGGCAAAATGATGGATAAGCACTTTAGCGCAACCCACAAAATCTGGGGAAGTGCGCAGCAAGTAAAAAAGAAAAATTCCATGCAATGATTACTAAATTCTGCCACGTTGACCCTCCTGAATTTCACGAATTGCATTAGCCATGTTCACTGAATGACGGCTAATAACATCGTGCATATAGTAGTTCATGGTTACAGGTGTAAAATTTTTAATAGTGCCTTTGGAAGCGGTTGTTCTGAATGGTTCAAAAGCAGCAGGTTCATCAAATTTTGGTAATAATTCTTGCAGTTGATCCAATGTATCAAAGGGTAGGGGGTTCCCTAATTTTTCAGAAAGAGCGCGCAGTATTTTCCAATCCTCTTTTGCTTCACCCAAAGCAGATGTTGCTTGATGTGTGCGTTGGCTTATACCTTCCATGTTTGTAAAAGTTGCAACCTTTTCTGAATATGCCAAGCCTGGCAAAATGACATCAGCCTGATGGGCGCCTTTATCACCATGATGACCTTGATAGATTACAAAAGTATCAGAGAAATCTGCATCTATATCAACATTTAATAAATATAAAAGTTTTAATTCACCTGTTTTTGTAGCCTCAAGTATTTGATGAAAATCTTTCCCATTGGGTGTTGGTGTAAAGCCAACGTCTAATCCGCCAACTCTTCCAGCTGCTGTATGTAGCAGGTTTACCTCTGTTGCGAATTTTTCGCGCAGCTTGTTAATGTAAGGTAAAATAGCCTTTTCCGCATTATTTAAAAAGCAATTGATGCCAAGTATGACGACAGGATTTTTGGCAAGCTTTAAAGTTTTAGAAAATTGATGAGAGCCACTTATGATTTCATCTAAAACGTCTTTAGTGTTGCCTAGATGTTGATAAGAATATGTTAAATCAACAAGCTCACCAATGAGTCCGATAGAGCAATTATTTTTTACAACAGCTTTGCGCAAACGTGCATTAACCATGGTGGCTTCACGACGTGGGTCACATCCGATCAGCAATATAGCATCAGCATTTTCTAAATTTTTTATGGATGTATTAAATAAATAGTGACTGCGATGATCATAGGGGATCATGGCGCCATCTGTACGACAATCGCGATTTTCTACACCTAGACTATCTAAAAGCATACGTAGTGCTAATTGACTTTCTTGATCACTCAAATCGCCTGCAAGAGCCGCTATTTCAGAGGCATTTAATTTTTTAATTTTTTTTGCAATTGCTTCGAATGCTTCGTTCCATGTACATGGAACAAGCTTCTTGTTTTTTCTAATATAGGGCTTATCAAGTCGCTGATAAAAAAGGCCATCATAGGCGAAGCGTGTTTTATCACTAATCCACTCTTCATTAATATCTTCATTAGTGCGCGGCATAATTCTTAGAACTTTGTTATCGCGGGTGTCTATGCGGATGTTGCTACCCACAGCATCGTGTATATCAATAGAGTCAGTATGTGTTAATTCCCACGGACGTCCATGAAAAGCATAGGGCTTATTCGTAAGGGCGCCAACTGGGCAAATATCGATCATATTGCCTGAAAGTTCTGATTGCATAGCTTTGCCAAGATAACTAACAATTTCTGAATGTTCGCCGCGTCCTTTTGTGCCAATCTCTTCTACTCCAGCAATCTCAGTTGCAAAGCGCGTGCATCTGGAACAATGAATACAACGATTCATGACAGTTTTGATAAATGGTCCCATGTATTTATTAACAACAGAGCGTTTGTAGAATTTATACCTACTGCTATCAGAGCCGTAATTCACTGTAAGGTCTTGTAAATCGCACTCTCCGCCCTGATCGCAAATGGGGCAATCAAGAGGGTGGTTGATCAATAATAATTCTAAAACGCCTTTGCGAGATTCTTCTACCATTGGGGTTTTTGTATGAACAACCATTCCTTCTGAAACAGTAGTGGCACAAGAAGCTATTAGTTTCTTAGAGTGCTCAACTTCAACCAGACACATACGGCAATTGCCCGCAATACTTAGCCGAGGATGATAACAAAATACAGGAATTTCCTTTTTTGCTTTCTCGCAGGCTTTTAAAATTGTTGTGCCCGGAGCTACTTCGACTTCTTGACCATCGATCAGCAATTTTATCATATGTTGTTGCTTTCCTGATTATTTGTGCAAACATGCAGCGACATAAATATGATTTTTAATAGGGGTATTAACCAATTTTTAACCTTTGTAGAGTAGGGGGTACCCGCCCCCCTCCCCCACCCTTCAGAAGGGTGGGCACCATAAACCATTAAAAACCTATTCTTACATAAGTTTCTTTGGTCGAGTGTCGGTATCACACTCGTTATGGTCCGGATAGTATTTAGTATATATCGAAGGTTATTAAGAAACATTTAAAGCCTCTGATGAATTTAAAATGCGTGCTTCCATTTCAGGGCGAAAATGGCGAATTAGTCCTTGAACTGGCCATGCTGCAGCATCTCCTAACGCGCAAATTGTATGGTCTTCTACTTGTTTCGAAACGCGATGTAGTAAATCAATGTCACTAATTTTAGCTTGTCCTTTAGCAAGTCTTTCCATCATGCGCCACATCCACCCTGTGCCTTCGCGGCATGGTGAACATTGTCCACAGCTCTCATGCATATAAAATTTTGATAATCGAGCAATAGCCTTGATAATATCGGTTGATTGATCCATCACAATAACTGCCCCGGTACCTAGGCCACTCTGTGCAGCATGCAGTGAATCAAAATCCATTAATACGTCATCACAAATAGATTTTGGCAAAAGCGAAACTGATGATCCACCTGGAATAACTGCCTTTAAATTGTTCCATCCCCCGCGAACGCCACCGGCATGTTTATCAATTAATTCACGCAACGGAATACCCATTTCTTCTTCTACGTTGCATGGCTTATTAACGTGTCCAGAAATAGAAAAGATTTTTGTACCAGTGTTATTTTGGTGGCCAATGTTTGAAAACCACGCAGAGCCACGTCTTAAAATTGTTGGAACAACTGCGATAGATTCCACATTATTAATAGTTGTGGGTGAATTATACAGACCAGATTGTGCAGGGAAAGGAGGTTTTATGCGCGGAAATCCTCTTTTTCCTTCTAGGCTTTCCATTAATGCAGATTCTTCACCACAAATGTACGCGCCAGCGCCCCGATGCAAGTAAACATCTAAATGCCAGCCGATTGTTTTTTCTGATTTTTTGCCGAAAAAACCAGCGTCATATGCTTCATCGATAGCTGCTTGGAGTATTTCTGCTTCGCGAAAATATTCACCACGCACGTAAATATATGCGACATGAGCGCCAACAGCGCAGCTAGCAATGGCTGTACCTTCTAATAATTTGTGTGGTTCGTTACGTAATATGTCGCGGTCTTTGCAAGTGCCTGGCTCACTTTCGTCTGCATTTATTATTAAATAATGCGGCTTTGAGCTGTCTTTTGGCATAAAAGACCACTTCATCCCTGTTGAAAATCCAGCTCCACCACGCCCTCTAAGCCCGCTAGCTTTTACCTCTTCAATAATCCAGTCTTGGCCTTTTGCAATAAAAGCTTTCGTGTTGTCCCAATCATTTCGGGATTTTGCAGATTTTAAATTCCAAGGTACTTCGCCATAAAGGTTAGAAAATATGCGATCTTGAGGTTTTAACATGAAGCTGCTTTCGAGCATTGACGATTCGTTTGCGAGCCAACTTTTGGCTTTTTACCAGCCTTTAATGTTTTAATAATACTGGTGATTGATTCGGGTGATAAATCCTCATAAAAATCATCATTAATTTGCAGGGCAGGGGCGTTTACACAAGCGCCCAAACATTCAACTTCTGATAAGGTAAACATACCATCTTCTGTGGTCGCACCTGTTTTTACGCCTAATTCTTTCTCGCAGGTTTTTAGAATTTCTTCTGAACCACAAAGCATGCATGGTGTGGTGCCACAAACCTGAACATGGTATTTACCGACTGGTTTTAAGTTAAACATGCTGTAAAAACTTGCGACTTCAAATACACGAATTTCAGGCATACTTAAAAAATTAGCAACAACTTCGATTGCTTTAGGGCTTAACCATCCTGCGTTTTGACGTTGCGCCAAATCTAGCAAAGGAAGAACAGCGCTGGCTTTTCGTTCTGGTGGATATTTCTTTAAAATATTTTCAATCTCACAAAGATTTTCTTTGGTAAATGTGAATGTCATTAGCGATCAATCTCCCCAAACACAATATCCATAGAGCCTAAAATTGCGACCACATCTGATAATAAATGTCCTCGGCTCATATGATCAAGTGCTTGTAAAAATGCAAAACCAGGAGCGCGTATTTTACACCGGTAAGGTTTATTTGTTCCATCCGAAATTAGGTGCACTCCAAACTCTCCTTTTGGAGCTTCAATCGCTACGTATACTTCGCCTGTTGGGACATGAAACCCTTCTGTGTATAACTTGAAGTGATGAATAAGTGCTTCCATCGAGGTTTTTACTTCATTACGTTTTGGGGGGGCTATTTTTTTATTTTCATGGGTCACTGGGCCTTGTGGCATTTTTTCTAAACATTGCAAAATTAGTTTGACCGATTCACGCATTTCAGCAACACGAACTAAGTACCTATCGTAGCAATCGCCATGTTTGCCAATTGGAATATCAAAGGTTAGCTCTTCATAAATTTCACATGGTTGAGATTTCCTTAAATCCCACGCTACCCCTGAAGCCCTGAGCATTGGGCCTGATAACCCCCAGGCAATGGCATCTTTTGCGCTAATAACGCCAATGTCTACAGTGCGTTGCTTAAATATACGATTGTTTGTAACTAAATTTTCAATGTCATTGATAGTGGTTGGGAAGCGCATGGCAAACTGGTGAATTTCATCTAATAGATTTTGACTTAAATCCTGATGAACACCACCCGGCCTGAAATAAGCTGCATGCAAGCGGGCACCACTAGCTTTTTCATAAAAGCCCATAATAACTTCGCGTTCTTCAAATGCCCACAAGAATGGGGTCATACCGCCAACATCAAGCACGAACGTGCCAATATTAAGTAAATGATTAGCAATACGGGTTAATTCACTAAATAATACGCGTATGTATTGCGCGCGAATGGGCGCTGTTATTCCTAATAATTTTTCAATCGCCAGTACATAGGCATGCTCTTGATTCATGGGCGAAACATAATCTAAGCGATCAAAATATGGAATGGCCTGCAGATAGGTCTTATTTTCTATAAGTTTTTCTGTGCCACGATGCAAAAAACCAATATGAGGGTCTGCCCGGTCGACAACTTCGCCATCTAAATCTAAAACCAGACGCAATACTCCGTGTGCGGCTGGGTGCTGTGGGCCAAAGTTGATAGTATACTTATTACCGCTCATGGCTGATGAGCCTCTTTTTCGTCCTTCAATAGATCTTCCCACTGACCTTCCCAAGGGCTTAAAAAATCAAATTTGCGAAAAGGTTGCTCAAGATCCAATTTTTTATATTCAACTTTTCCAAGATCTTGGTTGAACGTTATTTCGTTGTATCCTGAAAGGGGAAAATCTTTGCGTAAAGGGTGGCCTGTAAAATTATAATCGGTCAGAATACGCCTTAGGTCTGGGTGATTATCAAAGGGAATTCCAAACATATCCCAGACTTCACGTTCATACCAGTTAGCATTAGGGAAAGCATTAATAACAGAAGGTATTGCAACCGATCCATCTGTTTCTATTTTTACCATTAGTCGCGTGTTTACAGAATGACTTAACAAATGATACACAAGCTGATATCGAAGAGGACGATCAGGATAGTCTACCCCTGCTAAATCAATCAGCTGTAAAAATTTCATTTTAGGGTGATCACGCAGCAACATTAGCACCCGAACAATGCTTGCTGGAAACACCACAATACTTGTGGGGTCAGTCATTGAGTCGACTTTTTGCAAGTCGGGGCCCAAAGATAGTAAGAGGGCGTCTAAAAATTCTTTCAATGCTGCTTAAATTTACATTGGATTATTTGAGTATATCACGGAAAATTTTTGTGGAAATGCATTTGTTTGGGAGGGGATGGTGAGTTTGTATTGAATGAGACCTTAGCTCTCTTTTTTATTTTGATTAAGCATTTATTATGGTAACAATAATTCAAATTAATAGATTTACACAACACAATAAAATGGTTAGATTTTTCTCTTGTTTGATTCTTACATTTGGTTTTTGTGCAAGTACTGT